>Ga0207967_1000042_pt1 | contig 80770 bp, 71 predicted proteins | sample LakWasMet20_HOW5_2_FD_183866 | JGI IMG/M metagenome (GOLD analysis project Ga0207967, IMG submission 183866) | Freshwater sediment methanotrophic microbial communities from Lake Washington under simulated oxygen tension - Sediment Metagenome... | ecosystem: Environmental > Aquatic > Freshwater >...
TATTTATCCAAAGTGTTTTTCCAGCACCAACATATGACAACGGAGCCACTTGATCAACTTTCAATGCATTTGACCAATGATATTTAGCTGAATCAAGCTCACCTCGTTCATAAAAGTTTTCTCCAAAATAAAATTGGTAACAACCATTTGCTGGTTCTGCAGCAATCAATTTTCTAAAATCTGAATCAGCATCTGCAAAACGCTCATTATCTGTCTTTTGAATTGCCTCTTTCAAGGTTTGACCGAAAGAAGTTGAACTAACTAATAACGCTAATGCAACTAGGTTTTTTGTGTTCATGTTTTTATTTTTCTTATTTGTACTTGTCCTTTATCAATTGTCTTGCCAAAAATAGAATTCTTTATTCAAAGAGACTATTTTCTTACAATATTTCCTTTATTCTTCATCAAGTTGTATCAAACGAACCGGTGCATTTGCAGGAACCAACGCTGATTTTTGAACAATCAATTGTCCTTTTTCACCAATCATGAAGTTCACAAAGCTTGAAAACACGCTACTTCTACCCGCAAAATTAATCAACCAAATTTCTCGAGACAATGGATAATCTTGTGTAAACAAATAGCTAGCATATGGTTTTAAATAATCTTTTTTACCATCCACTGAAACAGACATAACTGTAATCCCGTCTAAAAATGCTAATGCATCAAAATCATCTGCATCAGAAATCCAATTTACACCGATTACACCCAATGCACTTTTATTCTTTTTCACATAATCAATCACTTGTTGATTCCCTTTCACTGCGAACACATTGATTGGTAATTTCTTAAGCTTACAAAGCTCCTTTAAATAATAGAAATTAGCAGAATTCTCTTGATCAAACACAACATTGATACGTGTTTTCAATTGTGGCCAAAGTGTATCCTTTCCATTTAATATGCGCTTTAACTGATCTATTGTAATTAAACTATCCTTATTTTCTGGATTTGTAATCAAGGCAATTCCTTCAACTGCAACTTTATCACTGCGAACTTCAATTTGCTTCTTCTTCAAGTCACTCAACTCTTTTGCATTTAATTGACGTGAAATACAGATTGTTTTGTAATCTCCGGAATAGAATTTTTCAATGATTTCTCCTTCTGGTAAATAAGAAGGAACAATATCATATTTTGGAAATTGGCCTTCAAATGTATCAATACTTGTTTCAAATAATGGCTTGAAAGATTCTTCAATCAATATTACGGTTTCATTGTTTGCAGAAGTACCCGTCCCATCTCCATAATTTGTACAAGCAGCTAATGCAACTGCCGTCAATCCAGCAACGATAAATTTGATGTTCTTTTTCATAGTTCCTTATTTTTTAATCATTTTATATAAACGATAACTTCTGAAGATGGCATACAACACTAAAATAACCAACAGAATATTTTTTCTGCTTTCTGTCATTGTGCCTGCCGTCAAGTTTTCAAACTTTATGTAATAAGCAAGTACCAAACACATCACTATGGCGAATAGTGAGATAACTTTGTTAACTGATTCCATTAAACAAAAATATAAAAAAAATCCCCGAAAGACACGTCAATCGGGGATTAATAAATCAAAGAAAAATTATTCTAACGTAAAATTAATTGGTAGCTGGAACCATGAAGAGGTACTACGACCGTTCAATTTTCCAGGCTTCCAAGCTGGCATGCTTTTAACAACTTTCAACGCTGCTTTATCACATTCAGGACAACCTGCAACACCACGAACAACTGTTACTTGTGAAATAGATCCATCAACTGAAACGACGAATTTCAAATAACATTTTCCTTGGATATTGTTTTCAATTGCCACTTGAGGATAAACCAAGTTATTTTGGATATACGCCATCATTGCTGCTGAACCTCCAGGGAAAACAGCTTCCTCATCTACGAACATAGCTGGTTCATCTGGTTTCGGTGGATCTGGAACAGGATCTGGTCCTGGATCAGGAGTGTTAACAAATGGATCACCATTTCCTTTTTGATCTTTGTCACCAGCTTTTGGTGCGTCATCAGACTGAATAAATGGAGGATCTTCAACTGGTAGGTTTGTAACTACCGGCGGAGTAAACGCTACACGCTCTTCCAATGGTGGTGGAGGTGGAACTAACTCTTTTGGTGGAGGTGGAACTTCCTCTTCCATCGGTGGAGCCACTTCAACAAATTGACTGTTATCTTTTTTCGCAACAATCTGTTCGTCTTCTGGTTTACTCTGATAGTAAGCAACTGTACCAAACGTCAATCCTAAGATTAAAATGAAACTTCCTAAAATGATTAGAATTAGTTTACTGTAATCTTTTCTTAAAACATACGCTCCATATTCTTGGTTACGCTGTTCAAAAACGACATCATTTCGTTGGTCAGAAGTTACCTGAGCCCATGCACCTTGAGAGAAGTAATCATACAATGTTACTCCAGCTACTAGTGCGATTAATATTAATATGAGTGTCATACTATTTTGATTTAGCTTTTAATAAATCTAACTCTGATTTCAAGATGTCAACAGGTGCAATCATACCAATATCAGCGATTTTCAACTCATCAACTAAGTCGATGAAGTTTTTACATGTTGCTTTATCATCTGTCTTAATCAAGACTTTAAGCGCTTTTTTGTTTTGCTTAGCTTCAATCATTTTTTTGGTAAAAATTGAATCTACCATTTGTTTGCTTTCCACTAATTTTTCTAAACGCTCTTTTTCTTGAATCACGTATTTGTTACCTTTTGCTAACAAAGCTCTAACGCCATCAGGACTGAAATTTGTTTCTTTCAATTCTGTTGGTGGCTCACCTTGTTTATTACCAATTGGAAAAAATTCATCCTCATAATAATAAATTTTGTCTTCCGTTAACAAAAAAGTAATCGCATTATTAATTTTCGTAGGTTCGATTTTAGCCAACTCTTCGTCTGTCAACTTAGCAGGATAAACCAAACTCATTACTTTAGGCTTTGCAAACGTTGTCGTCAATACGAAGAAAGTCAACAACAAGAAAGCCAAATCCACCATCGGAGTCATGTCTACTTTCGTAGAACTCTTCTTGGCTCTTTTCTTTCCTTTATCGTGGCCGCCACCGCCACCGCCTTCTGCTATTTCTGCCATAATTCTTCTGTATTACATTGGAGCCATCTCCAAAGAAGTTATAAAATTCAAGTTATTCAAGTCCAACTCTCTGAAAACATCGATTACTTTTTGCGCATTCGCATACAATGTTTTACTATCAACTCGCAGAATAAACTTCGGCACAAAATCTTTTGGATCAGGATTTAACCCGTCCATTTGTGCTACTTCATATGCTGTTCTTCCTGAGTTAACTGCTGCACGGTTTCCGAAATCAATCCAATCTTTCAATTGGTTTTTCGTTGAATCCAAATAAGGAATTCCTGGCGTGTTAAATTGACGTCTCTCATCTGTACTTAAATCTAAGTACTCAGGTAATTCACCAATTGTACAACCAAATGTTTCCATTAATGTAAATTCTTCGACCTGTTTTTCAGTTAATTTAAGGGAACTGTATTTCCCCATCATACTTGTGATCAATTCTCTTTTAGCTTCTGGATCAGACATTTTAAAGAAAACACGACCACCAGCATCAACCGTTACAAGTACAACATTAGCTGGAATAGCCATGTCACTGATACTTGTTGGGATATCAACATCAACTGGATCACTAGGACGAATACTTGCAGCAAGCATGAAGAAAGTAACAAGCAAGAAAGCCAAATCCACCATAGGAGTCATATCTATGGACGGGCTGCTTTTGGGCATTTTAATTTTAGGCATTTCCCTTCAATTTAATTAGTTACTTTTTCTTCTTAATTATTTGTTTGAAGCAGAGAAATCTTGAACGATTGTAAATGCTGCTTCATCAATGCTATAAGTCATTGTATCAACTTTCGTAGAGAAGAAGTTGTACATAACAATTGCGATAGTCGAACCTGTAATACCAAATGCTGTATTGATCAAGGCTTCAGAGATACCTGCAGAAAGTTTAGCTGGATCAGGAGTACCTGAAGACATCGCAGCAAACGAAGAGATCATCCCCAATACCGTTCCAATCAAACCTACCAACGTTGCGATAGAAGCACAAGTTGAAAGAACAACCAAGTTTTTAGACAACATAGGTAATTCTAAAGCTGTAGCTTCTTCTAACTCTTTTTTCAATGATTCAATTTTTTGTTCTTTATCCATTGAATTGTCTTCAGCAACGTGAGAATATTTCTCTAAACCTGCACGAACAACATTCGCTAATGAACCTCTTTGAGCATCACACTCTTCAATTGCAGTTGCAACTTCTTTCGTTTCTAATAAACCTTTGATTTTAGAAATGAATTTATCGATGCTTCCTTTTCCTTTTGCTCTTGTTAATGTAATGAAACGCTCAACAGAGAAAGTAATAATAATAATGTTAATCGCTACAAGAATTGGTACGATGAATCCTCCTTTGTGGATCAAACCAAAAATGTGACCGATACCTTCTTCTACTGGCTCGTTTTCCCAATATGGTAAATTAGCTTTCGCATCTTTTAAACCATTTACGAAGTTTGCTGGGTTACCAAATACTAATTTGTAAATAAGTACACCAATTACCAATGCAATAACAATAGCGATTGCCGCCATTAAAGATGAAAAACCACCTGATGTTTTTTGATTGTTGCTCATAATACTAAATTTTATTTTATCCTTTATTTTACGATTTAGGTGCCAAACATAACAAAAAACTTTCAATAGTTCTACAAATAAGCACTACGTTTTTATTTAATTGTTAGCCTTTTTATTTAATGTGTTCGTTTTAGCATTTTATCTGTTAAAACGAACACATTTTCAACCTATTTCTTGTGTTATTTAATTATTAAATTGTTATTAAAATTTTATTAATCAAGTGCGAAATTGATTGATAAATTAAAGTATGAAGGAACTTTTTTTCCATGACTTTCGGCAGGAATCCATGGTGGCATCGCTTTCAAAACGCGAATCGCTTCTTTGTCACATTCAGGACAACCTGGAATTCCGCGTAACACTTTCACTGAACTAACTGTTCCATCAACATTTACAATAAACTTTAAATAACAAACACCTTGAATATTTTCAGCTTGTGCAATATGTGGATATTCCATCTCGTTCTGAATGAAACCTGCCATTTTTGTATGTCCCCCAATATACGAAGCTTCAATTTCAGGGAATTCTTCTGGTTTGAATGTTCCTTCACCCTCACCACCTTCTTTTTTCTCCTGTTCTTTTTTCGTAGTTGTCAAACCATCACCGATTTTCTCTTTGTTTTCAGCGCCAGTTTTTAAGGCATCTAATTCTTCTTGCGTTAGAACTTTTGTTTCGACTACCTCATTTGTAACAACTGGTTCGATGTTCTGAACAGTTTTTTCCTGTGATTCAGGCTGATCCTCCACTACTTCCTCTTTTTTCTCCTCTTCTTTTTTGATGTCGTCATTTTTGCGAAGGTCTAATTCAATTTCAACTTGCGTTACATCTTTGTTTTTAATTGTTGCAACCTCTTCTGGAGCAGATGAACTAAATGAACTGTAAGCTGCAGAAACGCCACCGATTCCAAATAACATAGAACCCATGATAATTAATAAGGTTTTATCATAATCGCGGCGAATCACATAAGCGCCATATTCTTTATTGCGATTTTCAAAAACAACATTATTGCGAACAGTTGATGTTACGCGTTGCCAACTTCTTGAAGAGAAATAATCGTAAAGCGATACGATGGCAACTAAAACGATAATACTTAAAATCAGAATCATAATACATAGTTTTAAAAGATTGATACTTTGTGTACTTACTCAATTGATTGTCGACAATGATTGATACACTTTTCCTTTTTATTGGTTCAATCAAACTTATACGAAAACCTATGTATTTCCCGCACTAAAGTGCAAATGGTAGTTTTGATTGATTTAACAGTCATTCCTGATTGGTTATCGAAAAATAAAAGATGAAAAAATGTTACTTAACTACAAAAAGACATTATTCAAACAGACAAGTTCATAGCTTGATTTTCTAGTTTAGCTTCAAACGGTGGTTTTCGAACTGCCGTTTTTTATTTATTAATTAACTTCGCTAAAAGATTTAGAATGATATTATATCTACATGGTAATTGGGGTGCTGTTAGAACTATGCCAGGCTGGCTTGTTGCATTATGTTTTTTCGGTCCACTTGTTTTTGCTCTCTTTTATTTAATTTTTGGTAGTGGTCGAAAACACGACAGTAATTGGGAAAAAGGAATATTTCCTGAAAACATGAAGTTTAACCGCGATAATTTGATGGAAGCCTACATTTGCTTGGCGGCATTGATGATTCAAAAAGACCGTTACAATTACTCTGAAAAATTGCTTTTTCTTAATTCATATTTCAATAATCATTTCCCAAATGAAACCTACAATTTTGGTGATTCTTTGAGTTTTAGCTTTAAACATCCCATTCAACTAAAGACTATTTCGTTTTGGCTGAAAAAACATTTAAAAGAACCTGCCAAACGTTCACAAGTGTTGTATTTCCTTGCTGGAATCGCTGCTGTTGATGGAGTTTTTACGCAAAAAGAAGAAGCATTAATGAAAGAATTGGCTGCTTTACTCGGGTTATCTGATCAAGACTTAAAAGCAGTATTGGCACAATATTCCTTTGAAACCGAAGCAGAATATTACAAACGTATCAATTCCAACAGCTCTTCATCTACTGCGAAAAACATTAACACTTCAGCACGCATTGAACTTGCATATCAAGTATTGGGATTAACTTCCGCGGCAAGCATTCAAGAAATTAAGAGTGCGTATCGTAAATTGGCCATGGTGCATCATCCAGATAAATTCATGAATGAATCGCCGGAACAAATTAAATTGGCACACGAACGTTTCCAAAAGATTTTGGATGCGTATGAGTTGTTAGAAAAAATGAAAGGTTAATAAATCAATTCAAAGTTTGTAGGAAAGCCATCGTATCAACACCGTCGGCATAATCATCCAACATTGGACATTGCGCTTTACCGAACGGAATAAAATTCTTTCCGACAATTGCTTGAAGTTGATCTTTGTGTTCGGATAAATACTGTTCAACCTCCTCTGCCGAATCATAATAGTGATAATGAACGATTGCCAAAGGACTAAACAATTCAGTCGATTCTTTCAAGAGTACAAAATTGTTGTCTAATAATTCGTGTTGATTTAATAGAAACACCGCTTTGTTGTAATCGTAATTATTCGCGTATTTGTTATGATTGACTACCTCGCCGTGCTGAATGATTCCTTCAAAAAAGCGGTTCAATTCAAATCCTTTTGGAATCAATAAATGTGACACATTGCGACAACCAAGTCCATAATAGTTGAAAATATCATTTCCTAGTTCGTGGATATCTTCTGCCGTTTCTTCACCGGTAATAACTGCCAAAGAAGTACGATTGCGTCTAAAAATGTGTGGATATTTCCCGAAATACTGTTCAAAATACTTCAAAGAATTGTCTGAACCTGTTGCGATCACAGCGTCCACCTCACCTATTCTACCCGTTGTGAATTCCATGCGGTTTTTCAATTCTGGTAAGAACTGAATTAAGTGATAACCAAGTGCTGGTAATAAGGTTTTATCGTCTGAACTTAACTTACAAACAGCAATATGTCCGGATAAAACAGCGCACAAGAAATCATGAAAACCAACCAGCGGAATATTTCCCGCCATGATCAAGGCTACTTTTTTCGGATTTGTAGAAAACTGATAACGTGCAGCCCAAGCTGTAAGCTGTTCTTCCGTTAATTGACTTCCAAGTGCCAAGAGGGATTGCTGTACATTTTCTTTCGTGAACCAACCATTGTAAAAGAATTGTCGGCCAACAACACCTTTTAAGGTCAAATATTCCTCTTCGGTTACGCCAGAATCGTATCCATTCCACTCTGCTCCTTCTCCTAAAGCTACCATTAACTTGCCCAATTGAGCAAATGCTTTTATAATTTCTTCCTGTTTCACGCTGCAAAATTACCTTCAAACATTCGATTGAAGATAAATATTTGTATTTTTTTATGCAAAATGAACAAAACAATTCGTCAAGCGTTGCTATATTTGCAAACCAAAATTTTTGAGTCATGGCAATTATGATTACGGACGAATGCATTAACTGCGGAGCTTGCGAGCCTGAATGTCCGAATAACGCAATATATGAAGGTGGTGCTGAGTGGAAATATTCAGACGGAACTACGCTTAAAGGAATAATTACAACATTGGATGGAGAGGAAATCTTAGCAGATAAATCTTTTGAACCAGTTGATATGGATGTGTATTACATTGCTCACGACAAATGTACGGAGTGTGTTGGTTTCCACGATGAGCCACAATGTGCGGCTGTTTGTCCTGTTGACTGTTGTGTTGACGATCCGAATTACAGAGAATCAGAAGACGAATTATTGGCGAAGAAAAGTTTCTTGCATTTATAAGACGTTTCATTTCAAGGATATAAAAACGGTTCAAGTTCATTGAGCCGTTTTTTTTTGCTCAAAAAGTGATTTTTTTCAAAGATTGCTTGACAATTCAGAATTCTCATTAACTTTGCGGCGGGGTAAGTCTTGTACGACCAGCTCCTTCTGACTCCTCCAGGACGGGAACGTAGCAAAGGTAAGAAGTTGAGCGGTGCGATATGAGTAGCTTACCCCTCTTTTTTTGTCCAAGAATTTGGAAATCCTCCAAAAAGCTGTTTTTCTGAGTACATAATCATCCGGACGCATCAACAAAACAATTCAAAAATTTTAGTAGTTTAGTGTTAGGTTTATGGACCTACGGAAGGTAAGCCAATTCAATAAACTTTTGTTGTATTTGTGCACTTTTGTGAGAGGAAGGTGAGCTTAGAAACAAGTTAGATGCAACAACGACACTCAAGATAACACAAGATGAAATTAGCCAAGAAAACACTAAAAGTTTTAATCATTAGCCTATCAATATTGATGATAATTGGTCAAATTCAATTGTTTTTTCAAATAAGAAGAGATGAACCACTAAATTTTATTGAATTAGGATATCCATTTCAATATTTTTATTTTTCAATTGATGGTAATTTGCTCCAAGGATCAAATCCAAAAAATTTCATCCTTGATTTTGGCTTGATTACAATTGCTACCGCATTATTAACGTTCTTAATAGACAAGATTAAGAAATAATCGGTACAACATCCGTCAACCACCATTCCTCCCAAACCTCCACCCTTCCCCAATTGTGAATAAATCGTAAAAACTACTCTACTCTCATTTCTTACTTAACCGATTCAATGCTTTACTTTTGTCAAAAAAACGGATTTTATGAAATTTTTCATTGACACAGCGAATTTAAACGATATCAAGGAAGCAAATGACCTTGGAATTTTGGATGGTGTTACAACAAACCCATCATTAATGGCGAAAGAAGGCATTACAGGCGAAGAAAACATTATCAATCACTATGTAACAATTTGTAACATTGTTGATGGACCTGTAAGCGCTGAAGTTATTTCAACTGATTTCGAAGGAATGGTGCGTGAAGGTGAAAAATTGGCTGCTTTACACAAAAACATCGTGGTTAAAATCCCAATGATTCCAGAAGGAATTAAAGCAATTAAATACTTCTCAGGAAAAGGAATTAAAACAAATTGTACCTTGATTTTCTCTGCTGGACAAGCATTGTTAGCTGCGAAAGCTGGAGCAACGTATATTTCTCCATTCTTAGGTCGTTTGGATGATGTGTCAACAAATGGTTTGGATTTGATTGCTCAAATTCGTTTGATTTACGATAACTACATGTTCGATACGCAAATCTTAGCAGCATCTGTTCGTCACCCAATGCACATTATCAATTGTGCTGAAATTGGATCTGATGTAATGACTGGACCGTTAAGCGCGATTAAAGCATTGGCAAAACATCCATTGACTGATATTGGTTTGGCGCAGTTCCTTGCTGATCACGCAAAAGGAAATAACTAATTAGGCAACGTATTTTCACGTTGAATTACTTCGTTCTTTAAAATTTCATCTACTCATCCGTCAGTTGACGGACTCTACGATGAAATTTTAGGCGAGCCTCGTACTTCTTTGTGAAAACTCGTTTAGAATTCATATAAAATAGAAAAGAGCGATTAGATGATCTAGTCGCTCTTTTTAGTTTGCTCTTTTTATTTCTTTGGTTCAAGTGGTTCATCGCGCAATTTGATGAAGGGTTGTACCTTTTCGTTTTCAATTAAAACGGTCAAATTGTAATAAACCAATTTCCATTCGCCTTTCTTTTTCACCATGATTCCGCTGCCGCGACAACCGCGCATCCACGTGTCTAAATCTTCATCAAACCACGCCATTTTCTTGTTTTCGGAATACATCCAAACGCGATTCGATGGTTTGAAATCCCACGCTCTTCCCTTGTCGAAATACGGTTTTGCGAATGCTGAAAAAGCATCTTTGTCCCAACGTTCTCCCGGCGCAGTACCAAGATAAACAAAGGATTTGTCCATCAAGTCAAAAAACGAATCGTAATCCGCTTTTGCAGCTGCTTTGTGCCAATTGTTGATCAAGGAATCAAGTTCCTGCGCATTCGTTGTAGAAACCAAGAAGGACGTAACGAGTAAGAGTATATATTTCATTTCGGTCTTTTTAGAATTAAAAAAGAGGCTATCTAAAAAGACGGCCTCCTTGTCAAATTTATAGGTGATTTAAAAGTACTCTTTAGACACCTTATTTTGTTGTAGCTTTTGATTTCTCAAGAGCCATACACATTTTCACTGCATTTTTTACGTTCACAACTCCACCGGTAACTGAAAGTGTTGCAAAATCAACTTTTTCAGTCGTTGAACCTGGTTTCAATTGCTGTGTTCCTTTATATGATTTCGCTGATTTCAACATCACTTCTTTGATTTCTTTCATCGTCAATGTTGGGAAATAACCTTGTAACAAAGCAGCAACTCCAGCAACCATTGGCGCTGCCATTGATGTTCCGTTCAATTTCGCGTAATCACTTTGTGGTACTGAATTGTAAATATCGTGTCCTGGAGCAAAAACGTCCACTTTTGTTTGTCCGTAGTTTGAGAATGTAGCCGCCAATTTATCAGAAGTCATTCTAGTTGAAGCTCCAATTGTCAAGAACATATCCAATGGTTTTGTTTGGAAGCTGTACATTGAAGTTGGATAATTTGGATCTGTATCGATGTTTGCATTGTCATTTCCAGCTGCGTGCACTAATAAAACACCTTTAGAATCAGCGTATTTAAATGCTTCGTACACCTCTTTTTGGTGAACTGAATATGCTTTTCCGAACGACATATTGATTACTTGCGCACCATTGTCAACTGCATAACGAACAGCCAAAGCGATATCTTTATCTTGTTCATCTCCATTTGGTACAGCGCGTAAAACCATTAATTTCACATTATCAGCAACACCGTCACCTCCTAAGTCATTTCCGCGAATTGCACCGATGATTCCACCAACGTGCGTTCCGTGCAATGCTTCAGGACCTTCAACGTTGTTGTTTCCGTAGTTTGTATCTGTAAAATCATGTGGATTATCACCAATTACGGCACGATCATCGAACTCAACATTTAAGTTATAATTGACCATTTGTTCGATTTGCGTTTTTTGTTCGGCCATTATTTCTTTCGTAATCTCACCATTCAAAATTGCCATCGCAAAATCTTTCAATTGGATCATGCTTTCCTCTTCAGGTTTCCATTTCTCCAAATCTTTGATTGTATAATCTGCTTTTCCAATTGTATTTCCAACCATTACAGGAACTTGATCCAACATCATCGTAATCATGTCAATTTGTTCCAAATAGCTCGAATAATTAGAATATTCTGCTTGAACTTCACCTTTTACTTTTTCGTAAAGTGCATATTCTTCTTTTTCAGCAGCAGATAATGTCGCTGGATCGATTCCATCGAATTTTTTAGCCAAATCTCTTAAAATTCGCGTTTTTTCTAGACAAGCCTCATTCACATTTTCACCGTTGGCATTTCCTAAAAAATTCCAACCATTCACGTCATCGATGTAGCCATTTTTGTCATCATCAACTCCATTGTTTGGAACTTCGTCACTGTTCACCCAAATTTTCCCTTCAAGGTCTTTGTGTTCGATGTCAATTCCAGAATCAATTACAGCAACTACAACTGAATTTGATTTTCTCTTTTTCAATAATTTGTAGGCCGCTTCAGTTTCCATACCAGCTTTACCATTGTACCAATTCAATACGCCTTTATCAGGTGCTTGGCCATAAAGTAAATTAGTAATTCCAAATGCAAAAATGGATAAACTAAGTTGAATGATTCTTTTTTTCATAGTGTTGTGAACTTAATAATTGTCAATTAATTGAACGAAAAGTAGAAATTATCTTTTAAACCATGCTCATTTTTTAACCATTCGGTTTATATTTACGTCTTAAGGTAAAAAATGCTTACAAATGGTTCGAACTAACTTGTCACTACTCATTGGATTTATTGCGATTCTATTTTTCTCAATAAACGCTAACGCTCAGCACCATAAATTTGGATTTCAATCATATTTAGAAAAAGCGCCGAACGAAATAACTACCTTCTGTGTACCAAATGATGCGGCAACTAAGAACCTCTTAAGTAAAGAGAAAATCACTATTAAATACCAAACGGCGAATTGGCTGTTTATTTCAACTACAGCAAGTTGGATTGATGCGAAGACGAAAAGTTTGGAGTTAAAAAACTATTATTTTGAATTTGCTCCACCCGTTGCTTTGGCCGATAGTGCCTTGGTGAAACACAATGTTGTTCAAGTACACAACGGAACAGGCGGATTGAGTAATTCGTATACTGGAAAAGATGTAATCGTAGGATTTGTGGATCAAGGAATCGATTGGAATCACCCAGATTTTTTGGATGCGAATGGAAATACACGTGTTTTGCGTTACTGGGATCATTCAACTAACTCAGGCGGAACTGTTCCACAACCGTATAACTATGGAATTGTTTGGGATTCAGCAGCGATTAATAACGGAACGTGTACAAGTACCGAAGAATCAACAGCACACGGTTCAACTGTTGCTGGAATGGGAACTGGAAATGGAAATGCAAACGGTTCCAATACTGGAGTTGCTCCAGATGCAAAAATCATCATCGTTGAAACGAACTTTAATTTATCAAATTGGACCTTATCTATTGCTGACGCCTGTGATTATATCTTTAAAGTTGCGGATACACTTGGACTTCCAGCGGTTGTTAATTTGAGTTTAGGTTCTTATTTAGGAAGTCATGATGGATTGGATCCTGCAAGTGAATATATCGATTCTCTTTTAACTGCAAAAGAAGGACGAATTGTAGTATGTGCAGCAGGAAATTCTGGAAATCAAGGTAAATACCATGTAACAGGAAATGTTGACAGTGACACATCGTTTGTTTGGATACAGAACAATAGTTCTGGAAGTGCTGCTTTTGGACCAAATCACATTTATTTCGATTTATGGTCGGACCAAACGGATGCCTCATTTGATTTTGCATTTGGTGCAGACAAGCCAGGTCCTGCATATGGTTTCAGAGGTCGTACAACTTTCCATCCAGCGCAATCTTCTATTAACGTTCCAATTTTTGACACTATTTACAATTCGAATGGAAACCGCATTGCAACAATTGAAATCTATACAGAACTTGTGAATGGAAACTATCACATGGAAGCGTATTACAGCAATGTGGATTCAACAAGTTATTTGTTCCGTTTTGAAACAAAAGGAAGTGGGAAATATGATTTATGGAGTGGAACATGGATGGGATTAAACAACCTTGTTACCAGTATTCCGACTTCGGTTGTGATGCCAGCGATTGTAAATTATCACATGCCAGATTCATTACAAACGATTGTTTCATCTTGGGCTTGTTCTGATAAAGTAATTACAGTTGGAAATTTTAGAAATAGAAAAAGTCACATTGACAACAACAACAATCCATTTGTGACAGCAGATTTAACGCCTCCGGGCAAACTTTCACCAAATTCAAGTAAAGGTCCAAACAGACATAACAGCCAAAAACCAGACATTTCAGCGAGTGGAGATATTTCACTTTCTGCTGCCCCACTTTGGTTGTTAACGAATCCAGCTTATTGGGCAGCGGTTGATTCTGGCGGTTGGCATGCACGAAATGGTGGAACTTCCATGGCTTCACCAGTTATTTCTGGAATTGCAGCCTTGTACCTAGAAAAATGTAACAAGGCAACTTACGCGGATTTTAAAGCAGATTTGATAGCAACGGCTTATGCTGACTCATATACTGGTTCTTTGCCAAATTACGGCTATGGAAATGGAAAAGCGGATGCATTGGCTTTGATGTTGTTAAATGAATTCTCTGCAACATTGGTTGTAAATGATACGATTTGTTCGAATGTTCCAATTTTGATTAATTCAAGTAATTTGATTCCCATAACTAACGCGCTTTGGGATGACGGATTTGAAGGATATCCATATTCGCCTTTAGTTTCAGGTGATTATTCAGCTTTAGCAATCAATCAAAAAGGATGTACAGCACAAACGGATACTGCAACAATCGAAGTATTACCAGCCTTCCCTATTGATCCAATTTCGGTAAATGGCAATCAATTGTCAACGTTTACGCTTTCGACAAATTATCAATGGACTTTGAATGGTGTTGATATTCCTGGTGCGACAAATTCAATTTTGGATATTACACCGCCTTATGGAACATATACTTGTTACACAATTAATTCAAATGGTTGTGTTTCAGAAACTGCACCAATAGTGATTGTTTTAGGCATAACAGAGCAGATTTCAGATAAAATCTCCATTTTCCCGAATCCAACCAATGATTTCTTTAAAATAAAATCTGAGGAGCCAATTCGTTCAGTAAAAGCTTACAACAACAGTGGTAAACAAGTGATTTTAAACAAAATAGATTCTGAAACGTATTCAATTTCAGGACTACCAAGTGGAATTTATCACGTGATTATTGAGCTTGAATCAGAAAAGATTTACTCAAAAATCACAAGAATGTAATTTGGCTAACAAAGAATTTATATTTTTGGCGACGTAAATAATTAAGAATGAATTTAACAGGTATAATTGCAATTTCAGGAAGACCAGGTCTTTACAAAGTAATCGCTCAAGGTAAAAACAGTATTATCGTTGAGTCTTTGATTGATAACAAACGTTTTCCAGCGTATGCTACGGATCGTATTTCAGCATTGGATGATATTTCTATCTACACATACGATGAAGATGCTCCATTGCGTGATTTGCTTACAGCAATTTACACGAAAGAAGGTGGAAAAGAATGTCCTTCTCACAAAGAAGATTTGAAAGTTCTTGAAGCTTACTTGTTAGAAATTCTTCCTAATTACGATCAAGAAAGAGTTTATCCTTCAGATGTTAAGAAAATGTTCCAATGGTACAATTTATTGCACAAATCTGGAAACTTAAAAGTTGAAGAGGTAAAAGCTAAAGAAGTGGTTGCTGAGAAAAAAGCACCTAAAGCGAAAAAAGCAGCAGCAGCAGAAGGAACAGAAGAAGCAGCTCCAGCGAAGAAAGCTCCAGCTAAAAAAGCGGCTACAACTGCTAAACCAAAAGCTACTCCTGCAGCGAAAGCAGCAAAACCAGCAGCAGCTAAAAAAACAACAGCTACTAAAACAGGTTCAAGTCGCGGAAAATAAGGATAAAGTTGAGCAAGTCACAATTCGACTGTTCAAAACTCCTTTCATTTCCTGAGTGAATCAGTTCTAAAATAATTAAATTTAAAACCCCGAACGTTCGGGGTTTTTTTATGTCCAATTCGTATGAAAATAGAGAAAGCAAAACGCACATTCGTTGCAGAGAATTTACAAATCGATAGTTGGGAATCTATCAAAACCTATTTTGATGATTTACTTGCTCGCACGATAGAAACAAAGGAAGATTACACCAAATGGTTGAAAGACAAAAGTGAATTGGAAGCTGTTTTGGAAGAAGACGCTGCTTGGCGTTACATCAAAATGACAATTGACACGCGTGATGAAGCCTTGAGTAATGCGTATACTTTTTTCGTTACTAAAATTCAACCTGAGCTTGCTCCTTTTGAAGATCAATTGAATCAAAAGTTGGTTGATTCACCCTACTTTGCTGAATTAGACAAAGATCAAGCACATCATATTTATTTCCGTTCTGTGAAAACAGCTTTGGAATTGTTCCGTGAAGAAAACATTGAAATTGAAGCTGAATTGAATGAAAAAAGCCAACAATATGGTTCCATTTCAGCAGCACAAACAATTGAACACGAAGGTGAACAAATCACGATGCAAAAAGCGTCTTCTTTATTAAAAGAGCAAGATGAAGTGTTGCGTAAAACGGTTTTTGAGAAAATGGCTGTACGTCGCGCTGAAGATGCTGGCACATTGGATGATTTATATACCGAATTGGTTCAAAAAAGACATCAACTTGCAAAGAACGCTGGTTTTGAAAATTTTAGAGATTACAAATTCCAATCCTTAGGACGTTTTGATTATACAAAAGAAGATTGTTTCAACTTCCACGATGCGATTAAGAAATTGATTGTTCCGATGGTGAAAACGATTCAACAAGAGAAATTAAACAAATTGGGTAAAACGCAATTCAAACCGTGGGATGCAGATGTGGATCCAGACGGAAAAGCGCCTTTAAAACCATTTTCAACAGGTGAAGAATTATTGAACGGTAGCATTGCCATGTTTGATAAAATCGATGCTTACTTCGGTAATTGTTTGCGCACAATGGATGAAATGGGTCACTTGGATTTGGATTCAAAAGCTGGAAAAGCACCTGGAGGTTACAATTATCCGTTATACGAAATTGGCGTTCCGTTTATTTTTATGAATTCAGTTGGTGCGCAACGCGATTTGGTTACGATGGTGCATGAAGGTGGACACGCTGTGCATTCGTTCTTAAGCAGAGATTTGGAATTGACTGGATTCAAAAGTTTACCATCTGAAGTCGCTGAATTGGCTTCCATGTCGATGGAATTATTGACAATGAATCTGTGGAATGAATTCTACACAGATGAAGCAGAATTAAACCGTGCGAAAAAAGATCAATTGGAAACAATTCTTAAAATTCTTCCTTGGATTGCTCAAATTGACGAGTTCCAGCATTGGGTGTATGAAAATCCGACGCATTCAGTAGAAGAACGTCACGCAAAATGGGTTTCAATTTCAAAAGAATATGGAACAGGATTAACCGATTGGACAGGATTTGAAGCGGTTCAAAAAACGGCTTGGCAACGTCAATTGCATTTATTCGAAGTTCCTTTTTACTACATCGAATATGGAATTGCACAATTAGGAGCCTTAGGTGTTTGGAAAAACAGCATGACGAATTTCCAAAAAGCCATTGATGATTACAAAGCTGCTTTGAGTTTGGGGTATACGAAATCAATTCCTGAAATTTATGAAACAGCTGGAATTCGATTTGATTTCACAGAAGCGTATTTAAAAGAATTAGCAGATTTTGTTCAAGTTGAGCTTTCAAATTTGTAAATAATTGTTGTAAATTGCTGATACGTTAATCAAAACACATGAAACTACTTGCATTTTTGACACTCTTTTGTTGTTCAGTTTTTTCAGCGAACAGTCAAACGTACTTCCCTCCTCTTACAGGAACAACTTGGGAAACGATTCCACCTTCAGATTTGGGATGGTGTGATGATTCAATTCAAGTAATGTATGATTTCTTGGAAGGATCTGATTCGAAAGCTTTCATCGTGTTGAAAGATGGAAAAATCGTTCTAGAAAAGTATTTTGGAACGTTCACTCAAGATAGTTTATGGGTTTGGAATTCAGCAGGCAAAACATTAACAGCTTACGCAGTTGGTATTGCGCAAACGGAAGGATTACTGAACATCAATGATCCATCGAGTGATTATTTGGGAACTGGATGGACAAGTCTCACTCCTACTCAGGAAGCAGCGATTACAATTCGCCATCAATTAACGATGACCACAGGTTTAGACGAAGGCGTATCGTTCGATTGTACCGATCCAATTTGTTTGGAATATTTGGCTGCTCCAGGCACGCGTTGGTCATATCATAATAGTCCTTACACGCTATTGGATGGCGTTATTGAAAATGCATCCGGACTTACATTAAATCAATATGTTCAGCAAAAAATTGGGTCTAAAATCGGTATGACAGGCTTGTTTTATCAATTTGGATATGACAATGTTTTTATTTCGAAAGCGCGCGGAATGGCGCGATTCGGTTTATTGCTTTCACAAGATGGCGTTTGGAACGGAACAACGGTTCAAAGTGATGTCAATTATTTGAACGACATGCGCACACCTTCTCAAACCTTGAACAACAGTTATGGCTATTTGACGTGGTTGAATGGTCAGTCAAGTTTTATGCTACCCAGTTCACAGCTTGTTTTCCCAGGATCAGCGATTCCAAGCGCTCCAGCCGACATGTATGCTGCTTTAGGAAAGAATGGACAAATTATCAACGTTGTACCTTCTCAAGGTCTTGTAATTGTGCGAATGGGTTCTTCAATGGGAAATAGTTATGTTGGAAATCAGTACAACGATACCATTTGGCAACACATCAACAATTTGGGTTGTCCTGTCGGAATTTCAGAAAACAGCCTTAACACTTGGTCGATTCAAACCAATCCAACAAGTGATTTTATCACAATAAACGGCTTAAACACAGCTGATATCGTTGAACTTTACACACCTGCAGGACAACCAATTGAAGTTTTACGAAACAACAATGAGTTGGGCGTAGCTTCTCTTCCACGTGGAATGTATTTTGTTCGTTTGGAACGTAATGGGGTGATGCGAACGTTGCGGGTTCTTCTTTTATAGAAGTTAGAGATAGAAGTTAGAAGTTAGAGATAGAACTCCTCTTTTGAAATTAGTCAGTATATTTGACCTTTATTTAAAAGAATCAGTATGACAATTCAAGAGAAATTGGTGGTTTCGTTGAACTACAAACTATCAGATCACAAAACAGGAGAGAAAATCGAAGAGACTAGCACAGAAAATCCGATGGTATTTTTATATGGTGTTGGAGCGATTATCCCTGAATTCGAAGAGAATATTTATGGAAAAAAAGTGGGAGATTCTTTTGAGTTTGTCATTAAATCGCAAAACGCTTATGGTGATGCAGATGAGAATCAAGTTGCAATGATTCCATTGGAAGTATTCCATGACGAAAACGGTAATTTCAATGCTGAGCATTTTCCAGTTGGAGCATTGATTCCAATGTCAGATAACGAAGGAAACAACTTACGTGGACGCGTTGTTGAAGTGACTCCAGAATTGATTAAAATGGACTTTAATCACCCATTAGCTGGAACAGATTTACATTTCATCGGTGAAGTATTGGCAATTCGCGAAGCATCACAAGACGAAATTGATCATGGACACGTTCACGGAGAACACGGACATCATCACTAAGAAATAAAATTAAAATAGCTGAAAGTCTCGCATTTGCGGGACTTTTTTTTTTGTTTGAAGGAATTCGTAGGTTGAGAGACTAGATTCGAGAACGGAGAACTGAGAGCCGAGAATCGAGAAACGTGATTTGAATCAACCCTGAAGGGGTTTAATCTCAATACTAAAAACCTTACACCTGATTCCACAATCCTGAAGGGGTTGAATGAGAAACTATTGACGAGTCAGCCGAGGCGGAAAACCAAGTTATTTCTGTACATTTATCTTCAAACATTTAAAATGCTTACTATGAAATTAAAAATGACTTTTTTATCACTTGTTTTTTTGTTCATTGCAAACATTGCAAGTGCCTTTACCATTCGTTATTATAACAAAGATTCAAAGAATTACGAAATGGAAGTTCGTTCGAATGGTTCTACACAAAAAGTTGAATTCAATAGTTCAACAAGTGGTTCAACATCTATTCAAACAAGTGCTTCAGAAGTTGAAATTAAAACAGCTTGTGGCTGGGTTAAAGTAAAAGACAGCGCTAAAATCGTAATTAAAGACGGTTGTATTACAATTGAGTAAGTAACCAATAGATTTTTTGAAAGCTCCTTAGATTGTTCTTTGGAGCTTTTTTTTGTTGTTGCGGTGATTCGCAATGACAGGTCGCGACCTGTCACTACAAAGCATAATAAAAGCCCAGTCCTAAAACTGGGCTTTCACTTGTGGCTAAAGAGTCCGCCGCGGCGGAGAACTCTCGTCCGTCAGCTGACGGATATGAATCCTGCGCTATGAAATGTTTGGAAAAATAAAAACCCCCAGTAAATAAATACCGGGGGTTTTAAGAGTAGCGAGAGAGAGATTTGAACTCTCGACCTCAGGGTTATGAATCCTGCGCTCTAACCAACTGAGCTACCTCGCCATTACATTGGTTTTGCGGGTGCAAATATAACAGTTATTTTTTCTTTATCAATTTTTCTGAAAAGAAACTTTTTGCTTTTCTGCTAATTCTTTGAAAAACAAGCTTCCAACTAGTAATGAATTAGGCGAATTGTGTGCGCAATACCATCGATTTGAACATGCAACACATAAACTCCGCGTGCTAAACTCGTCGGGACTTCCACCAAAACAGCTTGGTCTTGTTGCTCGATGAGTATAGGAATGCGTTTTCCTGTCAAATCAACTAATTCCAAGGCTGTTGTCGCTGAGGTACTCGTAGCGCCATAGCACTTAACCTTAAACGATGAACCAAAGGGTGATGGATAGACCAAAAGTGAAGCGCCTGTACCCTCTTCTATTCCTGCGTTCCCAACATTGATCGTGAAATACGTTGTGTCATTCGAACAGCCATCTGAAAGTGCGATTAAACTTACGGTATACGTTCCTGCTGTTGTGAATTGATGCCAAGGATTGACGTCTGTTGAACTTTCTCCATCGCCAAAATTCCATTGATAACTCGTTGCATTCTGACTGGTATTCGCAAATAACACAACCGCATTCGGTAAACTTAAATTTGTGGCGTCCGGACTTGCAGAGGCGGTTGGACCTGGGTTAACGACAACATTAACCGTTTGTGAACTTGTATTGTTTCCTGCTGAATTTGTTGCCGTTAATGTCAATTGACAGGTTCCCGTGCTTGTTGGAACAAAATACGGATGCTGCGCCGTTGGATCGCTAATTGTTCCATTCGTTGCCGTCCATACATACGAACTGGCATCTTGCGACGTATTGATGATTTGAACGGAATCACCTGCGCAAACAGTGAAATCGGAAAGTGTAAAACTAGCGAATGGCGCAACGGTTGCTGTTTGTAAGAGCTGACCATTCGACGTTGAAACACTTGTTAATCCTGCTCCATTTGTTGTTCGAATCGTAACATAATAGATTTGACCTAGTGTCAACGACAAGCCATTGATCGTTCCAAATGTCTGCGTTCCCATTGATGTAAATGGTACAACATCTTGCGCTCCACTACTCGTTCCTACTCCCATTTCATACTGATCAATTCCAGAATGCGCGTCTGAACTTGTTGTCCAATTTGCACTAATTTCTGTCGGCGTTACAAATACTGCCACATCTGCTGCCAATCCATCATTTACAGTAACTGTAGAAGGTGTTGTCCAATCAATATTGTAGAATTCACTTGAAACAGGTGAGAAATTAGACGCATTGTCAATTACCAACGAAAACAGTTCTGCACTTGGCGTTGAAGGACTTGGATTCTGGTAACGAATCATTGAAGCCGGTGAACCAATCGTAATCGATTGATTGCTTGAGCGTTCCACATAGGTTCTAACATTATCAACCTTGAATGTTGCATTTCCGCTGCGGAATGAAACGGCATTTCCTGAAGTCAAAGGACTTGAATCGATCCAACTCGAAACCAAAACATCATCCACATAGGCTTGAACGAGTCCAGTTGTTGGAGAATACAATACTTTGAAATCATATTCAACATTCGGGTCAATCACCACATCATCGTTGGTTTGTAAGACCAAATTATCATTCGTCGAACGGTAGATTTGACATTTATCGGTATCAACGCGCCAATACACCAAATAGGAATTTCCGCGATTCGGTAAAGACGCATCACTGCAATAGAAATGGATTCCGGCTCTGCGATTCGTTCCTGTTCCACCCAACGTTCCTTTGAACTGATACACAACAGTTGACGATTGATTCAGAGTCGCATTACATGCAGAATTCGCTTCAGTTTCAGAACTTTGATTTACCGCTCCCGAAGTAAGCGCCCAGGTTCCCAGTCCTGTTGTCCATTGATTGGATAAATTACTTGAAAAGTCTTCGTATAAATAACCCAAGGTTCGATTCCCAGAACGTTGAGTTCCATCGTCATCGGTGGCTAAACTAAATGCTTTTTGAACAGCTGCATTATCCGAATCTGTATAATTCACGGTATAATTCGTCGTTTGCCACATTCCTGAATTACTAATAGAAGTCGTTGGCGGCACATCGTCTTGATTGCAGGTATACGTTGCATTAAAACCTGGCTTCACCGTAGATAAATCGGATGTAAAACGAAATGTAACAGCTCCTGAAGTTGTTGAGAATGTTCCGGGTGAAACAGTTCCCGTGAATGGACTTCCAGCTAGTTGAGGTGCCGACGTTGAGTTTCCATCATAAATGTAGAGGTAATCATAATTCGTTTCAATGTCAAAACTTGAGAATGAAATATCCAATGAAGTTGCGTTTAGTGGTGCAATTGTCCATGTATAATCTTCGTTGTTGTAATAATTCTTTGTCGCACCTCCAAAATCGTGAATGGTTCCTGAACACGGATTTTCATAACAATCCGTCAGTTTTTCATTGATGGCATCCCAAAATTCGGTGTAACCATCGTCGTAACCCAAAGCCCAGATTCCAATTCCACCAATACCAGTATTCAACACATGTTGTAAACGTTCTTTAAAGGCGTTTTCTTCCGTAATAAAACATTGTTTCGGCGTTGCTCCATTCATAAACAAATACATATCAGTTTGGCTGTCACTTTCGAAGGAATGATTCGCCGTGGAATAAAATCCAGTTGAATTGTTTCGAACGTAGTTATAAGTTCTTGAAACTCCCGTAGCCGTTACGCCAGAAGGAACCGACAAGGTTGATGTTGACCATTCACGTCCGTAATATGGCAAACCTAAAATCAACTTACTTTTCAAACAACCTGCCTCTAAATAATCAGTAATTGAGCGCGAAAGTGTGTAATTGTAACTTGTTCCGAATTGATACAAAGGATCGTTTGGTCCAGCAGTTGAACTTCCCGAATAATAGTAATCATAGCCCATAATGATGTAATAATCCACTTCTGGCTCCATGATTGAAAAATTGAAAACAGAATTCCAATCCACCGAATACAAAACAGTGCTTACTTCTGATCCAGGAATAGCTGCGTGCATTTGATTGGCTAAATCCACCATGAAATTGGCAAAATTCGTCGCTTGCGAAGATGGTAATCCTTCAAAATCAATATTTACGCCATCGGCACCACGCGAACTAATCGTTGAGATTAAATTGGTAATGAGCGTTTGTTTTGCCGTGGCATTCGTCAGAAAACTAGCGTGATTCGCGAAAAGAGTAACGCACAATGTCACTTTTGTAGAACCTGATGCTAATGCTGCAGTTACCGCCGCTGAAGTTGAAAATCCATGCGTTGAAACCGCATTTCCATTCAAATAATTGACTTCATAGCTAAAGAACGAAAGATGGCTTAAAAGATTCCAATCGTAATTTTGATAGACATTTCCGACCCAATACGGATGCCAGCCGTAGACCATTTTGTCCAAATTACACGTTCCAACTTTTGCAGTTACAGTACCTGAATCAAACGGAAGACTTTCGTAATAATCCGCAGTTGCATTTCCAAGTGAATTGTAATACTCCAAGTCCTTTTGATGAACACTCTGAGAAAAAGCAAAATGTGACACAAGGCAAAACGCCAACGTAGCAATAGAAAATGGTTTCATGAAGTCGAATTGTTGACCACAAACCTACCATTTTTTTAAAAAGAATGCAACGAGAAATACCTATTTACAGCTAGAAATCGTTTGATTACCAAGCTAAAACGGTTTATGAACTGTAGTAAAACTTTCGCTTATGAACGATCTGCTTCGAACAACACTTTCGTATTGTGTTTCAATGTGCGAAGAATCAACGAAATTGCTAAACCAATTCCTAAAACGATTCCGTAAGAAACTTTGTAATGCGGCTCTCCAGTTGTGAACCAATCGCGCAAGAATGCTACGAATACAAATCCAATGATTGTTGCAGTTACACCAGAATATTCTCTTCTCAAAATTGTTTTCATTGAGAATGGAATTTCCGTTTTGATGTGATTTTTCATACTTGGCCAAAAAGCAGGTACTTTCATCGACCAATCCACGTAATCTTGACCAAATTTACGCTCTAAGAAACGCTCTTCAGCGAACATAATGCGCTCATAATACAACCAGAACATGAATGAAACCACCAAAACGAACCAGATATTGTACGTGAACATTACGATTCCAATCCACATGAAGTAATTCCCTAAATACAATGGATGACGAACAGTTGAATAGATTCCTTTGGTATTCAATGCATCAGCTACTTGTTCTTTCGTATTTCTTCCTGAAGTATGTTTGTTACTTGTACCGATCGCAATCGCTCTAATTGCCTGACCAGCAAAGGAAAAAACTGCACAAGTTATCAACAGAATCAAATCCAATTGTTCATTCTTATCAAACAATTGATAATCAGTAAAATAAATAGCCGGAACCGACATTAAAAACAAAATCACCGGTATTTGACCGCGGTATTTGAACAGGATATTCCCGTTTTTTTCAAATGAGTGTACTAAAGCCATTGAAAAGAAATGTGTAAATTGCGCATTAAAGTTGCGAAGTTAATACAAATTTGACGACTACTATGACTGAAAAAGTAAAATATGAATTAGAATACCTTCTTAAAACATCTCCAAAGGTGCTAGAAAGTATGTTGTGTACGCCTAGCGGGTTGAGCGAATGGTTTGCGGATGATGTGAATATTAAGGACGATATTTTTACATTTATATGGGATGGAAGTGAAGAAAAAGCGCGTTTATTATCCAAAAAATCGGGAACGAAGGCTAAATTCAAATGGTTGGATGACGAAGAGGATGATAATGATTATTTCTTTGAAATGAGTTTTGAAGTTGACCCAATGACAAAAGCAGTTGTTATGCGCGTAGTTGATTTTGCAGAGGAAGACGAGGTTGAGGAATCTCAAATGCTTTGGGAACAACAAGTTGGTGAGTTACGTCGTGTTTTAGGAGCGTAAGTTTCGATAGATAATCTCCATTTCTTTTCCGATATTTTTGATCTAATTGAATAAATCAGCCCTCTTCAACGTTATTTAGCTAATTTTGTAAGCATCTTAAGTAAAATCCATTGAAACGTCTGTACGTTTTTAGTATTCGATCTTTTGTAGGGCCATTCTTTGTGACCCTAGCAATTTCCATGTTCATTTTAATCATGCAGTTTCTTTGGAAATACATTGATGATTTGATGGGAAAAGGCTTGGATTCATTCGTAATTCTTGAATTATTATTCTACGTTTCAGCTTCATTAATTCCATTAGCGCTTCCTTTAGCGATTCTGTTGTCATCCATTATGACCTTCGGAAATCTTGCTGAAAACAATGAATTAACAGCGCTGAAATCGAGTGGATTATCACTTTATCGTATTATGCGACCATTGACTTTCATGGTCATTGGAATTGCTTGTTTCACCTTTTATTTTGCCAATTATGTCATTCCAGTTGCCAATTTAAAATGGCATTCATTGATCTACGACATTCAAAACACTAAAATCTCAGCTTTACTTACGCCTGGAGTTTACAGTAAAGAATTGGATGGATATGCGATCAAGGTTGAAGAAGGAACGGATAATTCGTTCAAAGGAATCTTAATACACGACCATACGGATCCGAAAGAAATCAAAACCATTCGTGCGAATGATGGTAAGATTTACAAATCTGAAAATGGAAAGTATTTGTTTTTTGAATTGAACGAAGGATATGTTACGGAAGAATTAGCACCGCAATCCCCTACTTTCCTGCCGAATGGTGAATTACATCGCAGTAAAAACAATAATCGTCCGTCACGCAGATCGAATTTCGAAAAAGCAACGTATAAAATTGATTTATCCGGTTTCTCATTGAAACGTTCGCAAGATGAATTGTTTGCGGATAAGCATGAAATGCTCAATGTATTCCAGATTTATCACGCAATTGATTCGGTTAAAACAAATGGTCGAACGATCGTTTTGAATTTCTTACAAAGTTTGAAGAATGACCATGCCTATTTTCAATCACATGCCTACAAACCGATTGAATCGGCAAATATTTCAGGTTTACCGGAGATGGATTCTATTCGACCGCAAACCATTGAATTTGATAAATTGAGTGCAAATGACAAATTAAATGCAATCACCTTGGCACAATCCAAACTACGACGTAAAAATCAAAATCTCGACGGACAAAAAGCCTACATCGAAAGCATAGACACGGATATGAACGGCTATTGGATTGAATTCCATCGAAAATTTGCCTTGACCTATGCAATTGTGGTTCTTTTCTTCATTGGCGCACCTTTAGGAGCAATCGTTCGAAAAGGAGGATTTGGAGCACCGGTTGTAATTGCAGCATTGTTATTCATGATTTATTTCGTGTTAATCAGTGTTGGTGATAGTTTGGCAAATTCGCAAGTTGTTACTCCATTTTGGGGAATGTGGTTTGCTTCATTTGTATTAACGCCAATTGCCTACATTCTGATGAGGGCAGCGGCGAATGATGCACCCGTTTTTGACAAAGACGCCTGGAGAAGATTTTTTAAACGAAAATAACGTAGCACGACTTTCTGAACCTAAAGCATCAGAAATTTGAATAAAATGCTACTTTTACGCAACAATTAGAAGACGAAAATAAGTATGGAAACGATTGGAATAGCAGGAATAAAAACAGATTGTATATTTTTCAAAGGCGATCTTCCCTGTGCTCCGCATAAAAAATCAGGAGTTCATTGTCCTGATTGTCCAAGTTACCAGCCTATTGAAACACGCATTCTAATTATCAAATTAGGAGCAATTGGCGATGTTATTCGTACAACTCCTTTGTTAAGAAAAATCAGAAAAGAATATCCGAATTGTAAAATCACGTGGTTATCACAAACGCCATCTATTTTGCCTGCTTCGGAAATCAATGAAATATTAAAATACGATTTTGCTTCTGTTCTCTATTTACAGCAATGCAAATTTGATATCGTCTTTAACCTTGATAAAGACAAAGATGCATGCGCTTTAGCATTGCAATTGGATTCCAACCAAAAATTTGGCTACACCTTGAAAGATGGCGTCGCTTATCCAATGAATGACTTAGCAATTCACAAGTACACAACAGGTTTATTCGATACGGTCAGCAAAGCAAATACGAAATCCTATGTCAAAGAAATCTTTGAAATGGTTGGTTGGAACTTTGAAGGCGAAGAATATGTGTTTGACAACCACCAAGACAAAGGATTTGAATGGAACTTGAATCGTTCAAAGAAATTGATTGGTTTAAACACAGGTTGCGGCGATCGTTGGACAACGCGTTTGTGGTCGGACGAAAACTGGATTGCGCTGATCGGTTTACTTCAAAAAGCAGGTTACGAACCAGTTTTATTGGGTGGAGAACAAGAACATAGCAAAAATGAAGGTTTAGCGAAAGCAACAAATGCCACATATTTAGGGCATTTTAGTTTACCAATGTTCATCAATTTGACCTATCAAATGGATTTGGTTGTAACGCAAGTAACGATGGCTATGCACATTTCTGTGGCGCTGCAAAAACAAACCGTGTTGATGAACAACATTTTCAATCCGTACGAATTTGAATTGTATGGTCGTGGAGAAATTGTTTCACCGAGCAAACCGTGTGAATGTTATTTCGCTGGTAAATGCAAACATGGCGTTTCTTGTATGAAAGACTTGTCACCAGAAACAGTTTTTGAAGCCGTAAAAAAACACTTGATTTAATTCCGTGAAAGTTTTACAGTTAACATATCGTGTTCCGTTTCCACCAACGGACGGAGGTTCAATTGGAATTTACAACATTACAAAGGGTTTACACGACAATGGTTGCGAAATTGATTTGGTTGCGATTAACACGCCAAAGCATTCACAGCCCAAGGATTGCATGCTTCCATTGGCAAAACAACACGATGTTTTTGTCAACACGAATATTTCTCCATTTAAGTTACTGTCAAACGTACTTTTCAAATCAATTCCCTACAATGTAGAACGTTTTGTTTCTAAAGATGTTGAAACGAAATTGATTGAATTATTGCAGCAAAACACCTATGATTTCATACAAGTTGAAGGAGCGTTTGTAGCATATTACATCGATGTGATCAAAAAACACTGCACCTGCCCTGTTTTAGTGCGCACGCACAACATTGAATATGTCATTTGGGAACGACTTGCCTTGAACGAGAAAAATCCTGCTAAAAAATGGTTTTATAAGCATTTAGGAAAACGTTTAAGAGCTTTTGAAGCGACGTATTACAACAAAGCAGATGGCATTGCCGCAATTACAGAAGAAGACAAACAACGATTGATTGAATTAAACGTGCATGTTCCGATTCAAATTGTTCCAGCTGGAGTTGTTTTAGACAAGTATTTAATGGCTGAAGATCGCGAACCTGAACCTAATTCAATATTCAGTATTAGCGCCTTGGATTGGTTACCAAATTTAGAAGGATTGGATTGGTTTTTAAAATCAATTTGGCCTGAAATACTAAAACGTAAACCAGAACTACAGTTTCACATCGCTGGTAAATCAACGCCTGATTGGTTGATGAACAGTTCATTTCCGAATGTTCATGTTCATGGATTTGTTGATGATGCGATTGTTTTCAAAAAATCCTATCGATTGATGCTGGTTCCTTTGCTCTCTGGCGGTGGAATGCGCGTGAAGATCATCGAAGGATTAGCAGCCAAAAAATGCATTATTAGTACAACCGTTGGCGCAGAAGGAATCGAATGCACGAATGGAAAAGATATTGTTATTGCCGATTCACCTCAAGAATGGATCGAAGCCATTTGTCATTACATTGATCATTCGGAAGAACGCAAGGAAATTGAACAGCATGCGTTCAAAACGGCGAATATGATTTATGAGAATACGGCAATTACGCGCAAGTATATTGCACTATATGAGGATTTCCTGCCTGTCGGTAAACAGGGAGGATTGCAAAATTTAAAAATTTAAATATTTAAATTTTGCAATCCATGAAAAATCAAAATTCCAAGATGTAAATTCTAACTTCTAACATCAAATTTCTACCTTCTAAATTCTAAATTCTAACATCTAAAAAGTATCTTTGAATTCGCACGAAGCAAATGAGCAATAAAGATAAATTAGTCGTACTTCTTTCTCGTTTTCCATATCCCTTGGAGAAAGGTGATAAATTGCGTGCTTATCATCAAATTACAGAGCTTTCGAAATCCTTTGATATTTATTTAATTGCCATTTCAGAGAAAGATGTTCCTTATGAATATCACAAACATTTAGCGCAATTTTGCAAGGAAATTCACATTGTTCGGATAACAAAACTTTCGATTCTCTTTAATTTATTTTTGAGTTTCATCTCCAATAAACCCTTTCAAACGGGTTACTTCTTTTCCTTCAGAGGAAAAAAGAAAGTTGATTCATTACTTCAATCAATTAAACCTAATTACATTTATTCTCAATTAATTAGAACTTCTGAATACATTAAGAACTATCATGCTTGTCCGAAGACGATTGATTACATGGATGCGCTTTCCAAAGGAATCGAGCGTCGAATCGAAAAAGCTCCATGGTATGCAAAATGGATTTTCCGTTCGGAGGCGAAACGCTTGAAAAATTACGAACGCGTTATCTTCGACTATTTCGAACACAAAACAATCATTTCAGATCAAGATCGGGAATTTATCCTGCATCCCAATCGCAAAGAAATCATCAGTATTCCAAACGGTATCGACGAACGCTTTTTCGATTTCACTAAAACAAAGCCACACTACGATTTGGTTTTTATTGGAAACCTTAGTTATGCGCCCAATGTGGAAGCCGTTGAATACATTTCCAGCGAATTATTATCAAAAAACAAAGAGCTTACTTGTCTTATTTCTGGAGCAACTCCTCATCCAACCATTCAAAAAATTGCGCGTACGAATTCGCAAATTAAACTCCAAGGTTGGATTGATGATATTCGTGAAGCCTATGTTTCGGGGAAAATATTCATTGCGCCAATGATGATTGGAACCGGAATGCAAAATAAATTATTAGAAGCAATGGCGCTTGGAATCCCTTGTATTACAACGAGTTTAGCGAACAATGCTATTCAAGCGACCCACAACGAAACGATTCTTGTGGCGAATTCTGCTTCAGAATTTTTAGAAGCCATTTCCCTTTTGTTAGGCGACGAGGAATTGTACTGCAAAATCGCTCAAAATGGACAGTCGTTTATTCGGGAAAACTATTCTTGGAAAAAGTCAAGCAACGATTTAGCGGAAATTATTGCTGGGAAATATTCTCAAGAGCTTAAAACGATTCACTAAAACAAAGAATTCCCCTTTAATAATCCAAAAAGCTGATTACTTTATTGTAATTTTGCACCACAATTTAGACAGATGGAATTTACATTAAATACGATTGAAGAAGCAATCGAAGAAATAAAACAAGGAAAAGTAATTATCGTTGTTGATGATGAAGATCGTGAAAATGAAGGCGATTTCCTTACAGCAGCTAGAAATGTTACACCAGAAGTAATCAATTTCATGGCAACACATGGTCGCGGTTTAATTTGCGCTCCATTGGTAGAAGATCGTTGTGATGAATTAGGATTGGATTTAATGGTTCGTTCAAATTCAGCAACTTACGAAACGCCATTTACAGTTTCTGTGGATTTAAATGGACACGGTTGTACAACTGGAATTTCAGCAAGCGACCGTTCAAAAACGATTTTAGCATTAATCAATCCAGAAACAAAACCAGACGAATTAGGTAAACCTGGACACATTTTCCCTTTACGTGCGAAAAAAGAAGGTGTTTTACGTCGCGCTGGTCACACAGAAGCTGCAGTTGATTTATCGCGTTTAGCTGGTTTTGAAGAAGCAGGTGTAATTGTAGAAATCTTGAATGAAGATGGAACAATGGCACGTTTGCCTCAGTTAATGGAAATTGCTAAGAAATTTGATTTAAAGATTGTTTCAATTGCTGATTTGATTGAATACCGTATCAAAAACGAATCATTAATTGAACGTTTAATCGATGTTAAAATGCCGACAACGTATGGTGATTTTGACTTATATGCTTACCGTGAAACGAATTCTGGAAAAGAACATTTAGCTTTGGTTAAAGGAACTTGGGAAAAAGATGAAGCAGTTTTGGTGCGTGTGCATTCATCATGTATAACAGGGGATATTTTCGGTTCTTGCCGTTGTGATTGTGGTCCACAGTTACACAAAGCAATGGAAATGATTGAAAAAGAAGGTAAAGGTGCCATCATTTACATGAATCAAGAAGGACGTGGTATTGGTTTAACCAATAAATTACGCGCTTACAAATTGCAAGAAGAAGGTTACGATACCTTGGAAGCAAATATCAAATTAGGTTTCAAAGGAGATGAACGTGATTATGGAATTGGCGCACAAATCATTCGTGATTTAGGGATTGTAAAAATGCGTTTAATGTCCAACAATCCTACAAAGCGCACTGGATTAGTAGGTTATGGAATTGAAATCGTGGATAATGTTTCCTTAGAAATTGCAAGCAATGTGCACAACGAGTTGTATCTTCAAACCAAACGTGACAAAATGGGTCACACCTTGAATTTGAAAAAATAATGCTAAAAGCAAGCGGAATATACAAAGCCTATGATTCTCTTCAGATTTTGAAAGGAATCGATTTGGAAGTGAATGCTGGTGAAGTAATTTCCATCGTTGGTTCTTCAGGAGCAGGAAAAACAACACTTTTGCAAATCTTAGGCACTTTAGATCAACCGGACAAAGGCTTGGTAGAAATTGACGGTGTGAATCCGTTTAGTCTTTCAGCAAAGAAATTATCTGCCTTTCGTAATCAGTCGATTGGTTTCATTTTCCAATTTCATCAATTATTGCCTGAGTTTACGGCCTTGGAAAACGTTATGCTTCCAGCTTTAATCAAAGGAACATCACAATCGGATGCGCAAAAAGAAGCACTTCGCCTACTCGATTTGATTGGTTTAAAAGAACGTGCTCAACACAAGCCTAATGAACTTTCAGGTGGTGAACAACAACGTGTTGCCGTTTGTCGTTCATTGATCAATCAACCAAAAGTAATTTTCGCTGATGAGCCATCTGGAAACTTGGATTCACAGAATTCTACTGAATTACATAATTTGTTTTTCCAATTGCGCGACGAATTCAAGCAAACGTTTGTGATTGTTACGCATAATGAATCATTGGCAAACATGGCGGATCGTAAATTGGTCATGCGCGATGGTTTAATTGTTTCTTAATCGTGACTTTCGAAGAACTCAAAGATTTTCTGGACTTTAAAGCGGAACAATACGAACATCCGCGCTTTTTAGAAAGTGATCCGATTCAACTTCCGCATCGTTTTTCAAAAAAAGAAGACATTGAACTAGTTGGGTTCTTGGTTTCTACCATCGCATGGGGAAATCGTGTGAGCATCATCAAAAGTGGAGAACGTTTGTTAGAAATCATGGAGCAACAGCCATATGCGTTCATTCAAAATTATACTTCCGAACAATTAAAAGATTCTCATTTCGTGCATCGCACGTTCAATGTTATAGATTTAGATTTCTATTTCCGAAGCTTGCAAGCAATTTATGCATCTGGTGGATTAGAAAAAGCCTTCGAAAATAATACAAGCATTGATGGCGTGAAAGGTCGAATTGTGTCGTTCAGAACGAAATTCATGGAAGTCGAACACTTGGATCGCTCACACAAACATTTGTCCAACCCTGAAAAAAATTCTGCAGCAAAACGATTAAACATGTATTTGCGCTGGATGGTGCGCGATGCTGCCAAAGGAGTTGATTTTGGCTTGTGGAAATCTATTTCAACATCCGAATTATGTTTACCACTTGACGTTCATACGAGTAACAATGCGCGTCGATTGGAATTGTTGAGCAGAAAACAAGACGATTGGAAGGCCTTGGATGAATTGATGTCGAATTTACGCGAAATGGATCCGATTGATCCTGTGAAGTATGATTTTGCACTGTTTGGATTGGGGGCTTTTGAGAAGTTTTGAATGGGAACTTGGTGTTAACCACCCTCTGAAAGTCAATAGAATCGGGAGTTATAAGTAAGATTGTTAACTTGCAAAGTTGTAATGTTGTAATGTTGTAATGTTGTAATGTTGTAATGTTGTAATGTTGCAATGTTGTAATACTGCTTGGAATAATCCCATTCGTAATATTGCGAATTCGCTAATTCGCTAATTCGCTACCGCCGAAGGTGATTTCCATGAACAGTTGTTTAATTAATTGATGTAAAAAACGCCTACAACCCAATAAAAATGGTGGTTATAAGAAAGATTGTTAACTTGCATAGTTGTAATGTTGTAAGGTTGTTTGAAATGATCCCATTCGTAATATTGCGAATTTGCTAATTTGCTAATTTCCTTCCGGAGAATGCAGCATCTACGGCGGTGGATAATTTCCAAAACTTCAATGCTTTATCTTAAAATTTCAAAAACATGTGAACACCACTGTTCATCCAGAAAAAAATATCATAAGAAAGTTGATTTTCATTGCCCCGCGCTACCTTCCATATTTTTCTCTTCACCACTTATCAATTTTAATGAACACCTGCTTTTTCTCCCAAATATTTGATTAAATTTGAAACATGAAGTTTGTCTATCCTGAATTTCTTTGGGCTTTATTCGCGCTAGCGATTCCTATCATCATTCACCTATTCAACTTCCGTAAATACAAAACGCTTTATTTCTCAAGTCTTCAGTTTATTAAGCACGTCGATCAACAAACGCGTTCGACTCAAAAACTGAAACATTTGCTTGTTCTAGCATTGCGATTACTCGTTTATACTTTTATCATTTTTGCATTTGCTCAACCTTACATTCCAGCGAATGAAGGAAGTGATACAGCTGGAAAACCAGTTTTAGCCATTTATATTGACAACTCTTATTCCATGACTGCCAAAGGAACGGAAGGAGAATTATTGTCAGAAGCACGTGAGATGTCGCGCAAAATGATCAATTCAGCGACGTTGGAAACTAGAATTCTTTTGACGACCAATGCCATGAGCGGAATCGAACAACGCTTATTGACAAAAGTGGATGCCTTGGATTATTTGGATAAAATAGAACCAAGTGCTTTGGTACGTTCGCTCGATGATGTCTTGAATTGGCAACGCGCTTTCATTGACAAAGAACATCTGAATAACCAAAAAATTGGTGTTCGTCAATTTGTTTTCTTCTCGGATTTTCAGAAATCATCTGCTAAAACAGCAGAATTGAAAGAAGATGCATTTTCATTCTATTATCCAGTAAAATTAACGCCTCAAGCAAAAGAAAACGTTTACATCGACTCGGTTTGGTTCAGTTCACCAATTCAACGAATCGGGCAAAACAACGAATTAAATGTCCGTGTTGTGAATGCTGGTGAAGAAGCATTAACGAATGTTGAACTTCATTGTGAAATTACAGGTATTCGTCGTGATGTGTTCATGGATATTCCAGCCAATCAAAAGGCGACAACTGTCATTAATTATACAGAGCAATCGGGCGGATTCAAAAAAGGAACGCTTTCAGTCAACGACAAACAATTGTTTTGGGATGATGATTATTACTTCTCTTATTTTGTAGACAATCAAACGAATGTCCTAATCGTAAATGGTGCTGGCTCCACTCCTGCCGTGACTCAAGTTTACAATTTGGAACGTTTTTACAAGGTAAAATCAATTGATGAGAACGCGTTTACCTTGGATGAACTGCACCAAGTCGATTTAGTATTTGTTAACGGAATGAATGAATTGCCTTCTGGAATGGCGCAGAATCTGAAAGAATTTGCTCAATCAGGTGGAACTCTGGCATTATTTCCAGGTACAAAAGCTGATTTAGGATCTTGGAACAATTTATTGCAAGATTTGCAAATGCCAAGTATGGGTGCCGTTCAAGCTTCTGGAACAAAAATCGAAAAGTTGGTTTATGATGATCCATTCTTTCACGAAATGTTCGAAAAGAAAAAGGAAAATTTGAATTTACCAAGTGTGCGTAAAGCTTATCGAACAGCGGCTTCTGGAACAAATTCCTACTACGATTTGATTCGTTTGCAAAATGGTTCACCTCTTTTACTACGTTCTGGTGGAGCAATCAATGTTTACTTATTCACTTCATCGCTCGAATCTGAATTTAGCTCTTTCACCACCGATGCCTTGTTTCCTTCCATTGTATTGCGCATTGGAGAAATGAGTCAACGCAAAGCACCAATTTCATTAACGATTGGAAAAGAATCCTTCTTCCCATTGTACAAAAAACAAAGTGGTGAGTCGCCAATTCACATTAAGAACAAGGAAGTTGATTTCATTCCTCAAATTAAACAAGAAGGATTAATTAGCTATTTGTCCTTGAGCGGAATGGAAGCCTTGGAAAACCTGAAAGCCGGTAATTACGCTATTTGGGACGAAAAGAAAGAAGGTGAATTATCATTGAATTACGATCGAACGGAATCAGATATTAGCTGTTATAGCGAAAATGAAATCGTTGATTTGTTGGAAGAAAAAGGACTTAAGAATGTTAGTTTCAGTGAAATTAACGAAGGACAAAGTCTTACAAAAATAGATATTGAAAAGCCATTTGAATATTGGAAAACAGCCATTTTATTAGCCTTGCTGATGCTGTTAGCTGAAATGATGGTGATTAAATTTTGGAAATAAAAAGCATACACAATGAAAATTCTCATTAAACAAGCCACAATTCTTGACACTCGTTCAAGCCTAATTAACAAGAAAATGGACATTCTTGTAACTGATGGAATGATTGAAGCAATTGAACATTCGATTGATTCAGCAGATGCTCAAGTATTACAAGGCGAGAATTTAGTAGTTTCACAAGGATGGGTTGATTTAAAAGCGAATTTTTGTGATCCAGGTGAAGAACATAAAGAAACGATTGATAGTGGATTGGATGCGGCTGCATTTGGAGGATATACACATGTTGCTGTTTTACCAAGTACGCATCCTGTTGTTGATGGAAAAACACAAGTAGAGTACATTTTGCGTCGCGCTGAGAATCATGTTACAAGCATTCATCCAATTGGCGCGATTACAGAAAAAATGGCTGGTGAAAACTTAGCGGAAATGTATGACATGTACCAAACTGGTGTTCGTTTGTTTTCAGATGATTTAGTTCCTGTAAACTCTGGAATTATGTACCGCGCCTTGCTTTATTCGAAAAATTTCAGTGGAAAAATAATCGCGTTCTCTCGAGATTATGCTTTGGCTGGAAAAGGAATGGTAAATGAAGGTGAAGCATCAACACGTACAGGATTAAAAGCAGAAGCTACGATTTCTGAAATCATTCAAGTTGAGCGCAATATCCGACTAACTGAATATACAGAAGGATCCATTCATTTAACAGGTATTTCGTGTGCTGAAAGTGTTGATTTGGTTCGAAAAGCGAAAGCAAAAGGATTAAACATTACTGCTGATGTGCATTTAATGAATTTAGTTTACAATGAAACTGCAGTTCTAGGATTTGATTCCAACTTCAAAGTAATGCCGGTTCTTCGTCGAGAATCAGATCGAATTGCTTTATGGGAAGGATTGAAAGACGGAACAATTGACACGATTGTTTCAGACCATCGTCCACATGACAAAGAAGAAAAAGATGTTGAATTCGATAATGCTTCTTTTGGCTGTATCAATCTACAAACAGTCATTTCCGCACTTTCTGAATGCAAAGAATTTGATTTAGCAGTTGTATTAAAAGCACTTTCAATCAATGCTCGTGAAATTTCATCGATTGCTGAACATCCGATTGAAGTGGGAAATAAAGCCGATATAACAATATACGCCCCTGATAATCAATGGACTTTTACCAAAGATTTAATTTGCTCTCAAACTATCAACACGCCGTATGTTGGTAAAGAATTGAAAGGTTCAGTTGTTGGAATCATAAATAACGGTAAATTAGCTTTTAGAGACTAAGAATATGCCGAATAAAAAGTCCTTTTTAAAACAGTTCTGGAAAGAGAAAAAAATGGTTGGTGCAATGGCGCCAAGTTCACGATTTCTTGCTAAAAAGATGCTCGAAAATATCGATTTCTCAAAAGCAAAAGTACTTGTTGAATTAGGTCCTGGAACAGGTGTTTTTACAGATAAAATCTTAGAAAAAATGGCACCAGATGCCGTTTTATTAGTTTTTGAATTGCACGATGCTTTTTGTACACAACTTCAAAATCGTATTTCAGATAAACGTGCTCACATCATTCATGATTCTGCCGAGAAAATTGAAGAGTATCTTGTAAAATATGAATTAGGTAAAGCAGACGTTGTTATTTCATCACTTCCTCTTGCTAATTTTCCACAAGAATTAAGAAATTCAATACTACACGCTTCACACAAATCGTTGACGGAAGTTGGGAAATACATTCAATTTCAATATTCCTTGCAATCGAAAAAACACATCAAAAAAGTGTTCAATGAAGTCTCAATCGATTTCACGCCATTAAACTTCCCTCCTGCTTTTGTTTATACATGTAACAAGGCAGATTAACACTTAACATTCTCAAACTTTCTTTTTAGTCGGTAAGACTAACACTTCAATCAACCTTGCTGGAAATGGTATAATTCTTGGCTACATTCATACTATAATCATTTAAAAACGAAATAGTATGAAAACAAAACTTGACATTCAGAAAATTTTGCACAGCCGCAAAAGCACTCAAAAAAGCAATGGATCTTTCGACAAAGCCTTGATGGGATTGGGAATTAAGTTCACAAAAAGCGATAAATCAGAAAAATAATTTTCCCTTTTTTAGAAATCTCCACCGCCTTCTCCTCCACCAGCTGATTTCTTTGGAGCCATTTCCAACTTTCCAAATTTATAAGAAAACGTTAGGAAAAATCGTCTAGTTAACCATTTGAATTGTACATCTTGGTATATTCCAGGCTGATTCAAGGTCATATAAAATCCTTGGCGATTGAAAATATCGGTAACACGCATTCCAACTGCGATTTTACCATCTTTAAATGTTTTCTCTCCTGAAATATCAACAGGACCTCTTCGCTGAACAATTCCCTGAACCGAAACACGCGGTCCATTGTAAGAAGCATTCACTTGAATAGAAGCTGTACGCTTCCAAAAATCCACTGTACCTGAATATTTCATGTTCCAGTTAAAACCTCCCACATTCCAATTAGCATTCGGATTATCATCAACATATTGCGTGTAATTGGCATTTGCAGATAAGGTGTTTCTCCACCATTTATAAGGTTTAACAACAAAAATAACTTCCGCACCAACACTGTGACTTTCATCTAAATTGGCAAATGTTACCGTTGATGCATTGTTTGCATAAAATTCTTTAACACGTGTTATTACCCCTGTTGTGTGACGATAAAATACACTTGAAGAAAATGTAAGAATCTTCTTTTCATTCACATAACCTAAATCATATGAATCGATGAATTCGGGCTGTAAATATGGATTTCCAGTTCTTAAATTGTACGGATCAGCATAACTAGTGAATGGATTTAAATCCGCAGATTGAGCACGATTGATACGACGAGAATAACTCAAACTGATTTCTGACTTTTCAGTTAAAGCATAACGAACATGCGCAGATGGAAAGAAATTAAAGTAATCATTCACTATGCGAATCGAATCTGAAATTAAATCAGGAATCTGGTACGCTTTCTCAATTCTTACACCAACTTGATATTTGAACTTTTTAAGTTGCTGACCAAAAATACCATATGCACTATAAATTTGTTCATCATAGGCATAATTAAAATTTGAAACAGTGTCTTCCAAATAACTTCCTGAAAGTGTATCCAATGTTTCAGAATAAGTATTTACACTTTGTTGGCGAATAATCGTCTTCACACCAGTCTCCATGCGCGCATTTTGCTTAGGAAACAAGTAAGTAAAATCAACTTGACCTGAAGTTATATTGTTCTTTTCTTTATTAAATAATCGTTGATCCAATGCTGTTTTAATTTCTTGAATTGAATCAGAAGCATAATCATTTTGCCAATAAAACCCTTGAATGTTATCCGATCCAAGAGATTGATTCAAATCGACAACCAAATTTCCTCTATCGTCTTTAAGATCATGCTTGTAATTCACATTGAAATCGAAGTTCTGCTGTTGTGATGGGTCTGAAGAAACGCGTCTCCACAATCGAAGTAAACTATCCGAAGGTGTTAACGTTGAATTCCATTGATCTCCTGTGCGATTGCGTTCTCCAACACTTCCTGTCATACTAAAGCCTAATAAGTGTCTCGGTTTCAAATAGAAGTCTGCACCTGCTCTGAACGTATGTCCAAAGTTTTGGTCTGTCCCAAGGCGATCTTGATCCATTTTCATCATCGAATCGGAAGTGATTTGACGCTCCAAATACATGAATTGATTGCGATATCCATCCAAATAACGTCCTGAATAACTACCAAACGTATTTAATTTAGAATTTCTAAAACTCAAGGAAACAGAGCCTTCAGCAACGTTACCACCATTAAAATCTCCTGAACCCAATGTTGAAGTAACCAAACCATTGAATCCGCGCATTTTGTTCTTTTTCAAAACAATATTGATAATTCCTGAAGTTCCATCTGGATCATATTTCGCAGATGGATTTGTTACAACTTCTATACGTTCAATAGACCCTGCAGGCAAAGCATCTAATAAAGATTTTCCATTTCCTCCTGAAATTGAGCTTGGTCGACCATCGATTAATACCGTTACAGTTCCGTCTCCACGCAAAGTAACTCCTCCTTCTTGGTTCACCTCTACGGATGGAATATTGTTTAAAACATCATTGGCCGTTCCTCCTTTTACAGATAAATCCTCACCAACATTGTACACTTTCTTGTCAATTCCTGTTTTCAAGACATCTAACTGACCAACAATTTTCACTTCGCCCAAAGCTTTGAGTTCTGTTCGTTGAAGTTTTATAACTCCAAGGTTTGCCACTTTCACTGCTTGAGACAATTTAATATCTTCAATCAATTCGATATTGTATTCAGCAAAAATGATTTTAGCGTAATAATTCCCCAAGGGAACTTGATCAAATGTGAATTTCCCTTCAACATCCGTATATATCCCAGAATAAAGTGTTGAATCGCTTGCCTTGTATAATTTGAAAGCGACATACTCCATTGGAAGTTCAGTCTTTGAATCGATAATCTTACCCGAAACAATTCCGTCTCCTGTAGGTTTGCCAACTTGTGCAAAATTGCTAAATGGAAGTAGAATTAAACCTATTGTAAATAATTGTAATTGTACTGTTTTAAAGAATATCATGTTGTTGAAAGTCGTTTTGTCTTTTGCTAATATTTTAATGTAGAATAGGTCGAAATCTGTTTTAGATTAGGTGTTTTTTTCTCTTACTTTATCCAAAAGATCGCTAAGTGTGTTCGCTTCTTCATCTGTCAAATTAGCCTGAATCAAGGTGTTTACATCCAGACATTTGTCCATATCGGCCAAAAGACTTAATCCTTGTTCTGAGATTTTCACATAAACAACACGACGATCTTCAGTGCATCGTGTACGTTCAATCAATCCTTTATCAATCAATTTATCCATCAAACGCGTTGTATTCGGTGATTTCTCAATCATGCGCTCTTTCACTGTATTCACGTTGATCATATCTTTTGCGCCACGTAAAATGCGTAAAATATTGAACTGCGCCATCGATAAATCATATTTAGACATAAACTGATTCTGAATATTTCCTAGGAAATTACTCGTATAGCGAATATTTACAATTGCTCGCTGTTGGGGAGATTTAAAGTTTGATTTTAGTTCTTCGTCAATTTTCATGGTACAAAGATACTTACCATGGTATTATTTTCAAAATTAAATAGTACATATTTTGAACTATTTTAACCTGAAAATGATCGTTGAATAAATCCTTACATAAACTTCACTCCAAAATCTCCTATAGCTGGTAAATCTTCAAATTGAATTTGAATCGCATGTTCACCTGGTAAGTAATCCTCGAAATTCGTATCAAACTGAACACCAAGCTTCGAAGAGTAAATCCAGCAAGCCCGCACATAGGCCTTGTTTTTCAAAATCAAAGTCGCCGTTTTTGCAACTGGATCAATATTTTTGACTTCAATCTTTAGATCGTTTTCTTGCGCTTTTGTATAGCTTACAGGTAGTTCTGAAAAGATTCGTGTTTTCGATTCTCCAGCGGCATTCTTCCAATCTAAGCGAACAACAATGTTCTGATTGGCATGAAACTGACGAATACATGAGAAATCAATCAACTGCTTTTGAACGCCATTTGTAACCAGCTTCGTCGAAACACTTTCCAATTGTTTTCCTTTTAAATCGAAAACAGTGAATTTCAACTCTGTTTGAACAGTATCAACTTGGTCAGACAACAAATAGTATTCGTATAAATTTTTCCCAGTTGATTTTCGTAGAACAGCAATATCCTCGTAATCTTTTGTCACTTCGTATTGAAGCGCTTTCCAATTCCAAAAATAATCCATGCTCGACCAAGATGGCGCTGGCCAACAATCGTTGATTTGCCAATACAAGGTTCCACTGCAACGCGGTGCATCCAAGCGATGACCAGTAACAGCCATGCTCACTGCTGTTGCTTCAGTTAATTGCGAATAGTAAACGAATTCTTCAAAATTTGCTGGAGTACCAAACAAGATTTTCGCATGTTTCAAAATCATTCCATTTCCAACATAGCTTTTCTGATGGTGTTTCATGACGTCTGACTCCAAGTCCCAATCGGTCTTTTCAGAAAAAGTAGATAAAGTTGAATACTCAGGAAAACTTTGAAAACCATATTCAGCATTGAAACGACCAATTTTCTTAGCGAAATCTTCCATCGGATCTTTTCCATGCCAAACTCCCCAATAATGCTGTGTTCCATGATTGTAAAACTCATCTTTCCCCCAGTTACTCAATGGAGAAGTATGACTGTAGGGCGCACTCGACAAAGCAGATACTTGTGCTGGAATCAATTGTTTAAACAATCGATTGTAGCTATCTTCAATTTCCTTTGCATCCTTTCCATACAAATTGTATTTCACTTGGAATCCCCAGTTTTTCCATGCAACGTCAACTTCATTGTTCCCATTGAACAAGGTTAAACTGGCATGAGAAGCGATTCGTGGAATTTGATAATCAATCTCTTCTTTCACATTCAACAAGAAATCAGGATCACCAGGATACATTGCACAGGCGAACATAAAATCTTCCCAAACCATAATTCCCTGTTCATCACACGCATCAAAAAAAACTTCATCAGGATAATATCCTCCACCCCAAACGCGCACCATGTTGAAATTACTTCTCGCCATCACTTCAACCATTCTTCTCAAATCGGCATCCGTAACGCGTGCAGGAAAAATATCTTGTGGAATATAATCACCTCCTTTACAGAAAATTGGTCTTCCGTTCACTTTCACAACGTGGCTTGTTCCCCACTCATCTGCTTCCATTACAATTTCAGAAGTTTTTATTCCAAAACGAACGGTGCGAGAGTCAATTACCTCACCTTTTTCATTGACAATTTGCCATTCATCAGTATATAAATTTTGTTCACCTTGTCCGCGTGGCCACCACAATTTGGGATTTTCAATACTTTCTAGTCGATCTATTTTGATAGAATTTTCATCGATCTCAATTTCTCCAAATAATTTACTTTTCCAAATTAATTTCCCTTTCGACGGTTGAGAAAAATAGAGACTTAAGTTCAAATCAGCCTTGTCTTCATCTACACTTGAAGTAATAACAGAAGTCAGACTAATTTTTGCTGCATTGTAAGCATTCAGTTTTACGGGCTTCAAAAATCCCATTGTATTCATGCGCAACGCCCAATCCCATCCAAATTGATATTGCGGTTTTCGTGTATATGGTGCAATTGCAATCGGATCAACATCATTCGGCGCTGGTAAATGATAAGATGCCGTTGTGTAAGCCGCTTTGTGATAATTTACAGGCGAATAAAATTTAACTTTTATAGTATTTTGCCCCAGTTTTAGATTGTTTTTAATTTCAAAATAATAAGGACGAAACGCATTTTGTGTAAAAGCAATCAATGAATCATTAACAAAAATCTCAGCATACGTATCAATTCCAGGAAATTCCAACTCGACATAATCTTTCTGAAGTTGTTCAGCAGTTAGCGTAAATTCCGTTTTAAAATCCCAATTGTATTTTTCAATCCACCCAAATAAATTCTCATTCTTACCATAAAATGGATCTGGCAATTCTCCACTATCAATTAGCTTTTCTTGCACAGAACCATGCGTTCCAGCAGACATCCATACTTGTTTTTTGGGATGAAAGAATTGCCATTCCAACGTCGTTTGTGCCATAATCTGAAAACTAATGAACGATAGAATTAAAAGGTAGAATTTCATAAAAATTTCGTTTTTACCAATTACGGTTGAAAGGTGCATCCACCATTTTTTCTTCCGTGGCTGTTTTTAATGCGTAATTAAAACCATTGTAAACTGAGTAAGATCCAACATTTCCATTTTTGTCAATTGCCAAAAAGCAACATTGCAAATTGGTTAAATCTTTGTGCTTCGCGATAATGCGTTCAACAGCCATTTTACATGCTTCCATCGGTGAATGTCCGTGTCGCATTAATTCAACAACCGTGTGACTTCCAGCGATACGAATAATCGCTTCACCTAAACCAGTTGCTGTTGCTGCTCCAACCTCTGAATCAATAAACAATCCAGCTCCAATGATTGGAGAATCGCCCACTCGTCCATGCATTTTATACGCCCAGCCACTTGTTGTGCAAGCGCCACTCAAATTGCCGTATTGATCCATTGCTAACAAACCAATTGTATCATGATTTTCGTGATTAATCTCTGGCTTCTTGAATAAATCAGCATTTTCTTTCTTCCACTTTTTGTATTCTGCTTTTACTTCTGGAATTGGCGTTTTAATTGTTTCAAAACCATGTTCCAAAGCGAATTTCTTTGCTCCAGCTCCAACCAACATCACGTGTTGAGTTTTATCCATTACAGCGCGTGCAACAGAAATCGGGTGCGCAATTCCTTCCAAAAATGCAACTGAACCACAACGCGAATCATTGTCCATAATGCACGCATCTAAGGTAACATGTCCGTCGCGATCAGGCATTCCTCCAATTCCAACACTTCTATTCGTTAAATCAGATTCAGTAACTTTCACTCCTGCTTCAACAGCATCAATGGCTAAACCGCCTTTTTCTAACACTTTCCACGCTGCCGCATTCGCTGCTAAACCGTGATTCCATGTAGAAATGATAACCGGACCATTCGCTTTCCCCTCGAATGACTGACCAAACAATTCACCTGCTTTAAGCGGCTGAACAGCACTTAAGGCTGCACCTGCCAAACCAAGTTTTAAGAATTTTCTGCGCTGTTGATCTGCCATCTTATTGATTTTTAAGTTCGTTTGCTAACCATTTTTGGTACACTTTCGCGTATGCTTCGTGTTTTGAATATTCAACCGAAAAGTCGTGACGCCCCGAATAATCAGGTTTTGCCATCATGAAAATATAATTGTTGTTATCGCGATTCAAGACAGCATCTACAGTTTGTGAAGGTGGAATACAAATTGGTCCCGGAGGCAATCCGTTGATTTTGTATGTATTGTAAGCACAATCAATGTTTTTATGCTCGTTCAACAAACGCTGAACACCATCCAATTTATCTCCCCAACAAAATTTAAACGTTGGATCTGATTGTAATTTAATTCCTTGGTTGATACGGTTTAAGTACAATCCAGCAATTACAGGCCATTCGTCAGCATGTTTTCCTTGCTCAGAATAAACAATACTTGCTAAAGTAACAGCTTCAGAAGGAGATTTTAAACCAACTTTCATCAACTTAGCCATTCGATCTGCCGTCCAGAAGTTTTTAAACTCTTTTGCCATGCGCTCAACAAATTCTTTCTCATCTGTATCGTAATACATTTTGTAAGTATTTGGTAAGAACATTGCTGGCATTTGCTCACGTGTAAATCCGTATTTTTCAAGTGTTGCATCTTCATCTAAAAAGTTCACCAATTTCGTTGAATCAGCCATAATATTCGCACAAACCTTCTCAGCTAACTGATAGATATCACGACAGTTATTAAACGTTACTGAAACTTCTACTTCACCATTACCATTCCCTGCTGAATTCAATGTAAAACCATTTAAAAGTGTTCGATATTGCGTTCCTGCTTCTATGTTGTATTTCCCTAAAGCAATTTTTTCTTTGGTCAATTCTTTATATTCAGCAACTTTTACAAATGCATCAACATCATCAATAATTCCTTGTTTTTGTAAGTCAGCAGCTAATTCTTCAACACTCATTGGTGCTTTGATATAATAAGCAACTGTTGAAGAATTTGTTGTACCCGTTCTACTACTTAAATACAAGGAAATTTTTGGGTAAGCCAAAATCCCACCTACCAAAACAATAACGGCAATAACGCCAAGGATTATTTTTCTTTTAGACATAATTGAAAATTAATTTCGTCAATACGTTGACCTTTATATAAAAACCATTCTTTGCGGACACCGACTTTATCAAATCCGCATTTTGAGAATAAATGAATACTTTCCGTATTATCTGCTTGAATTGAACAATACAAGTTGTGTAAAGCCAAAAAGTCGCGGGCATAATCAATCATTAATGCTAAACTTTCCGAAGCATATCCTTTTTGCTTGTGCACATGATCACCGATCAAAATCCCAACGGCTGCATTGCCATTGCGAAAATCTACATCGTACAAATCAATTGCTCCGACTGGTTCTTCCGTTCCGTTCAAGCAAATCATCAAACGCAATTGTCCTGTTGAACGAATATGTTGTTGTTGTTCAATCAATTGCAAAATTCCATGCATGGAGAAAGGCACTTCTGTATCTGTCACCTTCCAGTGAGCAGGATTATTTTCCCACAACATCAATTTGGTTGCGTCAGACGGTTCTACTGGTCTAAGAAATATGCTTTTCCCTTTTAACATCCTTTAATTTCTGCAAACGATTGGTAATATCCTGTTGATTATAATTCAGTATCCCTCGATAATCTACGTCCAAATTTACTCCAAATACCGTTTCAATTAATTTGTGTTCCTGCAAATATTTCAACAATTCAGAAAGTTGACTCACTTCAGATAAACAATTGAATAACTGAGCAATAGGTGTTAAACATGTTGAAATCTCAGGTTCCGCATGTTGATAGCTTTCGAATGCATTTTGAACAGCAGGAAGATTTAAATCAGTTTTTACTTGAACAAATAAGCTTGGAATTGCTTTTTTCTGAATAAGATGAAAGGTTTTTGACACTAAGATTCCATTATCCTTCCCATTTACTTTCAGACTAAAATAATGACCACTAACTGAGCAACCAATATGTGGCGGAATTTTATTCGCGTACCAAATCCACAGGAAAAATCCATCTTCCAATCGAGTGGTTGCCGATAAAGGTTGAATGTCAGGAAATTCGAAACTATACATCCATCGTTCCTTTAAACACAAATTCAGCTGGACCAATTAATTGAATGTTCTCAAACGAATTATTTCCCAAATAGGAATAAGCGACTTTCAAATTCCCACCTTTTACTGCAACATTAATATCGTATTCACCAATTCGATTTTCTAGAGTAGCAAGCACTAATGCGCAAGCTGTTGCTCCTGTTCCACAAGATAGCGTTTCATCTTCAACTCCACGCTCATACGTTTCAATCTGAATCGAATCATTCGCTATTTGCTTCACCAAATTCACATTAATTCCTTCCTTCTTAAATTGATCTGAATAGCGAATCGTTTTTCCGTACTCGACAATCTTTTCCTTAGAAAGGTCTTCTGAAAATTTCACAAAATGTGGCGACCCAGTATGCAACACAAACGCATCATTCAATTGCTCAACGTTTCCAACAGGCAACATATCCAAATAAACTATTCCATTTTTGAATTGTGCTCTGTGTTCACCATCAATCCCTAAAAACCTGCAATCATTAATGACTAAACCAAGTGTACCAGCGAATTTCACAGCACAACGCCCACCATTCCCACAAAAACTTTTCGAACCATCAGAATTGTAATAATCTACTTCGAAATCATAGCCTGAAATGCGATTAATTTTAATTAAACCATCTGCTCCAATACCAAAACGACGATCACACAGCTTCGAAATTTGTTCAATCGTAAGCAAATCGTACTGACCAGACAAATTGTCGAGCATCACGAAATCGTTCCCTGTTCCTTGGTATTTTTCAAAATGGATAATCATTTGGCCAATTATTTCAGCAAAGGTAGGTTTTTCCATTCAAAAAAATGGTTCTTGCTTAACATTCTTTAACAGCTCATCAGTAACAAAATAAGGGTTCAACGCGTTATTATTGCACTTAAATTTTAAATCAATTTCAAATGAAAAACAACATTAAACTTTTAGGGTTGGGTCTTTTGGGAGGAATGCTTCCACTTGGTGCGTATTTAATGTTGACCACTTCCCCTTATCAAAGCTTATCAGATGAAGTTTTGGACGGCAATCGCTTGTACAATGCGCGTGCTGTTTCATTCGATGGTCAAAATTTAGCACCTAATTTCATTGACGCATCCGAAACAACCATTAATTCAGTCGTTCACGTGACAACAAAAGTCGTTAAAACAACTTTTCAGCGTGATCCTTTTCAAGAGTTCTTTTACGGTCCTGGAGCTGGTGGTAGAGAATTCAAACAATTCGGAGCAGGAAGCGGATCCGGAGTAATTGTATCTTCTGAAGGATATATCGTTACAAACAACCACGTGATAGAAGACGCAAGTGAAATCGAAGTAATATTGAACGATAATTCAAAATATACAGCCAAATTAGTTGGAGCAGATCCTTCTACTGATATTGCAGTTTTAAAAATCGAAGGATCAGGATTTCAACCAATTGCTTTAGGCAACAGTGATGATTTACACATTGGTGAATGGGTTTTAGCAGTTGGTAATCCATTTAATTTAACATCAACTGTAACGGCTGGAATTGTTTCAGCAAAAGCAAGAAACATAAACTTATTGGCGGATCGATCGAGAACAGATGTTGTTCCAATTGAATCATTCATTCAAACAGATGCTGCTGTGAATCCAGGAAATAGTGGTGGCGCATTGGTAAATGTGAAAGGTGAATTAATTGGAATCAACACAGCAATCGCTTCACAAACAGGAAGTTATTCAGGGTATTCGTTTGCGATTCCAGTGAATTTGGTTGAAAAGGTGTTACGTGATTTAATCGACTTCGGTGTTGTTCAGCGTGGATTCTTAGGCGTTCAAATAGCGGACATCAATCAAGAAATTAAAGAGAAAAATGATCTTCCTAACACGAAAGGCGTATACATTTCGAAAGTAACGGAAAACGGAAGTGCTGAAAAAGCAGGCGTAAAAGACGGAGAAGTCATTTTAAAAATTGGAACGAAAGAAGTTAACTCAGTAGCTGAATTGCAAGAAGAAATTGGAAAAAGACGTCCTGGCGACAAAGTTTCTTTAACCATTCGCACTGCAAAAGGCGTCGAGGAAGTGAAAGAATTGGTTTTACGTAACCAAGATGGTGACACAAAACTCGTTTCAAAAGAAGAAATTCAGAAAAACTTTGCATTGGGTGCAACTTTTAGTGAATTAAGCAGTAAAGAGAAAAAAGAATTAAATATTACTTACGGCGTTAAGATTTCAACCATGAATTCTGGCAAATTAAAATCAATTGGATTAGCACCTGGAATGATTATTACCAAGGTCAACAATGAGCCAATCGAAACGGTTGAACAACTAACAGGTAAGTTAAACGGAGTTAATAAAGGCGTATTGCTTGAAGTGCTTTCAGAAAGCGGCAAAAAGGAATATTTCGGATTTGGCTTATAAAATCGTTTGGGGCACGGTTTTTGGTTGCGGCGCGGTTGAAAAAATAGTGTGATTTTTTTTTGGAAATCAACTCTTTTTCGTCGTACCTTTGCATCCATTTTTCCCACATTACAAATTAAAAAGGAGGAATTTAGTAGAGGATGAGACAGCTAAAAATTACGAAGTCGATTACCAATCGCGAGAGTCAGTCATTAGACAAATACTTGCAAGACATTGGTAAAGAGGAGTTGATAACAGCAGAAGAAGAGGTAGAACTAGCCCGCAAAATTAAACAAGGTGATCAAAGAGCCTTAGAGAAATTGACGAGAGCTAACTTGCGTTTCGTGGTATCGGTTGCAAAACAGTACCAAAACCAAGGACTTACACTTCCTGATTTAATTAATGAAGGTAACTTAGGACTTATCAAAGCTGCTCAAAAATTTGATGAAACAAGAGGTTTTAAATTTATCTCTTACGCCGTTTGGTGGATTCGTCAATCGATTCTTCAAGCTTTGGCAGAACAAGCACGTATTGTTCGTTTGCCATTGAATCAAGTTGGATCATTGAACAAAATCAACAAAGCGTTCTCACGTTTAGAACAAGAATTTGAGCGCCCACCATCAGCTGAAGAGTTGGCGGAAGCGTTAGAAGTTCCAGAAGACAAAATCAAAGAAAGTTTGAATGTTTCTGGTCGTCACGTATCAATGGATGCTCCCCTATCTGCTTCTGAAGATGGAGGAACATTAATGGACGTAATGGCAAATGCAGATTCTCCAAAAGCGGATCACGCGTTGATGGCTGAGTCATTGCAAAAAGAAATCGAACGTTCATTGAGTACATTAACTGACAAAGAGCGTGAAATTATTCGCTTGTTCTTTGGAATTGGAATGAACCACGGATTAACGCTTGAGGAAATTGGAGCTAAATTCAATTTAACTCGTGAGCGCGTGCGTCAAATCAAAGAAAAGGCAATCAGACGATTACGACATACGTCAAGAAACAAACTACTCAAAGCATATTTGGGTTAATATTAGAAAAAGGCTTCCTACTCACGTGGGGAGCCTTTTTTGCTTTATACAATTTGAAATTCTTTAATAATTAAATATAAAACAACAATAAAAATGGAATCTGCTGTAGGATACGAAAAAGAGTTGAAATCGCACATTGAAAGAGAACGTGCTGCTGTTAAACTTTCTAGTAAAGTTGGTGAATTGTTATACGATAAAGGAATTGAGCTTGTGCTTTTCCGCAATCACTTAACAGACATTACAATCTCTGAGATTTTAAACCTACACGAATATGCTCGTAAGGTTGTGAACAAACCGATTGATGTATTTACTTCTTCTGAATTGGCTGAAGAAATCATGAAAATGGAATTAGCTCCTTCTAAATTAGACATTGGTAAATTATCAAGCGAGTGGTTGGCTGAAAAAGACAATTTCGCATCTAAAGCTGAATTCTTAAATGTAAAATTAGCTGGATTTGGAGTTACAACAGGTCACAACATTGAACCAAGAGACGTTGTTTTATATGGTTTTGGTCGTATCGGTCGTTTGGCAGCTCGTGAGTTGATTAAACAAGCTGGAAAAGGGCAACAATTACGTTTACGTGCTATCGTTACACGTGGTTCTTCAGATGCTGATATTATCAAACGTGCTTCTTTGTTACGAAATGATTCAGTTCACGGAGCATTCAAAGGATCTGTTATTGAAGATTTAGAAAACAAATCAATTATCATCAACGGACAAATTGTTCAAATGATCGATGCAAGTAACCCCGAAGATGTTGATTACACAGCATACGGAATTAACAATGCATTGGTTATCGATAACACAGGTGTTTTCACAAATCGTGAAGCTTTATCAAGACATTTAAAAGCAAAAGGTGTTTCTAAAGTTTTATTGACTGCACCAGGAAAAGAAATTCCAAATGTTGTTTACGGAATTAACCAAGGAACATTAGATGTTGAGAACGAAAACATTTTCTCAGCTGCTTCTTGTACAACAAATGCCATCTCTCCTATTTTGAAAGTTGTAAACGATAAATACGGAGTTGTTAAAGGTCACATTGAAACAGTTCACGCTTACACAAATGACCAAAACTTATTGGATAACATGCACAAAAAACCAAGAAGAGGTCGTGCTGCTGCAGTGAACATGGTAATTACATCTACTGGTGCTGGTTCAGCTGTAACGAAAGTTATTCCAGATTTGAAAGATAAATTGACTGCTAACGCTGTACGTGTACCAACTCCAAATGGTTCATTGGCAATTTTATCGTTGGAATTAAACGGAACAACAACAGTTGAAGAAGTAAATGCACTTGTTCGCGATGCCGCTTTGAATGGAGATTTAGTAAACCAAATTTTCTATTCTTACGATCCTGAATTAGTTTCTAGTGATATCATTGGCAACACATGTTGTTCAGTATTTGATTCACACGCTTCTATCGTCTCAACTGATGGAAAAAATGTTGTGTTGTATGCATGGTACGATAATGAGTTTGGTTATACTAAACAAGTAATTCGTTTGGCTAAACACATCACTAAAGTTCAAAGAGCGATTTATTATTAATCGATTTTATAAAATTAAAAAAGTCCCAACCATTGCGGTTGGGACTTTTTTTTGCTAAAACCTAAACTATGATTGATTACTCCTTTACGAGTCTTTTTAATACAGTGAATTCATCAGATCCAATTTTAATCGTATAAACACCAGTTGCATAATTCGATAAATCGATCATTGTTTCGCTCGATGTAGATTGTTTTTGCTCAATTACTTTTCCAAATGCATCGATTAATTGAATTTGGTAATCTCCTTGAAATTGATCGAATTGAATAGTAACCAATCCATTTGTTGGATTTGGATAAACAGAGATTGAAGCTTCTAATTCTTCGATTCCTAAACAACCATCAACAGTAAGCGTAAGTGAAGCGCTTCCACTACATCCATTTTGGTCTTCAACAGTTAAAACATATGAACTCGCTTGAGTCGCGTTGATCGTTGTTGTCGTTTCGTTTGTATTCCATGAATATGTTACAAATCCAGCTGGACCATTTAATACCAATGGAAGATGATTTTCACAAACCGTAGTATCATTTCCAATTGAAATAACTGGATTTTCATTTACAACAACTGAAACTGTATCCGAATTAACACATCCATTTGCATTTGTTCCATGAACAATGTATGAATCTGTTTGATTTAACAACATCGCTAAGCCATTTAAAATACCGTTATTCCAAGAATAAGATTGAGCTCCTGCCCCGCTGAAAACAACGCTTTCACCTTTACAAATTTCTGTATGATTCACATTCCCTACAACAGTTGGTAAAGGATTCACCACAACCGTTAAGGTATCAGAAGTAGTACAATTGTTTGCATCAGTTCCGATTACTACATAATCAGCAGTTTGACTAGGTGCAAAAGCAACATTATCAACAACACTGTTATTCCAGTTATACGAAGCTGCACCTTGACCATTCAAAATCACTGACTCTCCAATACAAATTGACAAGTCTGAACCAAGAGCTTGAACGTTTGGTAAAGGATTCACCGTTAAATCAAACGCTTCTGTTGTATCAGAACACGCATATAATGCATTTGAAACAAACAATTCATATTCTCCAGCCAATGTCGCTTCGATTGAATTCGCTGTTTCTCCAAGTGGTTGATTATTTAATAACCATTGAACTGAGTTAGAACCTGAACCTACGATAGAGATAGTTGCTGTATCTCCCGCACAGATTGTATTTTGACCTGAAATTGTTGCTGCATTCGCCAATTCTAAACAAGAATTCAATTGGTAAATAGACAATGTACTACTCACTTCATTTGCAAGAATTACGATTGAATTTCCGTTTGGAGATGCTTCAGCAGAAATATAAATCATTCCTTCCACACCTAAATCTGGACCTGAAGTTGATGTTGAACGATTGTTGTAATAACCAACGTACACAGGTTGAGCAGGATTATTAATATTAAAAATCATAGCTCCACCAACACGTTCTAACGAAACAAACAGAAAATGTTCTCCATTAATTTCAGCAGTAGTAATACCTTCTGGTTCTGGACCTTTATCATCACTTCTGTTTTTTAGAGACGGAGTTCCTGCAGAATTTGAAGCATTAAAAATTGCTGCAAACGTTGGATGGTTAGCAATTACTTGTTCTATCAAATCTTTTGAATCAAAAACCAATGCTCCAGTTGCTGCATTCCAAATACTAAATGAACGACCACCCATAACGTGAATTTCATCTAAATCTCCATCGTTATCTGTGTCACCAGAATATTTCAAACCATTTAAACGTCCAGCAAAACGATTGTTTTTCAAAATTAATTGATCTGAGAAAACCGTTGGATCAAGTGTTAATGAAGAAATTCTATTTGCATCCACAACTGAACCAAATTCTCTAGAATCTCCTTCATTTGCAGAAAAAACATATCCTTGACCATTAATTGTAGCATACGAAATTGCATCTGGCATATAAGCTCCTTTCACTGGTAAAGATGTAATCAAAATTTGACCAGTTTGATCAGACGCATCCATTGCATTGCCACTTGAATAATCGCTATACCCCAAAGGATACAAGGTATCAATTTGTAAGGCCGCTAAATCAATTACCAACATTGCATTGTTTTCTTGTAAACTCACATAAGCTTTTGAATTATCATCCGAAATCGCGATGTATTCTGGTTCAAAATCTTGTGCAACAGAAGCACTTGTCGTGAAAACACGAATTCCTTGTGCTCTCAATGCAACTTCTTGTCCATTGTATTGTGTCAACGAAATTGTTGTAACATTCGCATTTGTCAAGGCTGCATAACCAGGTGTTAAATCAACGATTGTAATTGAGCCTTCAGGATCTGCAGAATAAGTTGAGTTCGGTTCGCCTTCGTTCGCTGTAAGTACTTTCGTGAAATCTTTGTTAAATGTAATCATGTCAGGCATTGCTCCTGCTTGAACTTGATTGATAAACAAACCATCTTCATCAAGAAACACAATTGAACCATTTAATTGAGCACTTGCATTTTCAATTGCCAATGCAACCACACCGTTGTGCACAGCAACAGAATTAACATTTCCATAAGGTGTAACACTAACGCTATTTAATAAAACTGGAGTTGAAGGATTAGAGAAATCAACAATGTCTAATTTCGCACCAATACTATTAGCAATATATAAACGGTAATTTGATGAATCATAGGCAACAATTTCAGCTGAATTTGTTCCTCCTGCACCATTTGAAAATGACGATAAAAGTGTCATATTCATTTCGTTTGTTGCAACTGGCGCTTGATAATCATTGTCTTTTACATATATAATTTGAAAATAATTCGAAGTAGAAACTAAGGCATTTTTATTTGGCTTAATCTTAAGAATAATTGATTCCGCTTTTTCGGCGTTGCTATCATCAAGAATTGAGATTGGGAAATTTACAAGTCCATTGAAGTTCGCTGGAATTGTCAACGTATCTGTTGTTGCCCAGTTAAAATCACTTCCAAATGAACCACTTGAATAATTTACCAATTCGAAAACAACTTTGGCAGCAGAATTATTTGCATTTGAAAAAGTAACCGGAACATTCACTGTACCAGCAGATTCCGTCACAATTTGATAATTCGTTGCTGTTGCAATTGACGCAGTACCTTCTGCTTCGCGAAGAGAAACCAAATCAAAACGACAAGTTCCACCGCCAGAATATGTGCTTGTTGAACGAGCTGCAAGGTATTGACCACTAATTGGATCAAAGTTGGAAACAACACGAAATGCAGCCAAACTATTGTTGTTTAGTGCAGAAATTCCAGAGAAATCAAAACTTCTGTAATACCATGTATCGCCTGTTCCCGTTGGCGCTGGTGTAAACGTATACGTTGTAGCATCTGTCCAAACAACAATTCCACCTGTACTCAATCCAGTGTTATCTAAAGTATATTGTAACACCCAAGTATTTGCTGCTGTATTACTCAGACGTTGATAAAATTCTAAAACAGCCCTATTGAATCCTGTTGTTGGAATATCAAACTGAATACCAGCAGTTTTAGGAGCATTTCCTTGAGATGGATAAGTAGTTGTATTTAATCCTGAATTATCCGTTGAGTTTACATCCAGAGGATTTCCAGCGGCAAAAGTTGAAGAAGTACCTCCAATTGTTAGAACCGAACCGTTTCCTATGTCCGGAAGTAAACTACCTGTTGAAGTAGTTGCATCATTAACACTAGAATTGAAATTCCAATTAGCAATTATTGACTGCGAAAATGAACCAAGAGAAACAGTAATAAAACCAAATAATAATAATCGTTTTTTCATTGAGTTTTTTTTTACAAAACTCCCTCTATTATCTTGTTTCTCTATTTCATTTTTATTAATGAACTATGATGATTTAAAAACCCCAAGTTTAAGTAAATAAACAAATCATTAAATTAAACTTGGGGTTCTTTTCAATTAAATTGTTTTGTTAAACGAATACTTTAACGAAATGTAAAAGTTCCTTCCAGGCTGTGAAACTTGAATGTTTTTTAATCGTGACAAATGATCTATATAGTTTGCATTCAATAGATTTTTCACACCGAATCCTAAGGTTATTGGAGATTTTTTACCCAATTTCCAATTTGCACCAATATTAATTAATTGATACGCAGCCGAAGATGTTTCAAAAGAAGCAACTCTATTTTGTTCAAACAAATAAGAATGTTGAATGACAATCTCTGTCAATTTAATCCATGATTTCATTTTAAAATCAAAACGTATTGTGCTATTAATTCTATTCTGTGGCATTAACGCAAGTTTTTCACTTTTCGATTCTGCCTGAATGAATGAGTAATTTGATTCCAAGTGCAACCAATGTGCGAAATGCGGATGAAAATGAACTGCGACATCACTTCCAAACAACCAAACTTGATTCATTTGTTTGTATTTATAAACAGGTAAATCATCAATTGTCGAATCAATTGGTGTCAATAAAATGTAATCTCTTACATAATTCCCGAATGGGTTTACAATAAATTCAAGGTGATCTTTGTGAATTTCATAAGTTAAATCTAATTGACTCGCTTTTTCTGCGGTTAAGTTAATATCACCAATTTCATAGCGCAATGCACCGTCATGTGCACCATTTGCCATTAATTCAGATAAATGAGGTGCTCTAAATCCTGTTGAGACGTTAATTCTAGCCGTTGTTTCTTTTCCAGAACGTACGGTACCCGCTGAAAAATTCAAACTTGGAAATTGTTTCTTTAAACCGTCAAAACCATTAAAGTTCTCGCGCGATTTGATTACTCGAATATCTCCTCTAATTCCAGCTTGCGTATTCCATTTTGCATGTTTAAAATACATTAACCCATAAATACCATTATCAAACGTGATTGATGACGGTATCAATTTCTCTTCTGCTGTTGGATCATTGGTGTTATCCTGAAACATTCCTTGAAAACCATAAACAAAATTAAAGCGCCCATCAAACTTTGTAACCGATTTTAAATGGTACAAAGTATTTGACAAGATCATATTCAGAGCAGCTGTATCTTCACTATCCTCAAACTCTTGTAAACGATTTACGGTTTCACCAACCATCAAACTTACTGTCTGTTTGGCTAAATACCATGAATTTTGAATACTTAAGAAATGGTTATGAAATTGTTGTGAGGGCAAAAGTAAACTTCTTTCTTGTTGTGATGATTGGTAGGATTCTGGTGTAGGAATTGAATCTTCCGTTTCACCAGGAATACCAATAACACTTGTTGAATAATTGTATCGCACAGAAAGTCCCCAATTTTTATAATTTGTTCCAAAAGCCGCTTTTAACCCTTTTTCATTAAAACGCGAATTTGTCAAAAAAGAGCCGTTTGGCAGTTTGAAATCGGCGTGATTGGCATAACTACCTGCTAAGTTAAGTCGGAAATTCTTTTTTGAAATTTTATACGCTAATTGATTGCTTGTTCCTAAAGTATTCGATTCAAATTGCGATTTCACACCAACTTGCATCTCATTTTGTAGCGCAAAAGGTTCATCTTCATAATAAATTATACCTCCAAGTGCATCAGCACCGTACAACAATGAGCTTGGTCCTTTAATCACCTCTACTGTACCTATTCCTAGTTCGGTAATTCCCATTCCATGATCACCACCCCATTGTTGATTTTCAATACGTAGCCCGTTTAATAAACTTACCACTCGAATTCCTTGCATCCCGCGAATTACAGGTTTAGATATTCCAATTCCTGTTGAAGAATTATAAACACCAGGGATTGTTGCCAGCGCTTCTCCTAAATTGGTTGTTGGAATTGCGTTTAAATCAGTCAATTTACGAGTTTCAATATGTATGGCATTGTATTTCTGAAGCATTCCTTTTGGACCTGAAATTGTCACTTCATCTAATGCCACATGTTTTTCGATAAGTTTAATTTGCTGAATCGATGAATTTGATTCTAAATACAAAACTGATGTTTCATAACCTAATGCTGAAAACTGGACATTAAAGCGGCTGGGTAAATTATTTGAAAAACTAAATCGACCTAAGGAGTCTGAAATTAATTGAGCGTTAACATCTAAGATTGAAATAGTAACTCCGGGAATTGGTTGATTAGTTGACGAGCTAGTGATTACGCCACTAAACGATTGGGCATACATGCCATTTATACATAGGATAGCTCCTATAATTGCAATAAAACGATTCATTTTATAATTTTTAGATAATGAAAATTAAGTCAGACAGAAAATTGCCGACAACACAAAATAATCACTCACGTGAGTGATAACATTTATTTAATTCATTAACTAATTGGTGGACCCCGATGGGAGAATTGCTCGAATTTCTTTTTGAAATAAAGCGAAGCAATCGTTAAATCGAATTTAGCAAAATAGGCTTTACTAAAACGATACGAAAATTGTTGAGGTTGATCTATAATTCCTAAGCTGAAATCACAGGCAAAACAATTCTTTTCTTTTGCAACTGTTTCTTTTTGATTGGAAGAATGATGGTGATCACAGTCATGCCAAAAGCTTCTCGGTGTTAGAACAACGAAAAAACTTAATAATAAACAATATGCAATTACCTTTTTAACCTTCACTGTACAAAATTAAACAAAAAAAGTGGAGACTCTTTCGAATCTCCACTTTTAAAATTATAATCGAGTGTGATTATTTATTATTTCATCAAAGCTTCCATTTCTTTGAAAGAATCACATTCTTTCAATTCTTTTTCCATAGCTTTTTTCTCAGCATCAGTTTTACCTTCGTCTAATTTTTGACATTTTTCCATGTCAGCTTTGTATTTAGTTTCGATTTCTGACATTTTAGCAGCCATTTCTTCTGGTTTTGTTCCAGCATCTTGCATAGCTTTCATTTCTTTAGACATTTCTAAGAATGTATCTGCGCAGTCACATACTTCACTTTTACCGCAAGAAGCCAATACTAAAGCAGCAATTGCAGTAGTAGTTAAGATCATTTTTTTCATAAGATTGTTTTAAATTCGGTTAAAACTAAAAAAAAATACTTAAAATTCACAATGCAAAATGATTTTTTCATCCACAATTTGATGAACGGTACAATATTGTGTTAAAAGAATTAATTTTTTACCCCAGCATCTCTTAAACACTTACGCACTTTTTTTTCATGAGCTTCTCGCTGCTCTGGAGTTCTGTTTGCATCTTGAATTCGGAACGCTTGGCACTTCTCATCTATTTCGTCGAAACGTTTCGCTAATCGATCAAATTCTGCGTCAGGTAAATTTGGTTTTGAAAATGCTTTATTGATTGAATCACCTTTCACTACACAATCACAGAAATCCCATTGTTCTCCATATTTCTCTTCAATTTTCGCGATTGATTCTTGTAATTCAGTTGTATCTACTTGCGCTGGACCTGTTTTTGCTTTTGCCAAAGCGTCTTCCATGCTAACATCCTTAACATTCAAGTTTACGCCACAACTTTGACAATCTGCGCAATTCGATTTCTCAGCACACGATGAAATAAATACAATTAAAATTAAAGCAAAAAGAGTCTTCATATAGTATGGTTTCTTAAGTAATAGCCCTAATGGTTTAGTAAATATACAAAAATATCTTTTTTTGACGTTTGAAATTTTAACCAAAAAAAACCGTCCAACATTTGCGGGACGGTTTCCAAAACTATCTTTTGAATTATTTCGCCATCAACTGATCTTCTGATGAAGAAGCGATTGCACTTTTTTCAATGCGAATTTTTGTTCCTTCAGAGCTAATTAACACTGTAGAATCTGCCATTTCCAAAATTTTACCGTGAATTCCACCAATTGTAACAACTTTATCACCTGGTTTCATTGCTTCACGGAATTTTTTCAATTCTTTTTGTTTTTTCATTTGTGGACGAATCATGAAAAAGTAGAAAACTACTAACATCATGACTATCATCATTAACGATCCTCCTCCTTGCATTTTGCTTTATTTTATGGGTTGTGTTTATTATTTAATATTTGCTTGAATCACCAATTGAGTAACTGATGGTTCCGTGTTTGCTACCACGTTCAATGATTTCGATAAAGGTGAGCCGGCCGGTGCATTTTTGGTAGATACTTCAGCTTTAATAATCCCTTCTTGTCCTGGTTTTATTGGATCCTCAGGCTTATCAGCAATTGTGCAAGAACATCCTGGTTTTACTTCAGCAATAATCAATGGGTAATTCCCTGTATTTTTGATTACGAATTGCGCTTTGATGACTTCACCTTTAACAACTGTTCCACCATCAAAAACAGGCTGAACTTGCATTGATGTTTTGTTGCCGACAATTACATCTTCTGTATTGTTACATGACATCATCAACAACAATACTGGTAAAAAGAAAACTATTTTTTTCATCTTTATTTTCGTATTAATTCATTAAACCACGACCAATTTTCACAATTTTCTTTTCAGCTTGTAAACGGTCGATTGCTTTATCTAAAATTCCATTAATAAATCCGTTACTTTTTGGAGTACTGTAAAATTTAGAAATTTCAATGTACTCATTCAAGGTAACTTTAGTTGGGATGTTATTGAATATCTGCAACTCAGTAATAGCCATTTTCATTAAGATTACGTCCATTTTTGCAATTCGATCCAATTCCCAGTTTTTAGTCAATTCATCAATTAAGGCTTCATTCTCTTTATCCATTGAGATTGTTTTTCTCAACAAATCGCGAATAAAATCTTGCTCATCATCATCCACTTTGTACAAAGGAAGCAATTCAATCACTTCTCCTTCATTTACGGACTTCAATGTCTTCAACACCATTGAACACGCTAAATCAATGTCATCAATCCAATGAATACTTTTTTCTTCGAAGAAATTGTACAATAATTCAGAATTAGCAATTTCCACTTTGAACAATTCCAATGCGAAGGCCTTATCATCTTCAAAGGTTTTTGAATCATTGTTCATGTATTCAAAATAGATTTCGCTATCCTTAATCGTCAAGAACATTTTTCTGAACATTTCTTGGTGCTCATCTCCAACCCAATTCACCTTGCATTCTTCTGACAAACGTCTCAACTCTTTATTTTCTTCCAATAAAAGAAAGATCTTGTTGTCAATAAACTTAGTGTTCGGATTTAAATCTTCTTCAGTTGGACGAATTTTCTTTGTGTTCTCTTCAATTCTGTTTTCAGCAATACTTTTAAGCTCTGAAAAGGACAACAAAAGATACAGGTATAAATCCTGTATGCGTTCAACTGCTTGCATCAACTCATTTTCAGTACGTCGAAAATTATCTTCGTTCGATTGAAAATAAGCATATAATGCTTGTAATACTTTAATTCTAAGGTGTCTTCTATTTAACATTTTATAATGGCAATTTCACTTTTCCTATCGCTTCAATTCTCTCTTCCGCCATTTTGTTGGCAATTTGGTATGTTGGAATGTTTTCCGCGCTTGAACGTTTAACAATATTTCCAATCGTATTGTAAATTTCTTCCGCTTTACCCATCGCCCATTCAGGAGACAAACCTTTCACTTCTGAATAACAGTTAATTACACCACCAGCATTCAAAGCGAAATCTGGTGCGTAAATAATTCCTTTTTCAACAACCATACGTCCGTGAATATCTTCTTGACGTAATTGGTTATTTGCAGCACCTGCAATAATTGAACATTTCAAACGAGATAAAGTCTCTTCGTTTACTGTGGCTCCCAACGCACATGGCGCATAAATATCCATATCCACATCATAGATTTCATCTAATCCAACAACATGAGCTCCGTATGTTTGAGCAACACGTTTTAATGATGGTTCATGAATATCAGTGATATAAATTTCTGCGTTTTCTTTTGCCAAAGCAGCAACTAGATATTCACCAACATGTCCAACTCCTTGAACAGCGATTTTCTTGCCTGTTAATGAGTCAGAACCAAATTGTTCTTTTGCACATGCTTTCATTCCAACGTAAACACCATGAGCTGTAACTGGAGATGGATCACCACTTTTTCCAGGTAAACCAACTACATGATTCGTTTCCATATTCACGTAAACCATATCTGCTGTTCCAATACCCACATCTTCTGCTGTAATGTATTTTCCACCAAGACTATTTACGAACTTTCCGAAACGACGCATCAACGCTTCTGACTTCATTGTACGTGCATCACCGATAATAACCGCTTTTCCTCCACCAAGATTTAATCCTGAAATAGAATTTTTGTAAGTCATACCACGTGACAAACGCAATACATCTGTTAATGCATCAACTTCATTGTTGTATGCCCACATGCGAGTACCACCCAATGCAGGTCCTAAAACCGTGTTGTGTACAGCAATAATTGCCTTTAAACCGGTTTCATTATCATTACAGAATAATAATTGTTCGTGATTGTATTTGCTCATCTGAGCAATAACTGGATTTTCTAGGAGGTTCGTTTCCTCAATATTTTTTACCTCAAACATATTTAAACGATATGTGTTATAAACTTAATTCAAGCCGAATGTCTATTTTTGCATCGCTATGCAATCTTGGGCACAAAAATAGGAAATTAATCGAATGAAGTCACTGAGCTATCTCAACAAATATTTTATAAAGTATAAATGGCGATTTTTACTTGGCATTTTATTTATCGTAATTGCTAATTACTTTGGCGTAAAAATGCCTGTTTATGTGAAAGATACAACTGATCAGTTGCTGGACACAACGGTTGTCAAAACTACATCGCAAGCCTTGGTACTTGCATTAAAAGTAGGTGGGATATATGTCTTACTTTCAGTTGCAAGTGGTATTTTCCTGTTTTTAACACGTCAAACGATTATAATCATGTCGCGCTTGATTGAATTTGATTTGAAAAATGAAATCTATGCTCACTATCAACGATTGGATTATTCTTTTTACAAAAAAAATGCAACGGGCGATTTAATGAATCGTATTTCTGAGGATGTAAGTCAAGTTAGAATGTATTTAGGTCCTGGAATCATGTACACAATCAACTTGATTGCTTTGTTCTTTTTGGTTATTTATCAAATGATCAATGTAAATGCACTTTTAACGTTGTTTGTGCTTATTCCTTTGCCGATCATGTCTTTTTTAATCTACAAAGTCTCGTCAAAGATGAACACATTGAGTACGGAAGTTCAAAAAGAACAATCGTTACTTTCAACAATAGCGCAAGAGACATTTGCAGGAATACGAGTCGTTAAGGCATATAGTCGTGAAAAAGAAACGCACGATAAATTCAATGCTTCGTCACTCAATTACAAGAAAAAAAACATGCGATTGGTTTTGGTGAATTCGCTTTTTATGCCAACAATTGTTTTTTTGATCGGCGTTAGTACCATATTATCCATCTACATTGGAGGCTTATATTATTTTGAAGCGAAAATTACAATTGGAGGAATCGTAGCATTTATCATGTTCGTTAATAAATTGACATGGCCATTTGCAAGTTTAGGCTGGGTAACCTCAATTAATCAGCGTGCAGCGGCTTCTCAAAAACGCATCAATGAATTTCTTCAGATTCAGCCAGAAATCGTAAATATAAATCATGAATCTTTCGAATTAAAAGGAGATATCGAATTTAAAAATGTTAGTTATACTTATCCGAATTCAGGAATAGAAGCTTTAAACAATGTCAGTTTCACGATTAAGGAAGGCGAAACATTTGCCATCATAGGAAAAACTGGAAGTGGAAAATCCACCATTGTGAATATGTTGATGCGACAATTTGATCCAACTAGCGGTGAAGTTACTGTGAATCAAGAAGATTTAAGAACAATCAACTTGGAAGACTACCGCAATCAATCAGGTGTTGTTCCGCAAGAAGTATTCTTATTTTCAGAAACGATAGCAGAAAATATTCGCTTTGGTAAGAATGACGAGTTGAATCAAGAAGAAATTATTGAAGCAGCACGCAAAGCGCACGTTTTAAATAACATTGAGGCATTCCCAGATAAATTTGAAACGATTTTGGGAGAACGCGGCGTAAACCTCAGTGGTGGACAAAAACAGCGCATCAGTATTGCACGAGCATTGATTCGTCATCCGAAATTATTGGTGCTTGATGATTGTCTTTCAGCAGTAGACACCGAAACAGAAGAAATCATTTTAAGCAATTTAAAAAGCGATTCTGACAAACGTACAACCGTTATTGTAAGTCACCGAATTTCTTCCATTCGCAACGCCTCAAACATAATTGTTTTGGATCATGGAAAAGTTATCGAACAAGGTTCACACGAGGAACTTATGGCGCTAAACCAGTCGTACAGTGAAATGTATTTCAAACAATTAGCAGAAGATAAATCATAAGATTTCAATACTATTTGTTCTTTTAAAAAAAAATACCATATTTGTTAGAACCTAAATGTTGTGAGAACTATGGAAAATGATAAAAACAACGAAGTTTATTCGAAAGTTGTTCGTGCGGGAAAAAGGACATACTTCTTCGACGTGAAATCTACGAAAGGAAACGACTTATACATTACGTTGACGGAAAGTAAAAAAACCTTCAATGACGATGGAAGAGACAACTATCAAAAGCATAAAATTTTCTTGTACAAAGAAGATTTCGAGAAATTCAGAGAAGGATTGGAGGATGTATTGTCGAAAATTGATGAACTACGCGATTCAGGTGAATTTGTTGATTCTGACGAAAATGTCTCTAACTATTCGGCTGTTTCTTTCGACGACTTATAAAATCACAGTACATTTTACAGATAATTTCAGGCAATATCAACATTGTCTTGGTTAATAATTTAGGATAACTTAATTCGTTATTCCTGTTTGATAATTGTATCTTTATCGCTTAATACACGAATTTAAAATGGGAAAAATAATTGCAATTGCGAATCAGAAAGGTGGAGTTGGAAAAACTACAACTGCTATCAATCTAGGTGGATGTTTGGGAGTGCTGGAGTATAAAACGCTTATTGTAGATGCTGACCCACAGGCGAATGCCACATCAGGTGTTGGTTTAGACCCAAAAAACACAAAAAATATTTACGATTGTTTAATCAACGAAGTTCATCCTTCAGAATTGATTATTCATACTGAAAATCCAAATTTGGACATTTTACCATCGCACATCGACTTAGTTGGAGCTGAATTGGAAATGATCAACCTTCCGAACCGTGAACACATGTTGAAATTGGCTTTGGAAAAAATTCGTGATCAATATGATTTCATAATCATCGATTGTTCACCTTCTTTAGGTTTGATTACTGTGAATGCTTTAACAGCTGCAGATTCAGTGATGGTTCCAGTTCAATGTGAATATTTCGCTTTAGAAGGATTGGGTAAATTATTGAACACCATTAAAATTGTTCAAGGTCGTTTGAATCAAGATTTGGAAATCGAAGGGATTCTTTTGACAATGTACGACACACGTTTACGCCTTGCAAATCAAGTTGTTGATGAAGTTAAAACACATTTCCAAGAGTTGGTTTTCGATACAGTTATTCACCGCAACACGAAATTAGGTGAAGCACCAAGTTTCGGTGAAACAATTGTAATGCATGATGCAGCAAGCAAAGGTTCGATAAATTATCTTAATTTTGCCCGCGAAATTTTGCAAAGAAACAATCTAACAAAAATCGGTAACGAGGATAAAATAATTGAATTCAACGATGAGCTCTAATACAAAAAAACGTTCTGCTCTTGGTAAAGGTTTAAGTGCCTTATTAGAAAATTCTGAAACAGATATTACATCAAAATCAGACAATGCTGGTGTTGTAGGTTCTGTATCTATGCTTTCAATCGAAAGTATCGAGGCAAATCCTTTCAATCCACGAACACATTTTGAGCAAGCTGCATTGGATGAATTGAGTCAATCGATTGCAATTCATGGAATTATTCAGCCCTTAACCGTACGCAAATTAGGACGTGATAAATACCAATTAATTTCAGGTGAACGTCGTTTTAGAGCGTCTCAATTAGCCGGATTAACAGAAGTTCCTGCATACATTCGTGTTGCAAATGATCAAACGATGCTCGAAATGGCATTAGTTGAAAACATTCAACGTGAAGACTTAAACGCGATTGAGGTTGCTCTCTCCTATTCTCGCTTAATTGAAGAATGTGATTTGACACAAGATCAGTTGAGTCAAAAAATTGCAAAGTCTCGCTCAAGTATTACAAATCATTTACGTTTATTGAAATTACCTGCTGATATTCAAGCATCTGTTCGCGACAATGTGATATCAATGGGTCACGCTCGTGCTTTGGTTTCTGCTGGAGACGAAGATTTACAAATGGCGATTTTTAATCGAATCGTTTTGGATGGTTTGTCTGTTCGTGATGCCGAAGCTTTGATTCGTGAAGGTTATGTTGAACCGCGCACTGAGACACCAGGAGTTGATGTAAAAACAACCCGTACTCCAAGTGTTACAAGCACGCAATCAACGTTCAAAGAACATTTAAGCGACAAACTTTCAACGAAAATTGAAATTAAAAAATCAACTTCAGGAAGTGGTAAAATAATCGTAAACTTCAATTCAGAGGTTGATTTAAATCGAATCATCGAAATTCTAAATCGTTAATGCGATCGCTGGTTGTCTTTATACTGTTGTGCATCGGAAACATTTCCTTTTCACAAGATTCATTATCGAGTCAACTTCCGCTTGATACTATAAAAGTTCATTCACCTAAGAAAGCCGTAATTTACTCTGCTATTCTTCCGGGTGCTGGACAAGTGTACAATCACATTGCAATGCCAAAAGGTCAAAAAAAGGCCTACTGGAAAGTTCCGTTGATTTATGCTGGTTTAGGAACAATGACCTATTTTTTGATTTCCAACCAAAAGACTCAGCTTTCTTTGCGTAAAGAGTATGAATATCGGCTTAACGGATTGACTGTAGACCCTGAATGGGAGATGTATGACGTTAACGCAATTGACATTTTGTACAATCAATATTTGAATTGGCGCGACTTTTCAATTTTAGGGTTAGGGGCTGTTTATTTAATTCAAATCGTCGATGCTGGAATTGAGGCACATTTCGTGAAATTTGATATTTCCGAAGATTTGTCATTGGCAATAGAACCAGCCTATTTTGGAAGAAACACTGCTGGATTAAATCTTCGTTTTAATTTTCGTTAAAACACTTGCAAAAGCACATTAAAAATCTAATTTTGTTTAACAAACACAAAAAATGAATATTGCATTAATTGGTTACGGTAAAATGGGTAAAGCGATTGAAAAAATTGCTTTGGAACGTGGACATACGATTGTTGCGATTGTCAATAGCGAATCCCCTATTTCTGAGGTGGATTTATCATTGGCGGATGTTGCAATTGAATTTACACGACCTGAATTAGCGGTTGATCATATCAAAGAATGTATTTCTCAAAAATGTCCAGTTGTTGTTGGAACGACGGCTTGGCATGAGCATCTATCTGAAATCACGGAAATGGTGAATGCACACAATGGAACATTTCTACATGCAAGCAATTTCTCCATTGGCGTAAACATTTTCTTTGAAATTAATAAACGCTTAGCGCAATTAATGAGAGGACAAACAGATTACAAAGCGTGCATGGAAGAAATTCATCATTTGCAAAAACTGGACGCTCCGAGTGGAACAGCAATTACCTTGGCAAATGGAATTTTAGAAAACAATACTGATTATTCATCTTGGGTTTTAGGAGAAGAGCATGCTCCTCACACAGTAGATGGACAAATTGGCGTTACTTCTTTCCGTCAACCAGATGTTCCAGGAACACACATAATAAAATATTCGTCACCTGTTGATACAATTACAATTTCACACGAAGCACACAATCGCACTGGATTTGCCTTGGGAGCTGTAATCGCTGCTGAATTTGTATTCAACAAAAAAGGTGTTTTCACTATGAATGACGTATTAAATTTATCGAACTAATGGCTTTTATCTATTTCTATCTGTTTTTATTGGTGCATCCTTATTTAGCGATGTGGTTCAAAAGTTTCAAACAAGCTGGACACCAACCTTGGGAAGCCTTAATTCCAGGTTACAACTATTATGTTGCTTTCAAGATTTCATGTAAAAAACCATTTTGGTCTTTGTTAATGGTCTTTCCAGGAGTGCACTTAGTTATGTGGTCAGTTGTTAACACTTCATATATTCGTCGTTTTGGCTATTTCTCATTCGTTGATACGCTTCAAGGAATTTTCTTCCCTTATTTGATTATGGCGAAAATTGCCAATTCGAACGCTGATATTTTGCCAGAAACAAATTGGGCAAACAGTCGCGAAACAGAAATTAGAAAATGGGGCGATCATTTAGCCTTGTTCCTTGCTTTGCCGATTATCGGACATGCAATTGCACTTATATTAAATGCCATTACGCGTGAAAAACCGGGTTCACGTTCAAAAGTAAAAGAATGGGGAGATTCCATCATTTTTGCATTGGTCGCGGCGAGTATCATTCGTACGTATGTGTTTGAACCTTTCCAAATCCCAACAGGTTCGATGGAAAAAACCTTATTGGTAGGTGATTTCTTGTTCGTAAATAAATTAGCGTATGGACCAAAAGTTCCTGTTACTCCACTTTCGTTTCCATTGGTACATAATACTGTTCCTTGGGTAAATGTTAAATCGTACACAACTTTAGAAAAAGGTTCGTACACTCGACTTCCAGGTTATAGTAATGTGCACCGTAATGATGTTGTTGTTTTCAATTATCCATCAGGAGATACAGCAATTTATGATCCACGCATGCCAAATGGTTTGATGGGACATGATTATCATCAAATAATGAATGATGAAGCTGCATATTTTTGGACTGAAGAAAACAATTTTAAGAAAGAAGGTATTGAGATTGACAAAATCGTTAGTGAAATTCGTGCAAATTATTTGTTATTGAATGATTCAATTAATCAAATCAATTTCATTGCTGATAAACTTATAACAAGAGAATTTGAAAATAAAGAAGGTAAAAATTTCATAGATAATATTGAATTCTGGAAAAACAAAGCTAGGAAATCAACTGCTGAAGGATTCACTTATTGTAGAGGTGGAATGGAAGAAAAAGGCTTAAACTACATTCAACATTATGGTTTAATATATCGTCCAGTGGACAAACGAGAAAACTACATTAAACGTTGTGTCGGTATTCCAGGAGACAAATTAGAGATTAAAAAATCTATTTTATATGTAAATGGCAAACCAGCATTTGTTGCACAAAATCAATGTTTAAAGTACTTTTTGGAAAAAACAAAAGATGTTGAACTTCCGACAGCATCCGTAATTTTGGAGAAATATGGATTAGAAGTTTCACGTGGAGATGTTTATGATGGAAGTGGCTATGCCATGGATATAAACTACAACTTTCAGTATTTCAATGATTTAATCACGTACAAAATTGATACTCACAAGGAGTATTATGTTTTAAATATTTCAAGAGAGGAAAAACGAAAAATTCTTAAAGATTTTCCAAAAGCAAAATTCACCTTAGCTGTTTCGAGAGATTCTGAAGAAACATACAGTACAAAAATTGAGAACTTAGGAGTTTTTCCTAAAGATCCTTATATCCACAATACAATCACAGACTTTCAGAAATTCCAAATCCCTCGTAAAGGACAAACAATTTCAATTTCAGCGAAAAATATTGCTTGGTACCGCCGTATTATTACAGCTTACGAAGGACATACCTTGGCTGAGAAGAAAGATGGTATCTACATCGATGGAAAGAAAACAAGCAAATACACGTTTGGCATGAACTACTATTGGTTGATGGGAGATAATCGCTACAATTCTGCTGATTCACGTATTTGGGGATTTGTGCCAGAAGATCACATCGTTGGACGTGCCTCTATGGTTTGGTTCTCAAAAGCTGCTGATCCTTCAATTGGTGTTCGTTGGGATCGTTTGTTCAAGATGATTCATTAATGCCTGCTGTTTTTCCATTTGCATATTTCGGGAACATTGATTATTTCAGAAAACTAATTGCTTCTGAACACACAATCATTGAAACGAAAGAGCATTTTATTAAACAAACTGTACGTTCTCGTTGTACGATTCTTAGTGCTAATGGTCCATTAGTGCTTTCGATTCCGATTGAGCGTAAAAATGGTTCCAAAACTTCAATGGACGATGCTGTCCTTAGTAATGAAACGGATTGGCGAAAAATTCATTGGAAAGCGATTGAAAGTGCCTACTCCTCTGCACCATTTTTTGATCATTATGGCCCAGAAGTGCATGATTTGATTTATCAAACAGAAGCTTCGCTTGTAAAATTTAATTCCTCAATTACTGAACGAATTTTCGAGTGGCTTGATCTAGATAAGAAATTGACATTTTCTTCAGATTACGTTTCTCCGCAAGAAGCACAAGATTTTCGAAACGATGAATTTGACGATTGCTCGGGTATTCGTTCCTACACACAAGTATTTTCTCCAACGAATCAATTTGAATCCAACCTATCTATTTTGGATCTTATTTTTTGCGAAGGTCCTTTGGCTAGACGCTGGATTATTTCTTCATAGAAAATTAATTAACATCTTAACTTGAAGCGTTTACGTTTCATTATCTTTACAAAAATTTTGTACATGAAATTCCTTAACATTTTCGCATTTACGTTTGTAATAGCAACTAGTTTACAAGCTCAAACAACACGTGAAATTGCGTTTTACAACGTTGAAAACCTATTCGATACCTTAGATGGTACAAACGATGATGCTGAGTTTTTACCTGCTGGAAAAAATGCTTGGAATTCTGCTCGCTACAATGAGAAATTGGACCACATCAATAAAGTTTTTGATCAATTTTCAAATCCTTTGTTCATCGGAATGTGTGAGATTGAAAATGCAACGGTTGTGCGCGATGTGATGAAACATTCTGTTAAATTGAACAACTATGGATTGGTTCATTACGAAAGTGCTGATGCTCGTGGCGTTGATGTAGCCTTGATTTATGACAGTTCAACCATGAAACTTGTAGAATCTGGATATATTCGCTTTACACTTCCTGGTGCTGAAGCAAAAGCAACAAGAGACATTGTTTGGGGTAAATTTTCCTACAAAAAAGAAACAATCATCGTTATGGTGAATCACTGGCCAAGCCGCAGTGGTGGACAAGAAGCGAGTGAGCCAAATCGTTTGGAAGCAGCTAAACATGCACGTACATTTATTGATTCATTGTTAGCAGACAATAAACACGCAAAAATCGTTTTCATGGGTGATTTGAACGATTATCCTTCGAACAAAGCTCCGCAATCAATTGCAGAAAAGTTAACACCACAAATCACTTCATTATCTGGAGATTTCGGTGGTTCTTACAATTACAAAGGAGAATGGGACGTGTTGGATCACATCATGGTTTCAAATGGATTGATAAATCCAGGATGTAAAAAGAAAAAATCGATTAAAGTCATCCCTGATTCAGGTGAAATTCATGCATTTGATTATTTACTCGAAGAATACAAAGGTCAAGTTGTTCCTTTCAGAACCTACGCTGGAGCCAAATACCTTGGAGGATATTCAGATCACTTACCTGTTTCGATAGAGGTTTCATTACCATAAGGAACTTCTGACTTCCCGTAACTGTAAGGTAAACGCTCTTTATACAAGAATTTCTTTTGTGTCGATTCAAAAGGTCGATAGATGTAATACACGAAGTTGTTTTGAATAGCGATTTTCTCAATGTAACGAAATTCTAGTCGCACTTTTTCTTTGATTTCACCTGTTTTCAAGTCAATTTGACCAAGATAACTGTATCCAGCTTTATCGAATAAGGCATAAATTTCACCTGTAAATCGATCTTGTATCAATTGCTTTTTCCACCCTGTTGTCTTTGGTTGATAGTGGTGATAAATCGACACACTGTCCAATTTATTTCCTGCTGCATCGAAGAAGAACATTTTATCCTTGTAATAATCAAAAACGATTACTGTATCATTTTTCAAAAACATCGGCGCATATAACTCTTTGTAATAAGGCGATTGCGTAAAGTAGTTCGCTCCTACCCAAATCTCTGCATCAATTCCCGTTTCCAATTCCTTGTTCTTTGCCCAAAGTTTTGTTCGTACATCTACCCATTTGTATTCTGAACGGTACAATTCCATCATCAATTCATCCTTTATTTCAATGATTTTTGAATAGGTTGAATCCATTTGATCAAACGCAAAGTAATTAAAGGCTGGATAATCTTTTGAAAAATTAGTAAAGAACATTTTCGAATAATTCGTATCGACAATTGGCGCCAAATATTTCAAATAATAATCTTTTTCAATTGTCCCGATTCCGATTTTAAAATTTTCGATGTACAATCCATACACATTTTCTTTACAAAGTACATGAGGATTCCCACGATAATCGCGCACCAATTCTTCCGCAATTCCAGGAACGCTGAAAGTATTTAAAACATCAATTCCATCATACAATAGCAATTCACTGCCTTTTTTCAATTGTTTTGGATAAGCCAATAATACCAAATTACCATTCTCAAGCAATTCAAAATCAGCAACACTTAAACGCTTTGATTCAAAAACAGTATCTGGAACACCCGGTGCTTTAATGTCAACGGTTTGAAGGATTTTTCCTTTGTTCGCTTCCAGTTCTACCGCAATTCTTACTGTATCGGAAATCGTTTTTAAAGCTATTTTTTTTGTCCCACTAAACGATTCAAACAAAGGATGCGTCAATTGATACGTAAGTAATGTGTTATTCGGTAAATAACAACTAAACTTTCCTTTTGAATTAGAACTTTTGATTGCAGAATTGCTTCCGTATGTCAAGGTTGCGTTAACGTTTTGTATTCCTTCTTTGTATTGTTTATCGGTTATTTCGAATTGTACAAATACAGAATCTTGCTGAGCAAATGCAAAGCTGAATGAAGAAATAACAAAAAATAGAATTAGCGTTTTCATAAGCAACGTTTCTCCTTAGATGTAAAGAAGTTTTATTTCCATAAAAAAAGTCCCGCTAAAAACGGGACTTTCAATTTATACTTTCAAGCACCAACCGAATTCATCTTCGATTTTTCCTGCTTTTAGATCATCTAAGTAATTTTTGATTTTCGTTGAAATCACACGTGTTTCAACCGGTGGTAATTCCAAAATTTCATCTCTGAATCCAATTTTAACAATTGGAGCAATTGTAGCAGCTGTTCCCGCTCCAAACGCATCTTGTAATTTACCTTCTTTAATCGCTGTAACAATTTCTTCAACTGAAACTTTGCGCTCTTCAACAGGAATTCCCCATTTCTGCGCAACTTCAATCACAGAACGTTTTGTAACACCTCTTAAAATCGTGTCAGCATCTTCAGATGGCGTAATGATTGTGTCATTGATTACAAATACAATGTTCATCGTACCTGATTCTTCAATAAACTTATGCTCTTTTCCATCTGTCCAAACCAATTGGTGGAAACCATTCAATTGACCTTGTTTCGCTGGATACAATGCTGCACCGTAGTTTCCTGCAGTTTTTGCACGACCAACTCCTCCAACAGATGCGCGTGTGTAGTGCTCTTCAATTTTCACGTTCACAGGCTCTGTGTAGTAAGAACCAACAGGACAAGTGAAAATCATGAACTTATACGTATCAGAAGGTTTAATTCCGATAAATTCGTCTGTAGCAAATAAGAACGGTCTGATGTACAATGAATATCCTTCTTTCGCTGGAATCCAATTTTCATCTACCTCAACTAATTTTCTTACCAATTCTGTGAAAACATCCTCTGGAATCACAGGCATACACATGCGCTCACATGATTCTTTGAAACGTTTCGCGTTCATATCAGGACGGAAAATTAAAATATCTCCTTTTTCAGTTTTGTTAGCTTTCATTCCTTCAAAAATCGATTGTCCGTAATGAACAGCTGACATTGCAGGATGCATTTGAATTGGTCCGAAAGGCATAATTTCAGGTTGTTGCCATTCTCCATTCTTATAATCCATTACCAACATATGATCAGAGAAAATCTTACCAAAAGGCAAATTGCTCCAATCTACTTCTTCAATTCGTGAATGAGTGGTTTTAGTAACCTTCACTGTAAGTGTGTCTTGTAACATAATGTGTTTTTCAAGTTGCGAATATAATTAGAAACATTGAGCTTTCAAATAGTTTGAAATGCCCAGAAAGAAATTAATTTCTTTATTTTTGAGCCTGTTAAAAAGCCAATGGACAAAAGTCGCGACATACTAAAAAAATACTGGGGATTCGATCAATTTCGACCACTCCAAGAAGACATTGTCGACGATGCAATAAATGGCTACGACACATTGGCACTTTTACCTACTGGAGGCGGAAAATCAATCTGTTTTCAAGTACCTGGAATTGCACGTGAAGGAATTACATTGGTCATTTCTCCATTGATTGCTTTGATGCAAGACCAAGTAGCTAATTTACAAGCGCGTGGCATTCGTGCAAAGTCGATTATCAGCGGAATGAGCTACCGTGAAATTGATATTACGCTTGATAATGCGCGTTTTGGTGGCTTGGATTTTTTGTACACTTCTCCTGAGCGCATTCAAAGTAAATTGTTCATTGAGCGCTTTAAATTGATGAACGTTGGCTTAATTGTGGTCGATGAAGCGCATTGTATTTCGGAATGGGGTCATGATTTCAGACCTTCGTTCAAGGAAATCTACAAATTGCGCGAAATACATCCTGAAATTCCAATTATTGCCTTGACCGCTACTGCAACAGACCGCGTACGAGAAGATATTGTTCAGCAATTGCGTTTGAATAAGCCCAAAATTCACGAATCGTCGTTTGAGCGAAATAACCTGAGTTACGAAGCATACAAAACAAACAATAAGCTGACAAACATTTTGGAATACTGCCAAAAGCATGTTGGAGAATGTGGAATTGTGTATTGCCAAACGCGCAAAAGTGTAAAGGAAATGGCGCGCCTACTTCATGCGAATAAGGTAAGTGTTGGTATTTATCACGGTGGAATGACCAAAGAAGATCGTGACATGATGCTGTCGGATTGGTTATCGAACAAAATCAAAGTGATGGTTGCAACGAACGCTTTTGGAATGGGAATCGACAAACCAGACGTTCGCTTTGTCTTGCATTATGAATTTCCACCGTCATTGGAAGCGTATTTTCAGGAAGCTGGACGCGCTGGAAGAGATGGAAATGTGTCGCGCACGATTGTTTTCTGGGAAGAGAACGATGTTGCCAATTTAAAAATGAAAAACGATCAACAGTTCCCACCGATTGAGCGCGTAAAAACAACCTATCGCGCACTTTGCAATCATTTGAAAATTGCCATTGGTTCCGGAAAAGATGAAACGTATCATTTTGAGATCAAAAAATTGTGTGACAATTTTCAATTGAATCCACTGGAAACGTATAATTCCCTGAAAATATTGGAATTGAACAACGATTTGGTGTTTTCTGAAGGCGTCTTCCATCCTACTAAGGTGAAATTTTCCGTTGGGAACCGTGAATTGTATAATTTCCAAATTAAACACTCGAAATTTGTTGGCATTACTACGTTGATGTCGCGCACCTATCCAGGAATTTTCGATCAATATTTTGAAATTCATGAAGCTGAATTTGCGAAACGTCTGAACATCAACAAAACTGAGCTACTCAGCCAGTTGGAACAAATGGAAAAATACGGCGTTTGTGATGTTTCATGGAGTAGTTCATTGCCTTCTGTTACGCTAACGCACGAACGTTTACCCGATGATTATTTATCCTTGTCGCCAGAAGTGTACCAAACTCGAAAAGACAATGCACAAGCAAAATTGGATGCAGCTTTGAATTTCATTCTTGTGGATGAATGTCGTTCGGTGCAATTGTTACGCTATTTCGGTCAAGATTCGAACGATTGCGGCAAATGTGACGTTTGCTTGAAGAAAAATAGAAAGGACTATCAAATCGCTGAATTAAAAGCGCTTTTGGTTGGTTTCCTGAAAACAGAAAAAACGTTTGAAGAATGTTCGCGCTACACGTTTGCGCAGGACGAACAACTTAAATTGGCCTTAAAAGAATTGATGTTGGACGAAAAAATTCAGTTCAACGGCTCAAGTTACAGTGCAAAATAAGCACTCAGTAATTATGAACGATTGATTGCCACTTTCAATTCATGGATTTCTTTCTGTAATTCTTGAATCGACTTACTCAAATCATTGTCATCCATGCGTACTTCTGGCAATTCAGGAGAAATATAGTTGACGAACTTCCACATTTCGATGATGTTGTTTGCGTGAACGATGTACGGTTTGTAGAATGTATTTGTCGAACAAAGTTGAAACGACTGAGAAGTATCCAATAAATTGTGAACCACTTTAAATACAATTCCTTCATCTTTTGTGATCACAATACACGGTGTTCCTGAGCGAATGGTCATCCAATTTTGAATGTATTCGGCAACAACATAAGAACCTTCCACAACTGGCGGCATAGAATCACCTTTAATTGGGAATGAGCGGTATTTTTTGTTTTTCGAAAGGAAAGGCAAATGGAACGTTGGCAAGACTTTTAAATAATCTGGATCGGCATAGCCAGAAGTATAACCAGCACTTGCTTTCATTGGAATCATTTCGATTAATTCTTCCTCGTTTTGATCTACGACTGAAGTAAGAACACGGAGTTTTTGACCTTTGACATCTGCATACAAGCCTTTATCGATGCGCTCCCACTCTGAATCTGAAAACGATTCAAAATCTTTCTTTACCAAATCATCGATTGGCACTTTGTAGTATTCGCTGAACGCTACAAGACTTTCCAAATTGGGTTGAGCAACACCATTTTCGTATCCGCTATACGAAGAACGCGTAAGATTTAATTCTTGTGCGACTTCTTCTTGCGATTTCTTTAACCGTTTTCTTAGTAATTTAAGATTGTTGCCAATTTCCATGTTCGATTCTTTTGATTGAACCAAAGATACAACTAATTCTTAGATAATTAGCAAATGATTGACAATTTTTTAATCAAAAAGACGCGTGTTCGATTTATTCTTAAATCTCTCAACAAAATTTTCACCAAACTTGGTAAATCAAAAATGAAAAAACTAGAATCATTCCACTTAATATTACCATTGCAATTTTTTCATTCCATTGTCTGTAAATGTATCTTATCCCAAACATTATAATAAGTTGAAAGATGAAATACATTGGATAAATAATTATTATTACTAGCAAGGGAGATGAACCATTCGCATAATAATTCAGGTATAGCAATGACAAGGTGTATAAAGCAAAAGTAAACAGAAAAAGTAGTTTAATTTTCCATGATCCTACACGAAAAAAACCAACAATTAAACTGAAAATAATTATTTCACTAATAAATAAAACTTCTTCAAAATCCATGTGATTAGTTTTAATTAATAAACTTCGATTCATAAATCACCATTTTCCCTTTTTATAATACTCAACATCACTTTGAAACTGACTATTTAACAAGGCTCGATTGATCATTGCGTTTAAATATTCATCATCTGTTTGCAAAATCCCGTAACCTTGCCAAATTATAGAAGAATTATAGATAATACCAAATCCTTCAACTTCACAGCACACGCACTCGCCATCCATTCCACAATGATTAAAATTGGAATATCGTTTAACAATGTAACTAGAATCACCCATGTAAAAACCACTTATACTAAGCAAAGTATCTTTTGGATTATGAAATTGTGGTTTGTCGATTGGAATAGTTTTCTCCTGACGATAGTTTTCGCTATAAACCTTATAGAAATAACTAGTTTTCTTTTCAGAACATGAGCAGGCAAAAACGAGGATTAAGAGTACAAAATTAATTTTGTTCATTTATTGTTTTAGGATTGGTTAAGATAGGATTTTTTACAAACTTATATTGAATTTACCACGCTATTGTTACAAATGAAAATTTCCAACTTTCCATCAACTAGTTATCTTTTTAGGAGCTTTTTATTTAATTATTAAACCATAAATATCATTATCGCTATTATCAGAATTCAAACAAATTTGAAATGACTCCTTATTTGTAACAAATTCAAAAAACAAATAATTAGTTCCATTTAATGGATAAATGTTAAAACCATTAAATTCAGATTTAATCCAATGTTTTGCCTCATTCACAGTTTTAAAAAAGTCAAGAATTTCTTTGTTTTTAAGCAAATCCTTGTTTAAATAATTAATAATCTTATTTGGATTTTGGGAATATAATTTCAAATAACCTTCAGCTTTTTTTTTCCTTTCACGTATTTGATGTAGCAAATCAATGTTCAAATTCAAAAACATTTTTTTATCCACTTTACTTCTGATCAAATAATTTTGAATTACAATTCTTTCTTTAAGTAATTGTTGATCAATTTCAAGTAAAATTTTGCCTAATAAAAATGCATCCTCTACTAATCTTTTATCATTGACTGTCACTATTAGTTTATTCTTTGAAGAATATTCAAATTTTATTTCTGTATTATTTTGCGCTGATACTTTTTCAATAGTTGATGAAATAGATTCGACATTTTCTTCAAATTCACAACCAACAAGCAAAAGTATCGCAATTAGTGCAAGAAATTTTTTCATAGTAAGTATAAGTTTAAATAATTCAATCAATCTCACACCACCTTCTTTTTCTTCTTCGGTACAAACACAAAATCTTCGCTAAACGAGATTGGTTTACCGACTTTTTTGGCGTACACACAGGTGAATTTCGCGCCGAAGAAAATGATTTGGGAGCTGTAGTAAATCCAGGCTAAAATGATGAATAAGGAACCAGCAATTCCAGCTTTTGCAGCGAAAAAGTAATTGAACAAGTAGTATTTGATCAACAATTGTCCGCCGTAGAGTAATACGGACGTTAAAATTGCTCCGCCAATGGCCAGTTTCCATTTCACATAACCATCGTGAACGTATTTGAAGACCAAAGTAAAAATGATGACATTGGACAACAAGGCCAATCCGTGAGTTGCGATTCCCGAAAAAACAGTTTGAAAAAAGGCACTATCTGGGAACCATTCACTTGTTGTCGAGAGCAAAATGGTTTGAGAAAAATAGATCACAATGACAATCACGGTCATTAATCCAACGAACAAGACCGATACAAGGCGAAATAGAACATTGTTTAAAAAGGCTTTTCGTTTGGTGGAATAATTTACTTCCAAATCAAAAAATTCATTGATACTTTGTTTGAGAGCAACTAAAAAGGCTGAACTAGCAATCAATAAGGCAACCATACTGACAATTTCGAGCATGAAATTTCCTTTTTCGAAATCCATTCCGCTCAAGAATTCCATGATTCCATGAACATCCTGAATCCCAATTTGGTTTCTCAACAAATTCGAAATGATTTCCAACATCACTTCTTGTCCAATGATTTTTCCAAAGAACGCAATGCACAAATAGAACAATGGAACCATTGCAAACAGCGTGTAATACGCCAAGGCAGCGCCATGAAACAAGCCTTTTTCAGCCAAAAACTCTAGAAACGCATCTTTGATTAATCCGGGAATTTCCCTCCACTCAAGATGCAGAACTTTTTTTCTTGATGGCGATTTTTGTGACATCTTTTAAGGTATTTAAACTAATCAATACTACTTTCTCATTTCGTTCAGTCAAAAAATAATTCTCGTAAACTGGACCTGTAAACAAACTATTTACAAATGTCAAATGTACGACCTCATCAGTTGATAGTGGTTCCAAACAATATTCATCTGGACGAAATGCAATTCTTTTATCGTTGATTTTGATACTGTTGATGGCACCAAACAATTTTGCTTCTTCTAAAACTTTGTATTTATAATATACTTCAGACGGTTTCCCTTTTTTCGTCAACTGTCCATTTTTCATCGTGTAAATCACATCTGCCAAACTCAACATTTCAGCGCCATCGTGCGAAACAAGCACAAAACTCGTTCCTCGGATTTCTTTTAAAGCCAAGAGATAATTTGTCAACTTACTGCGTAAACGTCCATCCAAATGCACAAAAGGTTCATCCAACAACAAGACTTTCGGTTCACAGGCTAACGCACGTGCAATCGCTAATCGTTGTTGTTCACCACCAGATAAGGTTCGCGCTTGTTGCGTTCGCACCTCATCCAATTCAATCAACTCCAATAATTCATTCACCAATTGATCGCGTTCTTTTTTCGGTAAATACAGAATTTGCTCGCGAATGTTTTCTTCAACGGTGTGATACGTATCCAAATGAAAATCTTGATTCACCAATTGAATTTCTGGATGTCCAGGAACCAATTTAACCGTTGGACCAAGTACTTTTTTGTTTTCAAATGTAACTTCACCTGCAGTTGGATCGAGTAAACCGCTCATGATTTTAAGAAAGGACGTCTTCCCTGCTCCGCTTTTACCAACGATTCCAACTATTTGTCCCGTTTTTAAACTGAAATTAATTCCTTTTAAAATTGGTCGGTCAAATTGTAAAACGATATGTTTTGCCTCAAGCATTAAAACACCAAAGCTTTTGGAAATTCTTGCGCGGCAATGTAAATCCCAGGAATTGGGTTCGCCATCGGTTCGTAATCTTTTAGGAATAGCTTAATGGTAAATCCAGCATCATCTTTCAACAATTCATGATTTTCGATAATACTCATTGAAGCACCGATAAATGTTGATGGCGCATCAGACGATTTGATTTCAAACAGCGACATCGCAGATACTTCCTCGTTAAATGGTTTTCCATCAGGCAATTCACCTTGAAGCGGAAAAGCAGCATTTTCGTGCAATTCAACCGATTGAACATCCGATGTCACTGCAAACTCATCTTCCCATTCGTAAAGAAGATTATTTTCAGATTCTTTTCCATCGTGATGCGCTTCTGCGTGTTCCGGAGAAAAATGTTCATTTAACAGGTAAACATGGATTGTACACTTCATGATTTTCGTTTTATAGCACAAAAATACGCAACTTAACAAGAGGAAACACAAAGTATTCAAGAGAGAATCCACATCCTTTTGTTACTTTTGTTGCCATATTAACTGCAAAAAGATTTTCATTTTGAACACGGTACAAATTCACAAACATAAAGTTGATTCCATACTTCGTCGTCACCCATGGGTGTTTTCAGGAGCAATTATCACTGAAACAGAAGACTTAACAGATGGCGAAGTTGTAACCGTTGCTGACCACAAAGGACGATTTTTAGCACGCGGACATTATCAGCATGCTACGATTGCGGTTCGAATTTTATCGTTTGAAGATCGTCCCTTGGATGAAGACTTTTTCATTGAACGCATCGGAAACGCTGTTGAATTGCGTAAAAAACTAAATCTATTAACGAAAACGAATACCATTTGCCGTTTGATTCATGGTGAAGGAGATTCACTTCCAGGATTGGTAGTTGATTTTTACAATGGTGTTGCAGTGGTTCAATGTCACAGTATTGGAATGTATACAAGTATTGCGTCGATTGCTGAGGGATTGAAAAAAGCCTTTGGAAAAGAACTTAAAGCGATTTATTCAAAATCTTCGGATACCTTGCCTCAACGTGCGGATGTGAAAGATGAATATATTTTTGGAACGTGTGAAACGCCACACATTGCTTTAGAACACGGCGTT
>Ga0207967_1000043_pt1 | contig 79278 bp, 78 predicted proteins | sample LakWasMet20_HOW5_2_FD_183866 | JGI IMG/M metagenome (GOLD analysis project Ga0207967, IMG submission 183866) | Freshwater sediment methanotrophic microbial communities from Lake Washington under simulated oxygen tension - Sediment Metagenome... | ecosystem: Environmental > Aquatic > Freshwater >...
GGGCGCTAGACGCTGAAGGCGTATCCTGCGGATCATCTCCCCCTCCTTCGCTTTACGGTTTTGTTAACTTATAAAGTATACGATTTTTGAGTCAAATGGGAGTAATGCAGTCAGCCGGTTAATCTTCCCATTCCAATTCGGCAAACGCAGTGGTGACGTTTTTGCGGTGGTATTCATCGAACAAAGCCCAATTATTCTTCTCGGAATAACCGACGGTTTTCACGGCGTCTTCCAAATGCAGGCCTTTCTTAATCGCAGCGCGGATTTCAGTTTGCAGCAAGGTTAAATAATGTTTTTGCGCCTGCATGCTTTGCGGCCAATCCGTGACTAATTCGCCATGTCCCGGAACCACATAACGAAAAGACTGTTTTTCCAGTTTGTCGATTTCAGCAAGCCAGCCTTTTAAGCTGCCGTCCAGTGTTGGCACATGCTCGGTAAACAATAAATCCGACAGCCATATTGTATTGGTTTTTTCGTCATAGACGCTCAGGTCATTATCGGTATGCGCGGCAGGATGGGCTTTTAAGATTAAAGTTCGTCCGCCTAAATCCAGCTTCAAACTGTCTTTAACTTCTAAATCGGGGGGAATTAAATCGGCAGCGCTCATTTTAACGCCTAATTGTTCAGCGGCTTTGCCCAAATAATAGGAACCGCGTGCGGACATTGCCCTAGCTAATTTATGATGGCCGACGAATTTAACCCCAGCCGCTTTGAAAGCACCGTTGCCGTTGATATGGTCGGGATGAACATGGGTGTTGATCACATAACAGATCGGTATTTGCGTGGTTTCGGTAACGGCTTGTTTTAATGCCAAACCCTGCTCAGGATTGCCTCCGCTATCGATGACGGCTACGCATTTTTGCCCGACCATAAAACCGAGATTGGCGATTTCGCCGTGGTTTTTGCTGTCCGGGAATTGATGTTTGCCAAAATGCACATACACGCCATTGGCAATTTCTTTAACCGGCAACGTGGCGGCTGTGCTTTGTGCAGAGACTATGAATAAAGCAAACAGCAATAGAATTCTCATTAGTTTTCCTTTTTTCCGAATAGGTTTTGAATTTACGAATAGGGCGAAAGATCCCGTTAAGGATTTCGCAAAACATAGCCGCCGGGAAGCGGGTATGACACGTTATTTAGATACTTGGGTATAACAGCGAGCGCTCTGCGTGGGCGCCATTTCAATAACACTGTGGCAGTCGTGGTTTAAAAAATAGGCCTATATGATATTTCATTTCGGCTTTCCCGGAAGATCATTGCCGCTTTTTTTAAAGCGGCGGGTAAATGGACGTTGCTGACTGCTGGAGTGCAAGCGCGTTTCCGACCGGTTCGATTTCGGTAATGATGAACAATTTTGAGCTCGCGATGAGTATAATGCCGAAATACTGTTTACCTTATGAATATTAATGTTATGCCACCTTCTCTAAATTTTCATTGCCATGCGTTGATCCGCGTATTCAGTTTAGTCATACTTTGCTTAGCGCCGCCGCTCTATGCCGACGAAACGTCATCATGGCTGGATGCCGTCACCGTTTCAGGCTATGCCAAACTGGCGACCGGTTCGCCTAATCGAGCTCCCACGGCCGTTGAATTGGATGATTTAAGCTTGTTCGTCTCAGGTAAATTTAATCGCTGGCTCAATCCCTTTTTGGAGGCCGAGGCTTTCAAAATCCCGCTGTGGGAAGAGGGTAAAGGCGCTCAATTCAACAGCGCGCAACTGGTCATTGAACGGCTGTATAACGATATTCACATCACCGACGACGACACATTACGCGCCGGTAAGTTTTTAGCGCCGATCAATCATTGGAATATCATACATGCCGCACCGTTGGTATGGACGACCAATCGCCCGGTCACCTCATCCTATTCCCGCGCCAACTACGTGACAGGCATTAACCTGCGCCACGATTTCGATGCCTTAGCCGGCCATGCGCTCGAAGTCTATTGGCAACCGGTCGAAGAATTTAATCCCAAACCGTTAACAGAACATGAGCGCCATTATCAAACCGTCGCCGGCGCACGGTGGATTGCTCACGAAGATTTGGATTATTACTTGGGCGTTTCTTTTCAACATGCCGATGTTGCACGTATTAATGAGATTCGCAATTCGATTAGCATCGATGGTAACTGGCAACACAAGTGGTTTGAGCTGGAAAGCGAGTTACTGTTCACTCAAGTCGACACCGATCAACGCCATTACCGGCATCATGACTGGGGCGGCTATGTGCAAATGGCGGTGCCGTTGGCAGGCCATTTCAGCCTGATCGGCCGCTACGAACATTTTGAATTCGCCAACAAACCGGCCGCGACCGATACCGCATTAGGCGGCATTGTCTATCGCCCCATGCCGCGCTTATCGTTCAAGCTTGAATGGCAACAAACCCAAGGGAGTGTTTATCAAAACCAGACAGGTCTGTATAGTTCGATCGCGGTGTTATTCTGATGAAAAGATTACTTATCTTAGGACTTGCCGCTACGTTAATGCCGTTTTCAATCGCCTGGGCCGACTTATACATTATCGCCAATAAAGATTTGCCTGCCGCTCAACTGGATAAAGACGATATTGCGGCGATTTATTTACTTAAGAAAAAACATTGGGAAAACGGCGACGACATTATGCCGATTAACCTGCCTGCGCAAGCCGAGGCCCGCAATCGTTTCACCGCTGAAATTTTTGACAGCACGCCGGATAAATTGGGTAGTTATTGGGACCAGATGCTGTTCAAAGGCGAAACGCCGCCGGCAACCCAAAACTCCGAGCAAGCCGTTATTTTGTTTGTGGAACGCATCAAAGGCGCGATCGGCTATGTGGAAACCAAGCCGCAAAGTCCGCAAATTAAAATCCTGCAACAGTTTTCAAGTAAATAACCCGGTAAAGCAGGCGCTTAGGATATGGTTGGTAATAACGTCCCGAAACACAAACTCATCATTCCCACGCTCTGCGTCACTGCTATTAAGTTAAGCGTATCAACACTCTGTAGGAGCGGGCCGCGCCCGCGATATTTGCACAGCGATTGTAGACTTGTCGCGCCCTCATCGCGGGCACGGCCCGCTCCTACAAGGCTTAACTTAATGGCAGTGACGCTCTGCGTGCGTTGTACCGTGTACCTTACGCGGGTTCCCAAGCTCCCGCTTGGGAACCCAGTGAGCAAAGCTCCAGCTTTGCGAGCCGGGAAGCTAGAGCTTCCCGTACTGAATTCCCAAGCAGGAGCTTGGGAACTAGCGCGCAAACTACGTTGTACCGTGTACCTTTCGCCCCTCTTTTCTAACTGCTGAGTCACTTCATGTCCCGCTTTTCGCTTTCAGTTCGTTTAACGCTGTTTTTCGGTTTTATCGTGTTATTGGTAACCACCACCTTGAGCGCGGTGGTGTTCTATCAATTCGGCGAAAAAATCAACCAGCAGATTGAGCGCAATCTTACCGATACCGCCGATCATAAAGCCGCAGAAATCAGTAATGTCTTGCTGTTCGAGCGCACCAATTTACTGTCATGGCGAGCCTCGTCGGTGATGCTGGACGTGGTGGTGGATGATTTGGATAAACGCATCACTACCGAATTGATAAACCTTAAACAATACTATCAGTTACAAGGCGACTTATATGTGTTCAATGCGTCGGGCGTACTGATCGCGTCGACGCAACCGGATGTATTAAAAACCCGATTGCCCCAAGCCTGGCAAACGCAACAGGATTACGCGCTGCTCTTCAAGCATGAGTTGCCTTTTATTAACGGCAGCGTCATTGCCCATGTGACCGCATTAAAACCGCCGCAGTTAAAAAATCAGGGTTATTTGGTCATGACCCATTCCTGGGAGGATATTAGCAGGCTGCTCGCGCCTAAAGACAGTAGCTTTGCACTGCATAAAGCGCATGAAGGAAACCAGGGCAGCGCAGACCTTTTTACGGCTAACGGCGTAAAAACCATCGAAATAAATGATAATTTTTCGGAACGGCCCGCATGGCTTTTTGACGGCATCAGCTATTTGGGTTCGATTTCAAAACCCGTCACAGTCGGCGATTTCAGCTTCCAAATCGCCGCGTTCATGCCCGAAAAACTCGCGCAACAGCCCTTGCTTGAATTGACCGAAAATTTATTGCTTGCCGCCGCGTTAGTCGGCGTACCGATGATTGTGTTGGTTAGCTTGCTCAGTCGTCTTCTGGTTACGCCGATCAAAAAATTGACCGCCACCATCCGCACCATTGAAGACTCCAACGATTTATCGATTAAAGTGCCGGTTTCAGGGCGTGATGAAGTGGCCGATTTGGGCAATGCCTTTAATCGCATGACCCTGCGCTTAGGCGAATTATTTAATAAATTCGTCGTCGTGGAAAAAGAATTGGAAGACTTGAATCTCAGCCTGGAACGCCAAGTCATCGATCGCACTCAGCAATTGCAGGATGCGCTGCTAAAACTGCAATCCGCACAAACGCAATTGGTGCAATCCGAGAAAATGGCTTCGTTAGGGCAACTGGTTGCCGGTATCGCCCATGAAATCAACAATCCGGTCGGCGCCATTTATGCCAATATGCCGCCATTGGAAGCCTATATTGCCGATATTAAAGGCACGGTCGAATTTGCTCAACGCTGTATGGATGAACCGAGCGCACAAAAATTAAACGCCCACATGGAAGACATTGACTACGTTTTTATCACCGACGACCTGGCTAAATTGCTAAACAGCCAAAAGCAGGCCGCCAATCGCATTCGCAACATCGTCTTGTCGTTACGTAATTTTTCCCGCCTCGATCAAGGCGAGGTTAAAACGGTACGGCTCGAAGAAGGCCTCGACTCGACCTTGCAAATGCTGTATCACAATTACAAAGACCGCATTACCGTCGAGAAAGATTACGCGCTCAATGAACCGGTCGAATGCTATGCAGGCGAACTCAACCAAGTCTTTATGAATATTCTCGCCAATGCGATTCAGGCCATTCCCGATAAAGGCCGCATTTTCATCGCCACCGCTAGAATCAACGATCAAGCGATCATCAGTATCGCCGACACCGGCACAGGCATGTCTGCTGAGGTCAGCAAAAAAATCTTCGACCCGTTTTTTACCACGAAAGAGGTGGGCGAAGGCACCGGCCTTGGCTTATCGATTTCTTACGGCATTATTGAAAAACACCATGGCGCGCTCACCGTTGAATCCGAATTGAATCGCGGTACGCGCTTTATTATCGCTCTTCCACTTCGCTTGATTAAGGACGCATAAAGATGCATACGATATTACTGGTTGATGATGATCCCGATGTGCTGGCGACGTTAACGCGCAGCTTTCGCAAAGGCTATAAAACGCTATCGGCCAATGGCGGCGAAGAAGGCATTGCGTTTTTAAATGTACATCCGGTCGATTTGATTATTTGCGATCAACGCATGCCCAATATTAGCGGCGATCAGGTATTAAGCCATGCCTTGCAAATCCAGCCCGACGCCATCCGTATTTTACTGACCGGTTATGCCGATGTTGAATCGCTGCTGACCTGCGTCAACGACGCGCACATTTACAAATACGTCACCAAACCGTGGGACCCGGCCGAACTCAACTTGACCGTGGTGCGGGCGCTGGAATCGCTGGTTTTAAAACGCGATTTGGATACCGCGCGCGGTCAATTGGAAGCCGCCTACAAAGACGCGGTGGTGATGTTATGTCTGGCGGCCGAGGGTAAAGATCAGGACACCTCCAGTCACTTATACCGTGTGCAGCATTACACCGAAGCGTTAGCCATCGCCATGGGCGTTGCTAACGAGGCCGCCGCGCACATGGGCTTAATGAGCATGTTGCACGACATCGGCAAACTTGCCACGCCCGATGCCATTTTGAAAAAGCCGCATAAACTGACCGATGAAGAATGGGAAATTATGCGCGAGCACCCGTTGGCCGGGGTTCGCATTTTAGGCAATAATCCGTTTTATGAAACCGCTCGGGAAATTTCCGCGGGCCATCATGAAAACTATGACGGCAGCGGTTATCCGCAGCGCTTAAAGGGCGATGCTATTCCCCTGTCGGCGCGTATCGTAAAAATTGCGGATGTCTTCGATGCCCTGACGACACAACGCCCCTATAAAGAACCCTGGCCGATGGAGGAAGCTATAACGCATATCGAAGCGCATAGCGGCATCATGTTCGATCCGGCGATGGTGGCGGAACTAAAAAAACTGTTTGTCGACGGGACGCTAACGCGGATTAAGTCTGCGTTTTAAAAACCGGCGCGCCACTTATACAACACATGCTGATGAGGTTCCAATGCAGGAAATATTAGTTTTGGGCGATTCGCATACGCCTATTTTCAATCATCCGTTATTCAAAGAAAAATTCCCGAAGCTGTTTTTCAATGTCCTCACCGTCATTGGCGCAACGGCATCGGGACTGGAAAATCCCAACTCGAAAACCATGGCCTATCCGATCTTCAGGGAAGCCGTCGAACAATCCGCCGCCCAGCAGGTCATCATCATGCTGGGCGAAGTCGATACCGGCTTCGTCATTTGGTACCGGGCGCAAAAATACCGGGAATCCGTTGCGGCCATGATGGACAAAGCCGTCGCCAGTTATTCCCGATTTTTGCTTGAATTATCCGAACGTTTTAAGGTCGTATGCATCAGCACCCCGCTACCCACCATTCAGGACGGCAACGACTGGGGCGATATTGCCAACGCCAGAAGGGAAGTCACCGCCTCGCAAGTGGAAAGGACCGCGCTGACCTTGGAGTTCAACCGGATCATGCAGGGGGTTTGTCTGCAAAACGGCATCCGCTATGTCATGCTGGATGATGTGTCTTTGGGCGACGGCGGCATCGTCAAGGCCGATCTGCTTAATAGCGACAGCAGTAACCATCATTATGATCAGGATCAGTATTCCCGTTTGCTGGTTGAGGGGTTAGTTGGAGTAATTTGATGCCTAATAATCGACCGCTTTCCGGAATTGACTAAAACGAGACATAAACATTGTAGGTTCGGCAAACGTATTTTGCTTACTCCTCGTGACTAAGGACATTACGTTTTACCGTGGCATTTGCTTATTATCAAGCCACTTGCCGTGCAGTTAAAAAATCTTCTTCGGCCCAATCGCGTAGCTCGGATTTGTGCTCGCCCGCCAAATCGCTAAACCATAACGCCTGTTTTTGCTCTTCGCCGGGATCGGCTATGTCCTGGTAACGCGGCGGACGGCCTTGTTCTTCGGTAACGATGACCGGCAACAATTCGGGATAATGGTTCTTTTCCCATGACCAATCCACGGTCTCGCCTGCGCGGCTCTTGGCGCGTAAGCGGTGGACGCGCAACGCGCCGTCGCCTGCGTAATTTTCCCAACAACCGTCAAACCAGTTTACCGCCGCTTGCCAGTCTGTTGCGCTAAGCAACAAACCTTGTTCAATCAGCTTGGCGCTGCCGTCTTGTAACGCGGTCAATGCCATGCCTGCTTGTTCGATATGGCCTTGCCGCCGCCATAAGCCGGCCCTGCCCAGCAATGGCGCATGGCTCAAGTCTACGCCGGTGATGTCGGCTAAGGCACGAAGGTCGCCTCCGGCTATTTCTTTAGGCTTTTGCAGTTGCCGGGGCGACGATGGCGCGCCTTTTTTCAGTAGCTCCAAACGCCTGCGGATTTGCGCCAAAATCTGTTGGTTTTTGTTATCGTCCGGCACGACTTGCTCCGCCCACTGCAACGCGGCTTCGGCGTCGTCCGAGCGGTTCAGGTCAAGCAACGTGTCAGTTAAGGCACTGGCAATGATGGGATCGCGGTGGAAACTGCCTTGCTGGGCTTCCTTGTACACGTTGACGGCTAGATCGTAGTTTCCGGTGACGCGTAAGCAATGGCCCAGCTCAGACCAAGTAACCGGATTATCGGGGAACAGCCGAGTCGCTTGGCGGAATACCGTCTCGCCTAATGCTTCCTGTCCGTGCAACAGCAAGGCGTGGCCGAGTTGGGTATGGCTGTGGGCGATGTGAGGAAAACGCCGCCGCGCATGCCAATACACCGCTTCCGCCCGACGCCAGTCGCCTTCGGTTTCCAAAGCCCTCGCCAATAGCGACCAAGTATGGTGATTGCTAGGTTCCCAGCGGGTGGCTTCGTGGGCCAGTTCCCGCGCCCAAAGCGGGTCATGATCTAGCAGCTGTTCGCCTAGCCGACGAAAAGCACGGACAAGATAGTAGCTGTCGCCGCTTTCATGAGCATAATGGCGATGGTGGTCAAAAAACGTTTTTAATGCTGGTATAGCAGCCTTGAAATTAACGCTTATTCGATTTAAAGCGGCATTAGTATCGTCTAGTGATGGGGGCGTAAGTTTAGTTTTAGATAATTTTTGATGCTTTTGCTGCGCCGTCGAAAACCGCGAGTCCAGCCAATGATGCACATCCTTAGCCACCTCCCGCGCCTGAAGCACTTCGCGAAACCGCCGACTCCAAATCTCTTTACTCATCGGGTAAACGGCGGCCAAAAAATCCAACTCTTCCAGCCAAGGCTTGCCTTTTTTGTCGCCTTGCTTCACCAAGGTTTCGCCATAATCCAACAAACCGCGCAATAACACGCGCGGCAAACCACGTTCCACCGCGCCTTGGTCGTCGGCGGGCATCAAGCGCAAGCCCATCAACGCTAGCCGCACATGTTCGACCGGGCGGCCCCTGCGGATCACTTCGCGCCACATAAACAACAGTTGGCGATTGCTTTGCCGATGCGCCAAAACCACTAACAAAGCGGCTTCCGGGTCGCGGCTGCTACCCAAACAAAAGCCGCGCAGCCAAGCACGTAATTCTGCGTGCCGACCGGCGCACCAGTTGCGCGTCGCAGGCAACGGCAGTAACTGGACGGCGCGGAAAGCTTCCACCAAGGCATCGGCATAACGCTTGGGACTCAAATCTTTCGGCAGCGGTTTGCCCAGCCGTTGCTCCAGCCAAGCCTGCATGACCGGGTCTGCCAGGGCAATCTCTTCAACGCTAAGCATTCGCACCAAGGCTTCCGCTGGCCGGGCGCGGTCGTACCGGCCTAAGCTGACGCGACCGGTTAACGCCGCATCCAAGGCCGCAACCGAATCTTCGGAAAAGCGTTGCCGCCAGCGCGCTACGCCGGGGCTAATCAGCGCATTCATCGCCCGCAGCCAAAGTCGTCCCGACCGCTGTCAAGTTGCAACCAAGGCAAATGAAACGTCCTGGCGCGGGCCAGAGGCATTTCGACCGGGCGGGCGATAACGCCCATCTTGAAAAAATGTTCGGGTTTATAGGCAATGCGCGGGTGCAGCAGCTCTACACCCATTGTGTAATCGTCTTGTTTTTCGACTAAGGCAAGGTTGACGGTATGGCCGTAGTAAGGATTGGCGGCTTGCTGAGGATCGGGAACGGGGCTGGGAAAAAAATAAGGACTCATGCCGCTGTCCAACACGGTGGGCATGGCAGGATAGCCTGCGCCGTCCAGGCTGTCCAAAACTTCCTGAACCGTGTAACGCATCAAGATAATTTCGATAGGACGGCCTGAATCAGGTGAATAATGGCCCAAGCCTAATTGGTCGCGCAATTGTTCCGCCCAGTCGGACGGGTTATCGTTGATGAGGTCGGTTATTTCCAGTTCGGTGGTGGCAAATAGCGGGCGTTGGTCGCGCTCGGCGTTCCAGCTTTTTACTATGCCGGTGAGAAAGGTGTTGGCTTTGGCATCGCCTTGCTGGAATTTGGCTATTTGCTCGCGTAAGGTTTCCGGGGTAATCCCGGTCGATTCGCAAAGCCAGTCGGCATCTTCGACCCTAACTAAATTAATGCGCGGATCGATTTGGCGCAGGCGATTGATGGCATTATCCGCCCGGAACGTCCACGGCTGTTTAGCTTCTTCTGCGTCCAGGTTGATTTCTTCGGCGGTGAAGTTGCGGTGCCGGTTCTGCCAGTCATCAAAATCGGTGACGGGGCCATTGCCCAAGCGTTGGGCATATAAATCCAGCCCGCTTTGCGGCGGACGCTCATCCCAGATAAAATTTTCGATGTGGGAGCGCTCCTCCGCATCGACCGAAGCATCAGCTAAGCGGCTGTTCATATACTTGGCTAGATTTGGCAGACTATTTAAACCCATTGTCCTGTCTTCTAAAGGCGGATTAATGGAAGCATTCTATAACACAATTTGGACAGGACAAATGAATAGGTTCCACGCGGGCAATCGATGAGGCCTTTTTACAACACCGCCAACGCGCTTTCATAATCCGGTTCATTAACCAGTTCACCGACCAATTGCGTGTAGATCACTTTGTCATGCTCATCGATAATGACGATGGCGCGCGCGGTCAAACCCCGCAGAAAGGTGTCGACGAGCGTTACGCCGTAATCATCGGAGAAACTGGAGCGGAAAGTTGACAGGGGGATGACGTGAGTTAAGTCTTCCGATTCGCAAAAACGGCTTTGCGCAAAAGGCAGGTCGGCAGAAACGGCCAACACAACGGTATTGTCCAAATGCGAGGCTTTCTGATTGAATTTGCGCGTTGATGCGGCGCAGGTCGGGGTGTCCAGGCTGGGTACGATGTTCAGCACTTTTCTTTTTCCGGCGTAGGTTGCCAGGGTGACATCGACTAACTCGCGACCGGTCAGGAAAAATGCCGGTGCGTCGCTCCCGACGGAGGGCAGTTCGCCGCACGTGTTGAGGGGTTTGCCTTGAAATGTGATGGTAGCCATGATTGTTTCCTGTAGTGTTGATTTAATGGCAAACGGTTGTATTTATTCCCCCCTCACCCAACCCTCTCCCGCTGGACGACTGCATGGATGCAGGAGGTAGAGCAACGCATGGAGCAGTTGCCGAGAGGGCTTTACACTGCTTAAATCAAGTTAGGGTGGGCTTACAACCTTTCGCCTTTTACCTTGTACCTTATTAATCCCTCTTCTTACTCTTCACCCGCTTCATCAAGCGTTCCTTCTTTTTCACCTGCCACTCGGTCAGCTTGTTCTTTTGCCCGTGGAACGGGTTGGCGGCCGACTTGAATACCAGGCGGATCGGCGTTCCGACCAAACCCATTTTGTCGCGGTAATAGTTGATCAAGTAACGTTTGTAAGACTCCGGCAAGGAATCGGTTTGCACGCCATGAATAACCACGATAGGCGGATTTCTGCCGCCTTGATGCGCGTATTTCAGCTTAACCCGGCGACTATTCACTATCGGCGGTTGATGCGCGGTGGTGGCTTCTTTCAGGATACGGGTCAGCACCGGCGTGGACATGTCGAGCATTGCCGCTGCATACAATTGCTGCACGACGTCGAACATTTTGCCGACGCCGCTGCCATGCAGCGCGGAAATCGGGTGCTTTTCGGCAAACTCGAGAAAGGACAGTTTGACATCGAGTTGCCGATGAATGGTTGCCTTCTGGTCGTCGCTGATGCCGTCCCATTTGTTCAAGCCGATAATCAAGGCTCTTCCGGCTTCCAATACCAAGCCTAACAAATGCGCATCCTGATCGGTGACGCCTTCCCGCGCGTCGATCAAGTAAATAACGACATTGGCCTTTTCAATCGCCTGCAAGGATTTAATGACGCTGAACTTCTCGATGGTCTCGGCTATTTTGGATCGCCTGCGCATCCCGGCGGTATCGATCAGGGTGAATTTTTTGCTGTTGCGTTCAAACGGAATATAGATGCTGTCGCGGGTGGTGCCCGGCTCATCGAATACGATAACCCGCTCTTCACCCAGCAGGCGATTGACCAACGTCGATTTGCCGACATTGGGCCGTCCGACCACGGCGATGCCGATTCCGTCATGAGTCTCTTCAACTTCGCCCTTGCCTGGCGGCAGCAGTTGGTTAACCTTTTCCAATAGTTCGGGTATGCCTCGGCCGTGGGAGGCGGCGATTTGCACCGGTTCGCCCAACGCCAAGGCATAGAAATCCGAGGCGGCAACGTTGGCGTCGAGGCCGTCGATTTTGTTGGTAACCAAGATGACCGGCTTATCCAACTTTCTCAGGGTATCGGCAATCACTTTGTCGGAAGCGCTCAGGCCTTCGCGCGCGTCAACCATGAAGAACACGACGTCAGCCTCTTCCAAGGCAACTTGCACCTGTTTTCTGGCGAAGCTTTCTATGCCTTCGGCATCATCGGCGATACCGCCGGTATCGACCACCAGGCAGGGATGATCGCCCAGCTTTACCCGGCCGTATTGCCGATCGCGGGTTAAGCCTGAAAAATCTGCAACCAGCGCATCGCGGCTGCGGGTTAAATAATTGAATAATGTGGACTTGCCCACATTGGGTCGCCCGACTAGGGCTATTACAGGTAACATATTTTTATTTAACTTTTAAAGCGGCAAGGGTGCCGTCTTTTGCATAAACATACACGATACTATCCAGCACGATAGGCTTGGCATCGATTGCACCGTCAGTTATTTGTACACGGCCCATTTGTCTGCCGTCGGTAGTGGATAACCAATGCAGGTAGCCTTCAAAATCCCCGGCCACCACATAATTCTCATAGGCGGCGGGGGCGGTTAATCGCCTTTGGTGCAAATCTTTTTGCTTCCACAAACCCGCACCGCTACGCTGATCCAGCTGCATGACATGGCTTTCCGAGTCGGTCAGGTATAAATACCGGTAGTCGTTACTTACACCTGAATGCGACGAAATGCTTTCATTGCGCCACATTATATCGCCGTCCAATTCCGAAATAGCCGCTATGCCGCCCTGATAGCTGGCCACATAAATTACGCCGTTAATCGCGATGGGATCGACATCCAGATCGACCAGCCGTTCAATTTCAGAACGCCCTTTGGGAATGGCAATGCTGGTTTCCCACACGTATTTGCCGTCAGCCAGACGCAAGGCCATTAATTTGCCGTTATCGTAGCCGCCGATGACCTTGTCTTCGGCAATCAGCGGCGATCCGGTGCCGCGTATGCTTAGCGCCGGTACGTTGCGCTCGTAACTCCAGCGTTTGCCGCCGGTTTTTTCATCGAGGGCGATAACGGAACCATCTGTGGTGCGAACGATAACAATATCATTGGCGACGACCGGAACGGACAGCACTTCGCTGGATACCGTGGTTTTCCACAGCACGGCGCCGGTCTCAATGTTTAAGGCGACGACTTCGGCATTGCTGGACCCCAAAATGACACTGCTTGCGCCAAGTCCCGGTCCGCCGGAAAGAGGCAGCTCGGTTTCGGTCTTCCAGATTAAACTGCCGGTGGTCAGGCTTCTGGCCTGCACCAATCCTTCCCGATCCGCCGCCAGTATTTTTCCGCTGCCGATAACCGGAATCAGCTTTAAGGATTGTTCGTCAGCGCCGACTCCTATCGATTCCTTCCAGACCACTTCAACCTGGATTTCAGGGGCGTACTCAACCAGGACGCTCGGCGGATCGGCATTATCCTCGCCGCCGCTAAAGTAGTCGGTAATGCCGGAAATGGATTCGCCAACGCTATCGACAGCCGCACAGCCTGTTAAGAAGGTAAAGGCAAAGGGCAAAAGACAAAGTGCAAAAGGCTTTTTCGCCTTTCGCCTTTCGCCGTTCGCCTGACTCATATAGCTTGAATGGTTACTCATTATTTTGGTGTGTCTAACTTTTCTTGGGCGGTCAGGTCGTCAATTTTTAACTGTAACAACGGTGACGGCTGTCCATTCCTCAAGGCATTTTGATACGAGGTACGCGCCTCATCCAAACGATCCAGCGCGACATACAAATCGCCGACCAATTCATCGTAATTGGCTGAGTAACCGGCTGCCGCTTTGGCATCCACTTCGTTGATGACCTGCAAGCCCTGTTCGTATTCACCGGTAGCCAGCATTAAGCGTACCAGTCTTATCTTGGCGATATTGCTCAACTGTTTATTCGGCTCTGCCGCAATAGTCTTCAACATTTGCTTGGCGGCAGCGAAATCGCCTTGCTGAGCTTTTAATTTGGCCGCGAATAATCCACTGAATGCCGCATATTCGGTACCCTTAAATTGCTCCTGCATGCGTTGGGCGAGCTTGTCTACGCTGTCATTCTTATTATCCTCCAGCGCTTTCAATAATTGATCATACGTTCCGGAAGCTTGCACTGCCTGCGCTTTCTTATGATCCTGCCAGTAATTCCAGCCCAGAATAATGACTATGCCCATGACCAAGCCGACTATGGTGGAGGTTGAGTTTTCTTTCCACCATCTTTTTAGGGCTTCAACCTGTTCTTCTTCTGTTTCGTACATTTCCACTTGTTTTTCTCTTTTTAAATTTAAAAAAATATTTTCACCGCGAAGGCACGAAGAACACGAAGTTTTTATTCTATTTTTTCTTCGTGAACTTCGCGCCTTCGTGGTGATTAATCAATCTGTATCCGCAAAAACTCAATTGCCTGCTGCTGAGACATATTCTGTTGCTCCAGCTCATTATTGCGTAGCGGTTTGATGCTGACCTCGCCGCGGCTGACTTCATCGTCTCCTAGAATAATCGCAAATTCAGCGCCGCTTTTGTCGGCTTTTTTAAACTGACTTTTAAAACTGCCGCCGCCGCAATTGACCTGTAGTTTCAGGTCGGGGATTTCATTCCTGACGGTTTCAGCAAAGCGCATGCCTTCTTGTTCCGCCGTTTCGCCGACCCGGATCATATAGACATCGACGGGGCCGGCAAGTTGCACGTTGTCCAGCGTTTCCATCAGCGCCAACAAGCGCTCCATGCCCATCGCAAAACCGACCGCATGATTGGGCTTGCCGCCCAGTTGTTCGATCAATCCGTCATAACGTCCGCCCGCACAGACCGTGCCTTGCGAACCCAGTTCGTCGGTGATCCATTCGAAAACGGTCTTGCTGTAATAATCCAGGCCGCGCACCAAGCGGGAATTGAGCTCGTAGCCGATGCCCAGATCATCCAATATATTAGTTATTGCGTTAAAGTGCCGACGGCTCTCCTCGCCCAGATAATCCGTCAATTCCGGCGCGTTAGCGACAACATCCCGCATCGCCGGGTTTTTGGTGTCCAGAATCCGTAGCGGATTGGTCTCCAGCCGCCGCAAGCTGTCTTCATCCAATTGGTCGAGATGCTGTTTGAAATAGCTAACCAGACTTTCCCGGTACACGATACGCTCAGGCATAGTGCCTAAGGAGTTAAGCTGCAACCGGACTTTATCGCGGATAGCCAGTTTTTTCCACAACCGGTCCATGATCAGAATCAATTCGGCATCAATATCGGGGCCCGCCATGCCATAAGTTTCGACGCCCAATTGAATAAACTGGCGATAACGGCCTTTTTGCGGACGCTCATGCCGATACATCGGTCCGTAATACCATAACCGATGCACCTGATTGTGCAATAAGCCATGCTCCAGGCAGGCTCTAAGGCAACCGGCCGTGCCTTCGGGGCGCAAGGTTAGGGAATCGCCGTTCCGGTCCTCGAACGTGTACATTTCCTTTTCGACGATGTCGGTTACTTCGCCGATAGAGCGTTTGAACAGTTCGGTTTTTTCGACGATCGGCAGCCTAATTTCGCTGTAACCGTAAGCGCCGAGAACGTCCCTGATGCATTGTTCCGCATACTGCCAGAGCGGCGTCTGTTCGGGAAGCACATCGTGCATCCCGCGAATTGCTTGAATGTTATTTGCCATAGTATGTAGAGTTGTGTCGGGGTAAAAATCGTAACTATTCAGTCATTAAATACAATTGAACGCTGATAATTCTAAAATCTCATTCGATCATAATCATCAGCGTCATCTGAGTTCTATTTTTCTAGTTACTAAAAATCTTTAACCCCTGCGATTTTTTGTGCTTCATTTGAAAGCGGAAATTTTTCCAGCAATAAGTTTTTATATTCCCTGGCCAGCTCCTTATTGCCCAATGCCCGCTCAGCTTGCGCGGCAAACCATAAGGTTTCAGCGGTATGGGCCGCAACGCCCAGATAACGCTGCAAAAAGCCTTTTGACGCCCAATAGTCGCCTTTTTCGTAAGCGATTTTTTGCATTTCCGATAAGGCCGCCGCATACGTGCTGTTGAGTTGCAACGCTTGCCTGAAGTAATTCTCGGCTTGTTGTTTTTGCCCCATGCTCAGTCCGCATCGCCCGGCATTCGTTAATGCCAGCCACTGCCTATCGTTTAACGGATTTGAACTGGTCTCGGACAAGAACGCCATGCCTTCGTCAAACCGGCCATGTTCGCAGAGAAAGCGGCCGAAATTATTTTTTACGCCCAAATCATCAGGCGTCAGAGCCAAGGCGGTCTCATAATGCTCTTTGGCCTTGTCGGGCTGATTTAATTTTTCATACAAAAACGCCAGGGCATTATGCGCTTGAGTATTGCCCGAATTATTTTTTAGCGCCAGCTGCAAGTTCTCTTTAGCTAACTCCAGCTTATTCATGCTGAGATAGCGTACGCCCAGCTGTAAATGCACATCTTCGGCATTATTGCTTTTAGTGCCCGCTGAACCGCAGGCAACCAATGCCGCAACGCACAGCGCTAACGCAAGCCGATTAATCATTGTCGATAAATCACGCGGCACGTTCCGAACCTGGCGCCTGGAGCTTTAAATGCCTGCGGCTTTTATCTTTAACTTGCCCGACCAACTGGCCGCAAGCGGCATCAATATCTTCGCCGCGCGTCTTTCTGACCGTGGTGACGATGCCGGCGTCGTTTAACAGCGTTTTAAAGCGATTAATCGCTTCTTTGCTGGAACACCGATAAGCGGAATTAGGAAACGGGTTAAACGGTATTAAATTGATTTTTGACGGCACTGTTTTTAACAGCTTGATCAGCCCCCGCGCATCCTGCACCGAGTCGTTAATGCCGTCGAGCATCACATATTCAAAGGTGACGGTGCGCCGCGGCGCTAGTTTTGCGTTATCCCGGCAGGCTTCCATTAGTTCCTTTAACGGATATTTTTTATTGATCGGGACCAGCTCGTCGCGTAACTCATCGGTTACCGCATGCAACGACACCGCAAGACTGACATCGCAGACCTGGGTTAAGCGGTACATGGCCGGCACTACGCCCGAGGTGCTGACGGTCACCCGGCGCTTGGACAGCCCGAAGGTGAAATCGTCCATCATCAGGTTCATCGCCGCAACGGCATTGTCGAAATTGAGCAACGGTTCGCCCATGCCCATCATGACCACATTGGTAATTCTGTTTTCCGGCCCCAAGCGTTTTTGCGCAACGAATAACTGGCCGATAATTTCCGAGGTGGTCAGGTTGCGATTAAAGCCTTGTTGCGCGGTAGAGCAAAAGGTACAGGCCAACGCACAGCCGATTTGCGACGAGACGCATAAGGTGCCGCGTCCCTCTTCAGGAATAAAAACCGTTTCGACCCTGTTGCCGCAACCGGTTTGCATGACCCATTTACAGGTGCCGTCGGTCGCGACTTTTTCAAGCACGATTTCCGGCGCTGCTATGGTGCAGTGTTCCTTCAAATAAGCGCGCAATGACTTACTCAAATTGGTCATCAGGTCGAAGTCTTCGACGCCTTCCTGATAAATCCATTTAAGCAGCTGCGTCGCCCGGAAAGGCTTCTCGCCTAACTCGACAAAAAAGGCCGCGAGGCCTTTCCTGTCGAAATCGAGCAAATTGATGGTTTTGGTTTTAACGGGTTCTTGCACAGATTTCATTGTCCGAGAAAAAGTAAGCAATTTCCCTTTGAGCGGTTTCAACAGCGTCTGAACCGTGTACGGCATTTTCATCGATGCTGCTGGCGAAGTCGGCGCGGATGGTTCCGGCAGCCGCTTCTTTAGGGTTGGTAGCGCCCATGATGTCGCGATGCTTAAGAACCGCGTTTTCGCCTTCCAACACTTGCATGATCACAGGACCTGAAATCATGAATGCCACTAAATCATTAAAGAAACCGCGTTCGCTGTGTTCTGCGTAAAATCCTTCGGCTTGTTCTTTAGTCAAGTGCAGCATTTTGGCAGCAACGATTTTCAGATCGTTCTTTTCAAAACGGCTGTAAATTTCGCCGATGACATTTTTTGCTACAGCGTCAGGTTTAATGATTGAGAAAGTGCGTTCTATCGCCATTTTTTTAAAACTCCAAGTGTGAATAAATAGTTATAAGCAGCTGATTATACCCGACTAAGGTAATTTCCGAGAAAGAATGTCCCAATCAACCTAGAAAAATCATTTCGTCCACGAAAAGCACGAAAGTTTCCAAAGAAATACCTGACTGTAAGTCGACACCCAAAAGGTGAAGAGGGGCTGGGTAATACATCATGCTGATTTATTTAGTATCTTTCGTGCTTTTCGTGTATTTCGTGGACAATTATAAAAAAACCAACTAAGGCCTGCCGTCCAATTCTGCGCCTTCTTTTACCGGGATCATCAAATCCTCAGCACTGATACCCAACAGTAAAGCCGCAGGGCTGGCGATAAAAATAGAGGAATAAGTGCCGAAAAACACCCCGAATAACAGCACCACGGAAAAGTTATGGATCACCTCGCCGCCCAAAAAGAACAACGAAACCAGCACCAGCAACACTGTCAATGAGGTCATGATGGTACGGCTTAAGGTGACATTGACCGAAATATTCATGATTTCTTCAGTCGTTTTACCTCTTAATGCCCGGAAATTTTCGCGGATACGATCATAAACGACGATGGTATCGTTCAACGAGTAGCCGATCAGGGCAAGAACCGCAGCCAATACCGTCAGGTCAAACTCCAGCCCTAATACCGAGAATAAGCCCAGCGTCACGATGACGTCATGTAACGTCGCGATGATCGCGCCGACCGAGAACTTCCATTCAAAGCGCCAGGCCACATAAATCAAGATGCAGATCGTTGAATACAGCAACGCCAAAAAGCCGTCTTCAGCCAAATCGTCGCCGACTTGGGGGCCGACGAATTCAACCCGGCGCACGCTGGCCGGTTCCGCGGTATTTTTGTTAATGGCCTCAAGCACTTTAGCGCTCAATTCGACGCTGCTAACCCCTTCTTGCGGCTTCAGCCGAATCAGCACATCTTTTGTGGTACCGAAATTTTGCACCGTGGCGTCGCCAAAACCTTCGGTATCCAAGGTGTTGCGCAGCACGGTTAAATCGGCTGTTTTTTGATAGCCCACTTCGATCAAGGTACCGCCGGTGAAATCGATACCCATTTGCAAGCCGCGTACAGCCAGCGATCCGATCGAAACAAGCGTCAGCACAGCGGAAAATATCAATGCTATATTCCGGTTACCTATAAAATTTATATCGTTTTTAAACATATTTAATCTTCTATGTAGGGGCAATCCCTTGTGGTTGCCCTTTGGTTGTTGTTTGAACTAGGGCAACCACAAGGGATTGCCCCTACACAAATTTGTTTAGATAGATAATTCCTCAACCCTGCGGTTACCGTATATCCAGTTAATAACCATCCGCGTACCGGTAATGGCGGTAAACATGGACGATAAAATCCCGATAATCAGCGTCACCGCAAAACCTTTAACGGAACCTGTGCCGTAAGCGAATAACACCACGGCTACGACAAGGTTGGTAAAGTGGGAATCCAGAATCGTTGCAAAGGCTTTCTCATAACCGATAAATATAGCGGCTTGCGGCGTGTTGCCGTTCTTGAGTTCTTCTTTAATCCGCTCGAAGATCAATACGTTAGCGTCAACCGACATACCCACGGTCAAGATGATCCCGGCAATGCCCGGCAAGGTCAGCGTCGCCTGCAACATCGACAATATCGCCACCACAATCACCACGTTAAACGCCAGCGCAAAGTTGGCGATCATACCGAACAATCGATAATAAACCGCCATAAACAGCACAACCAACGCAAAGCCCACGACAAAAGACAACATGCCTTTATCGATGTTGTCCTGGCCTAAACTGGGTCCCACGGTGCGCTCTTCGACAATATCAACTGGGGCAGCTAATGCACCGGCTCTTAACAACAGCGACAGGTTGCGCGCTTCCTGAGGACTGTCTAAACCGGTGGTTTGGAAGCGATGACTGAATACGCCCTGGATGGTTGCCACGTTGATGACTTTTTCAACCTTTTCTTTGTGACGGACTTTTTGACCGTTCACGACTTTGGTTTCAACCTTATATTCGATAAACACCACCGCCATCGGCTTGCCGATGTTAGCCTGGGTCAGTTTACCCATTTTGGCTGCGCCGACGCCGTTCAGCGAAATATTGACCGAAGGCCTGCCGTCCTGATCGACGCCGGAAGAGGAATCGACGATTTGGTCGCCGGTCACGATGACCCGGCGATCCAGCAGGATCGGGCTGCCGTTTCTCTCAGTGTACAAACGACTGCCGACCGGGACATGCCCTTCGACCGCTTTTTGCACATCGTGTTCCACGTCGACCAGACGATATTCCAATGTCGCTGTTGTACCCAAAATCTCTTTGGCGCGAGTCGTATCCTGTACGCCCGGCAACTGAACCATGATGCGGTTTTCGCCTTGCTGCTGAATCACCGGCTCCGCAACACCCAATTCGTTGACCCGGTTACGCAAGGTGGTCATATTTTGCGCGACGGCGAATTTTTTAATATCGCGCACTTCTTTTTCGGAAAGCTTCAACCAGACTTGATCCTGCTCATTCGGCTCGGTAATTTCCAACGCGCGGAAGTCCTTACCCAGAACTTTCAACAGCGCAGGTTTGTCATCGGCCGAGTTCAACTTAACCTTAATGAATCCGCTGTCTTTGGAAACCGATTGATAACGTATTTTCTCGTTTCTTAGCGCCAGACGCACATCATCGTTGTAACGCTCTTCAGCCTGCTTAACGGCCGCATCCATGTCCACTTCAAGCAAAAAATGCACCCCGCCGCGCAAGTCCAGACCGAGATACATGGCTTCCGCGCCCAAAGACCTGAGCCACGCCGGCGTGGTAGGCGCCAGGTTTAACGCGACGCTATAATCGTCGCTCATTTGATCCCTAAGCAAATCCGCCGCTTTAAGCTGGTCATCGGCACTGTTAAACCTTGCTAAAATGCGACCGTCGTTAAACTCGAACGCCTTGACATTGAATCCGGCCGTTTTAATCGCGGATTCGACTTTGTTTGCCTGGTCCTGCGTTAATTTTGCAGGGTGTGTCGATGACACCTGAACAGAAGGATCGTCGCCGTACAAATTCGGCAACGCATAAATAATCCCGACCGCAAAAACAATCAGGACCAATAGATTTTTCCAAAGAGGGTAATGGTTTTGCATGTGTTATTCCAACAATTCAACTATGTCGTAGGATGGGTAGAGCGTTGCGGCCCGTTAAAGCGCGGAGTGAAACCCATCCTACAGGCGATGGCATTAAACTTTAGCGACTTTTTTAGTGATCGCTTTGTAAGTTCCTTTCGGCATCATGCTTTCAATATTATGACGCTGCACTTGAATAAAGGTATTGTCGCAGACTTCAAGCTTAACGAAATTTTCATCCAAATCGACGACCTTGCCTAAAATCCCGCCCGAAGTCACCACTTCAGAACCTTTAGTCATTGCGGCGATCATTTGCTTCTTCTCTTTGGCGCGCTTGGATTGCGGACGCAGGAACAAAAAGTAAAAAAACACTAAGATGCCCAGCGGAAACAGCATGCCTTCAATGCCGGGTTGTTGGGCGGCGGGAGCAGCTGCGGCTACAGCATCGGAAATTAAAAAACTCATGATTATCCTCGGGGTTTATTATTATGAAAAAGCGTTGTACTTAAAAAAAGTTCGCCATTATGCCACAGTCGGCACGGCTTTTCCTCGTTGTTGGTAAAATTGCTTGACAAAAATATCCAGCTCTTGCCTTTCAATCGCATCGCGCAAGCCTTGCATCAGGCTCAGGTAATAATAAAGGTTATGAAGGGTATTGAGCCTTGAACCGAGCATTTCCTTGCATTTATCCAGATGGCGCAAATAGGCGCGTGAGTAATTCCGGCAGGTATAACAGCCGCAGGACTCGTCCAGCGGGCCGGTATCGAACTCATACTGACTGTTCCTGATCTTCACCACGCCAAAAGTAGTAAATAAATGGCCGTTACGGGCATTGCGGGTCGGCATCACGCAATCGAACATATCGATGCCGCGCCTGACCGCCTCCACCAAATCTTCCGGCGTACCCACGCCCATTAAATAGCGCGGCTTATCGGCCGGCATCTTGCCATGCACCACATCCAGCGTCGCCATCATTTCTTCCTTGGGTTCGCCGACTGACAGGCCGCCGATCGCGTAACCGTCAAAACCGATGTCCACCAGGCCGGCTATCGATTCCTGACGCAGATGTTCATACATCCCGCCCTGGACAATGCCGAACAAAGCCGAGTCGTTACCCTCGTGAGCCGCCTTGCTGCGCGCCGCCCAGCGCAACGATAAGCGCATCGAATCGGCCGCCTCATGGACTGTCGCAGGATACGGGGTGCATTCATCGAAAATCATCACGATGTCCGAACCCAAATCGCGCTGCACCCGCATCGACTCTTCAGGCCCCATAAAAATGGCACTGCCGTTGATCGGCGATTTGAACGTCACGCCTTGTTCGGTGATTTTTCTTAACGCGCCCAGACTGAATACCTGAAAGCCGCCGGAATCGGTCAATATCGGCTTATCCCAGCGCATAAAATCATGTAAATCGCCGTGCGCCTTGATCACATCGGTACCGGGGCGCAACATTAGATGAAAGGTATTGCCCAGAATAATCTGCGCGCCGATACCGGTCAGCTCATCGGGGGTCAGCGACTTGACCGTTCCATAAGTGCCGACCGGCATAAAAATGGGCGTTTCCACAACGCCGCGGGCAAACGTAAGCCGACCGCGCCGCGCATGGCCGTCGGTATTGATTAATTTGAAGTCCATAGATACTTGAGCACATTAAATAAGGCTGGGAATTATCCAGACTTTTTAAATTAATGTATATGTGAAGCGTTAAATCATCGTGGAATGCACCCTGCTTTCGACGTACGGTTTGGGAGGCAATCAATATTATAAGCTCAATCAGATAGCGGCTTCTCTACATTGATCCGCCAATGCAGGACAGGAATAATATTATCCGCAACTTTGCGATAGCAGATAATGACCGGCCGTCCCCCCCGACTTAAGGCCATTTAGCATTGAAAAGAGGCTCATGCTGGACACCAGCGCCAATAAAAGCGAGAATGCCTGAACGCCAAATAACAAGAACAACCTTCAAACAGCGGACCAAGCCATTCGGTTGAAACAACAGACCGGTTTGCCAAGCGGGAATAAGGCAATGCGTATTCCAACAGAAACACCCTTCGCCAATGCGTCGCGCAGACTGGTTTCGTCGTTACAATTCCGGCCGCGGCGGAGTAACGGTGTAAGACAAAAACACATCCCAATCCGGCGCTTTTCGATACCGCCTTTCGATGCCGACAGCGAACGTCTGTTCTGGCAGGAACGTCAAACCGAAACATTGAGCACCTTGAAAACAGCATTGCTGCTGGGTGCAACCTGCTTCCTGGCTTTCGTTGTTTTGGACATGTTTAACGGCAGCTTAGCGAAAAGCGAAATCATTGGCCGCTTATTCATAGCGCTAACGCTAGCCGTTTTATTGATAAGCCTGCATCGACACCGTCAAGCAGAGCGCCAAATCAACTCAATCGCCAAGCTTAGTGTCGCGCTATCGGTTGTCGATCTCAGCTGCATGTTGCTGATAGAGGGTAATCCCGCTCTCTATGCGGAAATCTGGATCGGCTTGTTACCGGTTTATTTCTTCACCTATGGGCAAATGTTCATGACGCTTGCCGAAACCTTAACATTCGGCCTGCTGGCAATGACAGCCCTGCCGCTAAGCGGTCACCTGATCGGCGTTGAAACCGTGGCGCTGATGCCGTCGATTATGATATTGCTGATCGTCAACGCCTTCGGTTTCTGCACCCGCTGCCAACTGGAAACCCATGCGCGCAACTTGTTTCGGGAGCGCCGTAAAGCCGAATGCAGCTCGGAAGACAAAACCCTGTTTTTAAGGCAACTTAGCCACAACCTATGTCAGCCGTTGCAGGCCTTGAGCTGTTATTCATCGGCGCTTGACGCCGCTTTCGAGGACGAACCCGGCGCTCAATCGCAGCATATCGCCGACAAAATGGGCACAGCCATCGACGAACTCAACAATGCTTTCAACCGCATCCTCGACATCGCCAACCTGGAAACCGGCAAACAAATCCCGTTACTGAAGCCTGTCGACATCAACGCACTATTAGCGACCCTGGAGAACCAGTTCGCTCCGCAAGCCGCCAAACGCGGCCTGAAACTGAAAGTCCGCCTACGCTCAAGGCCTCCCTACACCGTGTACAGCGATGCCAGTATTCTGAGCCAGATCATCGGCAACCTGCTCGACAACGCAATCAAATACACCGCCAGCGGCTGGATACTCATCACAGCGGTTAAAATCGACGGCACTCGGCTCAAGCTGCATGTTTGCGACAGCGGTATCGGCATCGCCGATGAATTGCGCGGCGAGATATTCAAAGAGTTTTTCCGCGGTCACAGACGTCGAGTCGATGCTCAAATTCACGGCCTGGGTCTCGGCTTGGCCTACGCATTAAAAGCCGCAGAACGCTTACCGAGCCATAGCCTGCAAGTCTACTCACGGCTACATCGGGGCAGCGATTTCCAACTTCACCTACCGGTAAGCATCGTACCGCAACGAATTAACGCGCCACTCCAGCCACCCAACTTGACGGGTAGCTTCGTATTTATCGTCGATGAAGATCATGAGCTGTTGAAGGCCATGGACGAACAATTAACCGTCTGGGGCTGTCTTGTACAAACAGCCTCATCCAAAGCAGAAACCCATGCGGCTCTCGCCGAAAACTTCAGGCCGCCTGACCTGTTGATCACCGACTTCTATCTGGAGGACAAGGAAACAGCGCATGACATCATCGCCGTCATCCAGGCCGACTGCGGCGCGGTACCGACGTTAATTCTTTCAGCCCACGCGATTCCGGATGAAGACAAGGCCAAATGGCCGGAAAAAACCCTACTGCTGCGCAAACCGGCCAGCGGGACGGTTTTGATGGAGATGATGGCAAAGGCTATGGGCGACGACTGAATTACTGTTTGCATTCAATCTAAAAATCGCAACCGGATCGTGCGGACGAATTTTGAAATGCTCAATTGATTTTCCAAGATCAATTCCCCACCTCCGGCCGCCCAAACACAACCCCCATCTCAAACACCTTAACCAACAACTTCGTCCGCCGCGCCACGGCAAACTTCTGGAAAATAGGCCGCAGATGATTCTTGACCGTCTGTTCCTCTATCCCCAACTTGCGGGCGATTTCCTTATTGCATAGCCCCTGCACCAGCCAGCCCAATACCTCGAACTCGCGCGGAGTCAACCCCAAACTGGCAGGATCGGACACCGGCCTAATCCCTGCACCGACCGTCATCTCTGGCAAAGCAACCGTCTGAGACCCCACCACCGAAGGCGGCAAATACACCCGACCTGACAGCACATCCCGCAACGCTTCGACAAATATCTGCCGCGACACCGACTTGACAATAAACCCCATAGCCCCCAACCGCAACGCCTCAAACACCAGTTCTCTGTCGTCCAGCCCGGAAAACATCGTTACGCACAAGCTTGGAAATTCCTTGCGCAGTTCCATCAGCCCTGTAAGCCCATCCTTGCCCGGCAGCTGAATATCCAGCAACACCAGATTCAGCGGCGTCTCGCGGGCAATTGCCATGCCTTCGTCAAAACTTCCCGCTTCGAATACCTGCAACTCGGAGAATATCTGTTTCAGCAAACAGGCAACACCTTCTCGGGCGCAGAAATGGTCGTCGATTAGGAGGATGTTCATGGACTTCAATATTTGGGATTGGATTGCTGTTTGTATTGTACCGGGGATTAGTGGGAGACGGTACTTAGGTACTGGTACGAAAGGAGAATGGTTAACTGCTTATATGTTTATATACTCTGGCTGAGATTTAAAAATTTGGAGTCTGGATTTATTTCCACAACTTATTGTTGTGATATTTACTCAACCGAACTTCATGTTTTAGCAAAACCCATAGAAGCAAGAATAATTCAATAAGCGATATATCAATGCAAAACCTGACACTGTATTTCTATAACTCAACTTTGTTTAACGATCCATTGCAATCTATAGCTTGCGGATTACTTGCAGTTGCGGTTGCCATTAGTAGCGGTTGTGCAGTGCATTATTACGATGACGAAAGCAATATTGAGCATATTTGGGGCATAGGCCACATGACTATGAAACCCAGCCCTGCATCTGAAGGCGTTGTTGCAATAGGCCGACGTACCGATGTCATTGGCTTATCCTTTGCCAGTGTTCAAGAGCAGCTTGACGTCACTTTAGGTTGGAATGCCAAGCAACGTATCGATATTGTCAAAGAAGATACAAAACTTTGCCTAGCTTGGCCGCAAGGCTCTTTTTACAACGCCCGAATAGGCACAAACTTCCCGCAAGCCCCATCGACTTGCGGAGCTACACAAACCAAGAGATAACACTATGAAACGTCTCCAGTCCAACAAAATTCTAATACTTGCGGCTCTACTGGTCGATGGTTGTGCCGTTGGTTACAACACAACTTTGTTTACGACAAAATCAAATATTGGCCTGGATGTCGATACAAAGCCGCCAGTTGCCGAAATTTCTATTTCCCGCCAGGAAGGTGTACTTGCTCCTGGGTTTGAAGGCGGCCAAACACCGCCGGTTATTGCTAGTTTTCAAACCAATACCAATCCATTTAGTCGCTTTTTCTTTGGCGTAAAATCAACCTTTGCCGGTGGCGATGCGGCAATCGGTATCGGCAAAAAACCGGATGCACCTGCGGAGGAAAATATGTCTGGACTGTGTTTGAGCAAAAAACCTGAGACCAAAAAACTCTTTGGCTGGGATTTTCTTAATGCGTCAGTGCCTGAAGCCGGTCAGGTCAAACCGTTCTTTTTTTCTACCGACACCAGTCTCGGCCTGAAATTAGCGTGGTCCGGCATGACAGGTCCCTTTCCTGACACCATACGTTTAGGCTTTCATCGTAATGAGCTAGCCTTGGCTCCCGTTTATGGCACCGATAAAACACAAAACTGCATGATTCCGGGAACAAATACGCCGGGAGTATACGCAATTTGGATGCCTTCGTTTTTGGCGGTGCTGGATAACGATGTGACCACGGGGCTGCCTGATGAAACCCAATCCAGCTGGCATCAATATTTTGCAACCGGTAAAGCAGCAACGACTCTTTCAAACAATAAAGATGTCCGGAAAACCATGAGGAATAATGTTTATCCCGAACAAGTCACAATTACCGATATATATGTTGGCGATGCGGGCGATGCCAAATGTATTAATGATTGGCTCGGTACGGACAGTGCGCGTATCGGCGAACTACAAACATGGTGGGTCAGCAATGGTTATCCTAAAGGCCCAGTTACGGAAATGATTACACAAAAGTCATTTGGAAAAGCCCGAACCGATTTTATTAATGCTAAAAAAATCCCCTGTAATTCAAAATAATTAATTGGAAACTAAGCGATGTCTGATCAAAATCAAACAACAAAATCAACCGGCGTCCCCACTAAGGATGTCGGCCTTAAAGTACAACAAATCATCAACACTCCTGACTCAGAGGTAACAAAAATCGAGCTCACATTAGAGAATAGCACTTGGACAATTAGTACTTACATTACCAGATAATGTTTTGCTTGAGTCGCAAGTAACCTTGGCAGAGCCATAGTGAAATACGGGAGATTTGAAGTGATGTTCGCTGACTCCCTGAGTCGGAATTGCTGCCAAATCAAACAAATTGAAATTCCAATAAACTACAAGGAGTCGTCTAATGCCAATACTTCTTACCAATACCACTCTTACCGCCATCGCCAAAGAACTAACAGCCAGGGGGCTAGATTTAGTTAGCGGAGTTTTTCGAAGCCAAAAAGAAAATGATATTAATGAGATATCTGAGTTCATTAAAACTCAAACAGGTATTAACATCAATGATGCCGCCGAAAACAGGTTGACCGAGGAACAATGGACTCAACTCAAAGAATTTGAGCTTGAAAACCAGGAAGGTTTGCTGAAAGTCCGCGAAAGCATTAATCCTCAAGAGATCGAACTAGAGCGCTTGGCAATCAAAGACAGAAAGGATTCTCGCGAAACCCAAACAAAGCGCGATGACAACGATGATCCCATGATCAGGCGGTTTACTTATTGGTACGCATACCTGATTACCATTCTTACATTTTTGTTCATCGGTCTCGCAGTCGTTCTGCCAATTATCTATTGTGGTAATACCACTGATTGCACAAAGATTCCCAACGAATCCTGGCAAATCATAAATACGGTATTAGGATTTTTATTGGGTGTAGGTCTTTCGGCAATCATTCAGTTCTTTTACGGTTCTAGTCAAGGTAGTCGGGATAAGGATAAACATACGCTTGAATTGAGAAGGCAATTATCCGCCAGTGCTGGTGGCGATACTCAACAAGAGGGGGAATAACATGAGTCTCAATAAAGAACAGGCCACTTTTATACAGCATATAGCCGAGCTTATCCGTAAAGCGCCTGAACTAGGTTTGATGCTTACCGGGGGTGAACTGTTTCGTACCCCGGAACAACAAGCCCTGCATATCAAAAATGGGCGCAGTAAGACCATGAACAGCCAGCACCTCAAAAGGCTTGCCATTGATCTAAACTTTTTTGAAGAACAGCCTGATGGCTCGCTAAAACTGGTACAGGATGGTGACAAAATTCGCAATCTGGGAGCATTTTGGGAAAGCCTTGATCCAGCTAACCGCTGGGGAGGCAACTGGTCAAGCTTCAAAGACATGCCTCATTTCGAGCGAAAAGAAAAAGGAGCCGTTACTAACGCTTCGACATCTCTTTTAAGTACATCAACATCGGAACCGATAAATCTTTTAACGCCAGCCGTAAAAGGAATAGGTCTTTTGAGTGGAAGCGTCGGTAATCGCTGCCAGAATTCACGGACTGATGTTGAAACTATACAGCGTCTTATCAATTTAAATGCAAACCGAATGAAATTAACTACGCCACTTGTTTGTGATGGGATATTTGGTGAAAAAACAGTTGATGCCACCAAATTATTTCAGGAAAGCATTCTTAACGTTGCAGAACCCAGTGGCTTTGTCCAACCCGGAGACACGACGCTGAAAGAACTGTGTGTTGCATTACCAAAGACGCTTAACAAAGACATGCTGGCTTTAATCTACCTTAATGCGGACGAAATAAAAGCTCTCAATCCTTTGTCCGATCCAATTATAAAAGCAATGGAACGCTACGAAATTAATACGCTGCTTAGAAAAGCTCATTTTTTGGCTCAAGTAGGTCATGAAAGTGGTGAACTTCGATTCCGAAAAGAACTAGCCAGCGGTCACGAGTATGAAAACCGTAAAGATTTAGGTAACACTTTTCCTGGTGATGGTGTTCGTTTCAAAGGTCGCGGATTAATCCAGTTAACTGGAAGAGCCAATTATACCGAGTACCAAAACACCAGTCATTTGGTCGCCGAGTTAAATGTAAACATAGTAGATAATCCTGACTTAATTGCAGATAACGATCAACTGTGTGCCGACGTGGCTTGTTGGTTCTGGGAACGCAGAAAACTTAACAATTTAGCTGATAAAGATGATTTAGATGCCGTAACTCGCAGAATCAACGGCGGGCTAAATGGCCTCAGTGATCGACGACGCTTATTAGCGAGAGGTAGATCGTTACTGGGCATCTGATTCTATAAGGCTTAGAGAGTTCTACTTTGCTTATCTTTACGACATTGCCACAAGCTATTCACAGCATGTTGGCTCTCATAAAAATTTTCTACTGTCGATGGAAACAATTTTTCCATCTCTGTAGGATGGGGTAGTTTTAACATACTACCGTTCTAAAATACATGGCGATAGCAATGATTATAAAAAATATATTAAGCTGGTTTAAAACGTTAAATAATATTCGAAACAAAAACTCCCTTATTTATTCAGGAAACGTTGCTATATTCTTTTTTTCGATTATTTTATCCATATTTTGCGCAGGCGTACTAAAAGAAAGAGTAGAAAAACTAGATGAGTTAAGGGTTGAATATAACAGATTAGAAACCATATTTAATGATATTTCAAAAAGATCTCCTACATGTATCGATAAACCATCTACTGACGTAACCTGTAAAGATTTTAATGATGCAAATTCACATTTAGAACAGACCTTACAGCAAATTCGAATGATCAAGAATATCGAAAATCGGGGGTCTCCTGTCAATATATGCGGAAAGATATCCTCTATTGCCAGTGGACTTCCAGGCTTTGAATCAGAATGTTACAAATATGATGAGGACAAAGAAAACAAATCAAATAATGCCACAGATAACAATATACCGCAAAGCAGGGTTATGTATAACGACTTTAAAGAAAACTTCAAATATACATATTTTGATCGGCTTCCATCAGAGATTTTATATATAATATTAGTTATGGCTAGCAGTATTATTGGCACCATATATAAGTTAAAATCAGAACTAAGAAAAATATTTGATTTAAATATAAATGACATTGTTTCATCATTATCTCAAGGATTTATTGCTTATATCATTGTGCTGGGCGCAAAATATTTTATTGTTTTAGGGAACCAACAAATTGTAACAAATATAAATCCTTATAGTATCGCACTAGTAGGATGCTTATCAGGAATGCTTTTTGATAGTTTTTTTAACATGATCCCGAAAGATAAAAAGTTCGGCAAGGGCCACCACAGTACTGATGATAAACAATCGGTATAGCCTGCCCCCTGAATAAAAAATACTTCAACCAAGTAGACCTACCGGCAGATTGCCTATATCCAAATCACACAGGCATGACTCATGCCTGTGTGATTTGGTCTATGTGTCCAGCCCCCGTTAGTACACAAGTGAATTTCTGCCAAAAAGACGATTTTGAAATTAGCTAAAGTTCCTTACTTTATCAATCAGGAACCGTTTAATTTTAAAATCGCATTTGGAGCGCGTGAAAACCATTTGTACCGAGCCCCCAAAAACGTCACCCATAAAAAAGGCTGGATATTTTCCAGCCTTTTTTAGTTTTTAACGCTTAGTGCAACAACCCCTGCAACAATCCGTTCAATTTATGAACAAACGCCGCCGGATCATCCAACTGTCCGCCTTCGCTAAGGATGGCCTGATCGAACAGGATATGAGTCAGATCGGCAAAACGGCTATCGTCTTGCTCTTCTTTCATGCGAACCACCAACGGATGGGTCGGGTTAAGCTCAAAGATCGGCTTTCTGCCCATTCCCATGCCCAAGCCTTGTCCGGCATCCTTCATGATTCTTTCCATATTCAGGCTCATTCCGTAAACATCGGCAACCAGACAGGCGGGGGATTCGGTTAAACGATGACTCAAGCGCACTTCGCTGACTTTCTCGCCCAACACGTCTTTGATCTGTTTGAGCACGGTTTCAAAATCCTTATTGACTTCTTCCTGGGCTGCTTTGTCTTCTTCGGTATCCAAAACACCTAAATCCAGATCGCCTTTAGCGACAGACTGTAAATGCTTGCCGTCAAACTCGTCCAAGTTAGATACCAGCCATTCGTCGATCCGATCCGACAGCAATAACACTTCAATACCTTTCTTACGGAAAATTTCCAGATGCGGGCTGTTTTTTGCCGCCGAGAAGCTGTCTGCGGTGACATAGTAAATCTTGTCCTGCCCTTCTTTCATGCGGCTGACATAAGCTTCCAGCGTCACGTCCTGCTTGTCGGTATCGGCATGAGTGGACGCAAAGCGCAGCAATTTGGCGACGCGCTCTTTATTGCCATGATCTTCAATCGGGCCTTCTTTGATCACCGCGCCGAATTGAGTCCAGAAGGTCTCATATTTTTCCGGCTCAGTCTTGGCCAAGTCTTCGAGCATGCCCAGCACTTTTTTCACAGCGCCCGATTTGATGGTGCTGATTTGCTTGCTTTGTTGCAGGATTTCCCGCGATACGTTCAGCGGCAGGGAATTGGCGTCGATAATGCCTCTGATAAAACGCAAATAGCGCGGCATTAACTGCTCGGCATCATCGGTAATAAACACTTTGCGTATGTACAGCTTTACGCCGTGTTTGGTGTCCCTGTCCCACATATCGAACGGCGCACGAGCCGGCACATAAAGCAGCAAGGTGTATTCATTGGTGCCTTCGACTTTGCTGTGTACATGAGTTAACGGGTCTTGAAAGTCGTGTCCCACATGCTTGTAAAATTCGTTATACGCCTCATCGGAAATTTCCTGGCGGGCTTTGGTCCATAATGCGGAAGCCGAGTTAACGGTCTCTTCGACAATTTCCGCCGGTTTTTCTTCTTCGCCTTCTTCGCCCATAGATGGCGGGACTTCTTTGTCCATCACGATAGGCAGGGAGATATGATCGGAGAATTTTCTGACGATAGAGCGGATGCGGTAGCCGTCCAGAAACTCGCTTTCAGCCTCTTTCATGTGCAAGACGATTTCGGTGCCGCGCAGGGCTTTTTCTACCGATTCGAGCGTGTAATCGCCCTCGCCCGCCGACTCCCAACGTACGCCTTCGCTTTTGTCGGCTCCGGCTTTGCGAGTGGTTAAGGTCACTTTGTCGGCAACGATAAACGCCGAATAAAAACCTACGCCGAACTGGCCGATTAATTCGCTGTCTTTGGCTTGGTCGCCGGTTAATGCCTGAAAAAACTGTTTGGTGCCTGATTTGGCGATGGTGCCGATATGTTCCTGCACTTCCGCGCGGGTCATGCCGATACCGTTATCGATAATAGTGATGGTGCGTTTGTCTTTGTCGTATTCCAGACGAATTTTCAACTCGCTATCGCCTTCATACAAGCTGTCCTTAGACAGCGCCTCAAAGCGCAGTTTGTCTGCCGCATCCGAGGCATTGGAAATCAATTCCCGTAAGAATATTTCCTTGTTACTATATAACGAATGAATCATTAAATGTAACAGGTGCTTAACTTCAGTTTCAAAGCCTAAGGTTTCTTTTTTTGCTTCAACAGTCATTTTTACCAATCCTGATTAATTATAAGATTAACGCCGATATTGGGACGCATTGGTTTTTTTCAAGTCCAATCCAGACAGATGAAATAGAAGATTAATTCTTTATGGCAATAAACCTCGCATCAAAAAAGATATTAGTTGTCGAAGATCAAGCGATCATGCGCGAAACCATTAAACATATCCTGGGTTCATTTGGCGCCCGGTTTATTGTCGAGGCGGAATCCGGCATCAATGCAATAACGGCGATGCGGATCGACATGTTTGATATTGTGCTCTGCGATTACAATCTGCTTCGAGGAAAAAACGGTCAGCAGGTTCTGGAAGAAGCCAGACATCTTAAGTTATTGCCGGTTAAGACTATTTTTATAATGGTTACCTGCGAGCAAAGCCAGGATATGGTGCTTACCGCTATCGACAACAAACCCGACGACTATCTGATTAAACCCTTTAACCGGCAGCAACTATTAAGCCGTATTGAAAGATGCTATGCCCGCAAAAACTACATAGCCGGCATTGAAAATGAAATAGACAGCGGCAATCTTTATCTGGCCATCCATAATTGCGAGCAACTGCTTCTGCGCGATGACAAGAAAATGCGCTTGCCATTATTGAAAATGCAGGCCGAACTGGCCATTAAGATTGGCGACTTTAAAACGGCCGAGGACATTTATCAGGATATTTTGCAAGAAAGAGAGCTTCCATGGGCTAGATTGGGCTTGGGCGTTGTTGCTTTTTTTCTCGGCTATTACGACCAAGCTATCAAGACTTTCCAGGATCTCATAGAACAGTATCCGGTGATGCTGGAGGCTTATGACTGGCTGGTAAAAGCGCACGAATCCATGGGTAACGATGAACATGCCGTATCTTCGCTTAGTTCAGCAATAGCGCTTTCGCCGATGTCCATCTTAAGGCAAAAAAAACTGGCCTTGCTGGCGGACAAAACCGAAAACTTCGCCGTTGCCAAAAAAGCCTACGCGGCGACCATTAAACTGGGCAAAAACTCCATACACGGTTCATCCGCCGACTATGCGGGCTTGGCCAATGTCCACTTAAAAAGCAACGCCGCCAACGAAGCGCTAAAAATATTGTATGAGCTGAATCAACAATCTCACAATGATCCCGAAGCCAAACTCCGGGCCGCCCTGCTTGAGACCGAGATTCATCAGACCAAAGGCAACAAGGCACTGGCCCAGCAAGCCTATGACAAGGCTTTAAAACTCAACGAACAATTTAACAAGCAAATATCCAGGGAACTGCGCCTGGATATGGCAAAAACTTTTCATCTGAACGGCAACGGCGAAACTTGCGATGAAATTCTTAATGATTTAATTAAAACCAATATTGATGATAAGCTTTTTATCAAAGGCATTGTAACAATGTGCAACGCCAGTATCGGCGAAAACCATGCCGAAACGCTGATTCAGCACATTAAAAAAGAACTGGTCGACATCAATAATAAAGGTGTCAGCCTGTTCCAGGAAGGCAATATTAAAGGGGCTCTTGCCGTTTTTGAAAAGGCCATTGCCAAAATGCCCAATAATCAAACGATCATTTTAAATATGATAAAAATCATTATTCATGATATTAAAACCTCTAAATCAGGCCCTGAAAAAATCATAAGCGCCCAGTCCTATATCAATAAAGCCGTTCAATTAGGCATACCTCACAATCAAATCAGCGGCCTGCAACTGGAGCTGGACACGCTTCAATATAAAATCACTCAATAACCTGCCCAAATGTCCAATACTCATATGCTTTCAATCGGTTTTCCCGCCATTTTGGCCTCCTCAGTGCATGACATAAAGAATTCATTGACCGCTCTTCGGGCGCTGCTCAGTCAGCTGGACAATGCCTACCAGGATCCGAAACCTACTGAATTCAGGCAACTGGAATTTGAAACCAATCGCATGAACAATTGTCTCATGCAGCTATTGACGCTCTATAAAATTGATTTATCCCAATTCAGCCTGTCCATAGACGAGTATAGCGCCTCAGACCTGTTGGAAGACGTGGTCGCCCAGCAATCCACCTTATTAGCCTTGAGCAATATTCAACTGATTACCGAATGCCATGATGAGCTATTTTGTTATTGCGACAACGCCCTGATCAGCAATGCGCTCTGTACGCTGGTTAATAACGCACAGCGTTATTGCCAGAGCAAGGTGCTGCTTTCTGTAGCCCAGGAAAATGACTATATTGTTTTTTGCATCGAGGATGACGGCAAGGGTTATCCGGAAAATCTTCTCTCGCCCGATTACAAACAACTCCCCCAAATTGACATGGCTAACGGCAATACCGGATTGGGTTTGTTTTTTACCGAGACCATTGCGCAATTGCATATCAAAGGCGACAAACGGGGCTTTATTATGACCGACAATAATAGTCAGTTGGGCGGAGCCAGATTTAAACTGTATTTGCCGTGATTGTGCTCAGCCGTTATAACGGGATAAAAAAGGCGAAAGGCAAAAAAACTCTTGATTATAAAGATGCTTCAGCTAACGCAAAAAACGCCGTCATTCCGGCATGGATGCCGGAATCTAGAGCCAGGGAGGGTGACTATCCATGGCACCCGTATCCGATTTAGGCATTATGCCAAGTCATGCATTCACATCCATGTGACTGGATACCGGCATCCCTTATATCTTGATTCTGTTCTCTCAAAGAGCCAGAATCCCCGACTGATCATCGGGAGGGCAACGAGGAAGTCGAGCCATCCCTGAGGCTTAAAGCCTGTCCGGCAGATTGAACTCCTCGCTGTCCAACTCGTCATTGTAGTTCGGACGGTATACTTAGGCCTAGAGCTTGTATGAATAAGGTTGAACATGACGTGTACCCCTCCGTGTGATCAGAACATGTTGTAAGTATTTATTTTTGTGGATAATTAATATGTATAAAATCGTTGTCGGTGTCGATATTGCCAAGCTCAAGTTTGATGTAGCCAGCCTGACTGATGGCAAATACAAACATAAAACATTCACTAACGATGAACAAGGTTATGCTGCCTTCCTCAGTTGGCTAGTTGCTGTATTTACCAGCGATAAGCCTATGATTTGCATGGAAGCCACCGGTTCTTACAGCATCGCCTTAGCAGACTACATGGTCAGTCAAGGTTACCCGGTCAGTGTCGTTAATCCAGCCAAAATCAAGGCATTTGCCAGCAGCGAGTTGAGTCGAACCAAAACAGACAAGTCGGATGCTAAGCTCATTGCACGTTATGCCCTCACTATGCGGCCCTTGCTTTGGTCACCTCCACCCAAAAATATTCGTGTGCTGCAAGCTTTAGTACGCCGTGTTGAACATTTACTGGAAATGATTCAAATGGAGCGTAACCGTCAGGATAGCGCAGATGAAAACGTCGTTGATTCCATTAAAACCGTCCTGGCAACGCTGGAAGCGGAACTGGAGGCAACACGCAAAGTTATCCATGATCATATTGACAATGATCCTGAGCTGAAAAAACGCCGCGATTTGCTAATTACCATTCCTGGTATAGCTGAGGCTAGCATCGCTCATTTACTCGTGGTTCTCAGCGATCATCATGGTTTCAGCTCTGCCAAACAGGTCGTTGCGTTTACAGGTCTGGCTCCTCTATTACGAGAATCAGGGCAATGGTCAGGCAAAACACGCCTTGCCAAAAATGGTGACGCTGCCTTACGTAAGGCTCTGTATATGCCGGCTCTCTCAGCATGGCGACATAACCCGGTCATTCGCCAGTTCTGTTTACGTCTTAAAGCTAATGGCAAGAATGGTAAAGCCATTGTCTGCGCCGCCATGCGTAAGCTTATCCATCTTAGCTATGCCATCTTAAAATCAGGTCAGCCTTTCGATCCTAATTTCTCCTTGCAAAAATGCATTTAAGACGGTATCTGCCGGTATGACGGTGCTGGCTGAAGCATCTAGCTAATCAGGAAAAAACTTGCCTTTACCGTTCAACGGATATTTCAATTTTTCGCCTTTAGCCTTTACCGCAAAACATCAGGCAAACAGCCAATAGCGTTTCCCAAGGTTCTCCTTGCTGCTGGCCTTTAATCTGCCGATCCGCCTTTGCACTCAAGGTAAGAATACTATTGAGATCACTGTCGCCCAATCTGCTCAACGCATCGCTAACCAGCTGCTGGCGCTTGTCCCATATCTGATTGTTTTTAAAGACCGCCGCCCTATTTTGCCCTTGGGCCAGCGCCTGCTTAATCCGGATTAATACCCGCGCTTCCCGCGTTAAAGCCCATAACACCACCGGTGCAGCAACGCCTTCCGCCCGCAAGCCGGACAATATCTTAAAAATCCGCCCTACTCTGGCCGCCAGCACGCTATCCATCAGCTTAAACACATCGAATCTGGAACTGTCCGCCACCGCATCGAAAATCTGCTGATTGCTAAGACGACCTTCACCGTATAGCACATACAATTTTTCTATTTCCTGAGCGGCCGCCAACAGATTGCCTTCAATCCGGGAAGCCAGTATTTTCAGACCTTCCGTTTCAGCCTGTAGCCCGCGCTGCTGCATTCTTTGCTGCAACCAGCGAATCAGGTCTTGCCCGTCTAGCGGCCAGACCTGAATCACGCAACCGGCTTTATCCAACGCCTGAAACCAGCGCGATTTTAATGAAGCGCCGGCCATCTTTGCCGCCGTGATCAGCAACAGGGTATCTTCCGTCCGCCGCGCCAGTTCCCGACTGGCTTGCGGCATACACGCCCCTGGCGATAACCGTTCGCAATAGGCGATTAAAGCCTTTGAGCCTTCAGCGCCCGGCGTACCGGAGGGCAATCTTAAATCGATGATTTTTTTATCGTCGAAAATAGATAACGAACCTGCCGACTCTGCTAATTCATGCCATGAAAACCCGGCGTCCGCAACAAGCACCTCGCGGCTATCATAGCCTGCCTTTCGTGCCGCGGCCCTGACCGCATCAGCCACCTCGCCCAGCTGCAACGGCTCGTCGCCGCTAATAAAATAAACCGGCGCCAACCCCTTTTGCAACGCCGCGCCTATTTGTTCGGGCTTTAGCCGCATGTTATTTCGCGCCTGCCTCTAATACGACCCTGGCACGGTTAACAATGGTTTGCACGACCTGCTGATACATTTCATTACGTATTACCGCTTCTTCGTTATCTTTGGCGATTATAAATTGCTGATCATTGTAATACTCGCGTCTGACTTCCACAGGCTGACGCGCCATCAATAGGGCATCTTTGGCATTAGCAAGTTCATAATCCAGACGATAAACGAGTTCAAACTCGTTAGACTTGCCTCGGGTGCTCAACGACAACACGCGACGATTAAAATCTTCGTTGAATATCTTGATAACAATGCCCGCGCCATTGCGGGAACCGGCAAGCTGACCGGAAGATGTCTTCATGACCTGTCCGAATTGTTCGCGTAGCGGCCCCGATCCGCCCTCCACATAAATATTTTTCATATTTGCAGGCAATTCAAAAGCGCCCCGCAAATGATAGCCGCAAGCGCTCAATAACAACGCAGCAACAAAGATAACTGCTTTTTTTGTTAACACACTATCTCCCTTAAATAAATAGAACACGGGTGGTACTGAAAAGGCTAAAGACTAAAAAGTGCAGCGCTCCTTAAATCCAAATACAAGCTTTTTTTCGCCCTTTGCCCTTCGTCTAAACCACAATATTAACCAGCTTTTTAGGCACCACGATCACCTTTTTGACCGGTTGGTCTTCAATAAAGCGCTTGATCTGCTCATCATTCAGCGCCATTGCCTCTATTTCTTCTTTAGTTGCAGCGATCGACACCTTCATCTTGCTGCGCAATTTGCCGTTGACCTGCAACACCAGCTCCAAGTTATCCTGCTCCAAAGCCGTTGCATCAACCTCAGGCCATGACGCGCTAACCACCGCCTGCTGATGCCCCAAATCCAACCACAATTGATGACAGATATGCGGCACGATCGGCGACAGCATCAACACGATGGCTTCCAATACTTCCTGCCGAATCGCCTTGCCGTTGCCTGTATCATCATCAAATTTGGATAAAGTATTGATCAGCTCCATGTTTGCGGCAATCACGGTATTAAAGGTATAACGCCTGCCGAAATCATCGGTTGCTTTCTGGATAGCCAGATGCAGCTGGCGACGGACTGCCTGCTGTCCCTCGGTTAATGCCTGTTTATCAAGCGGCGCTGTAGAACCGCCGGCCTCGCAATGCTGATAAGCCTGTTTCCATAGCCGTTTTAAGAAACGGAATGCGCCTTCTACGCCACTGTCGGACCATTCCAGCGATTGCTCCGGCGGCGCTGCAAACATGATAAACAAACGCACGGTATCGGCGCCGTATTGATCGATCAGGCCTTGCGGATCGACGGTGTTGCCTTTGGACTTGGACATTTTGCTGCCGTCTTTCAGCACCATGCCTTGGGTCAGCAGCCTTTTAAACGGTTCATCGCAAACCAGCAAGCCTTCGTCGCGCAGCAATTTGGTGTAAAACCGCGCATACAGTAGATGCAAAATAGCGTGTTCGATGCCGCCGATATAATGATCGACAGGCAGCCAGTATTTGGCGCTTTCATCGATCATCTTGTCCGGGTTGCTGCCAGCAAACCGCGCGAAATACCAGGACGATTCCATAAAGGTGTCAAAGGTATCGGTTTCCCGGCGCGCCGCTTTGCCGCAGGTCGGACAGGTCGTATGAGAGAAAGTCGGATGAGCGACCAAAGGCGATTGCGAGCCGTCCAGCACCACATCCCTGGGCAATTCCACCGGTAAATCCTGCTCTGGAACCGGAACCGTACCGCAATCGTCGCAATAAATAACCGGAATCGGCGCGCCCCAGTAACGCTGCCGGGAAACGCCCCAATCGCGCAACCTGAAATTGGTTTTGCGCTGGCCTTTATGCTCTTGTTCCAAGGCTTCTGAAATCGCGGCAAAAGCCTGTTCTGAGGTCAAGCCGTCAAACGCGCCGGAATTTTTCAACACGCCTTTTACGGTGTAAGCCTGCTCCGAACAATCATCATCTCCGCCGTCTTTGGCAAAAATCACCTGCTTAATCGCGATGCCGTACTTAAGCGCAAACTCGAAATCGCGCTGGTCATGAGCAGGGACGGACATCACCGCGCCGGTGCCGTAACCCATCAACACGAAATTGGCAATCCACACCGGAACCTGTTCGCCGGTAATTGGATGAACCGCTTTGATGCCGGAATCGATGCCGCGTTTTTCCATGGTTTCCATGGCCGCTTCCGAGGTTTCCATCATCTTGCAGTCATCGATAAATGCGCTGATTTCAGGATTGGTTTCTGCGGCTTTCAATGCCAGCGGATGCTCCGCCGCCACGGCAAGATAGGTCACGCCCATCAAGGTGTCGGGACGCGTGGTATAGATGCTGACAGGCTGATCAGACCCAGGCACCGGAAAACTCATCTCCACGCCTTCGGAGCGGCCTATCCAGTTGGCCTGCATAGTTTTGACCTGTTCCGGCCAACCGTCCAGCGTTTCCAGCGAAGCCAGCAATTCATCGGCATAGGCGGTGATTTTTAAAAACCACTGGGCGATTTCCTTGCGTTCGACTTGGGTGTCGCAACGCCAGCAACAGCCGTCGATAACTTGCTCGTTAGCTAAAACGGTCATGTCGTTGGGGCACCAATTGACCGGCGCGGTTTTTTTGTAAACCAGGCCTTTTTCCAGCAACTTCAGGAAAAACCACTGCTCCCACTTATAATAAGAGGGATCGCATGTGGCCAGTTCGCGGTCCCAGTCATAACCGAAACCCAGCCGCTTAAGCTGGTCGCGCATATAGTCTATGTTGCTGTAGGTCCAGTCGGCAGGATGAACGCCGTGCTGCATCGCTGCGTTTTCAGCAGGCAACCCGAACGCGTCCCAGCCCATCGGCTGCATGACATTTTTACCCAGCATGCGCTGATAGCGGCTGATCACATCGCCGATGGTATAGTTGCGGACATGCCCCATGTGCAACTTGCCGCTGGGGTAAGGAAACATCGACAAACAATAATACTTGTCCTGTGTAGACGATTCCGACACATTAAATACGCCTGACTCGTCCCAGGCGGCCTGTACTTCTTGCTCGATTGCCAAAGGCTTATAATTTTCTTGCATCCTTCTCGTCTTTTACCAGTCAAAAGCGTTAGAATACCGTACAGTTGCTTAAATCTAAAGCGCCATTTTCAGGAGATGAACCCTATGAATAAAAACAAACTTGTCACCGCTTATACCGATTTTATGAAGCATCTCCATGAAACCATGGAAGATACGCTGCATTCTTTTGCCGAAGCACTGGAAATTTCAAAAGAAAAAACCAGACAAGACAGCGATTTGACCAGCGATGAGTTGGACAGGGTTTCAGACTACGTTAAACGCGACGTTGAGCATGCGGCTCAGGGTTTATCGACCGAGGAAGATAAGGACTCGTTGTCCGAGTGGTTTAAGTTCGATGTTGAGCTGATTGAAAACTTCGCGCTGGATGCGTTTTTAAGCGTTGCCGATAAAACCCGTCTGGAACTGGCAAAACTGGAAGAATTAGCAAAAGCGCACACCTATCACAGCGGCGACATTACCGTACCCGGCACTTTTATCTGCGACGACTGCGGCAAGGAAATTGCTTTTAAAACAGCCAGCGAAATTCCCGAATGTCCGCAATGCCATGGCACAACCTTTATCCGTATTTGATATTACCGGCCCAAGCCTTATAATGCGACTTTCAACTATTTGATTTAACGGGGATAACATGCGCAGAGTCATTTTCAACCAGAAAGGCGGCGTCGGCAAATCTACTATTACGTGCAATTTAGCCGCCATCAGTGCTGTTGAAGGCAAACGCACATTAGTTATCGATCTCGATGTCCAGGGCAATTCAACGCAATACCTGCTCGGCAATAAAGTCAGCGATAGCGATAAGACCATTGCCCACTTCTTTAAAGACACCCTGAGCTTATCCCTGTTCGGCGGCGGTTCAACCGGTTCAGGTCTTGAAAGCGCGATACACGAGACACCGTTTCCCAACCTGTTTGTAATCCCATCCCACCCCGAGCTTGAGCCGTTGCAAAGCCGTTTGGAATCGCGGATGAAAATCTTCAAATTAAAAGAAGCGCTGGAAAAGCTCGAAGGCTTTGACGAGATTTACATGGACACGCCGCCGATCCTGAACTTCTACAGCCAGTCTGCGTTGATCGCTGCCGAAAAATGCTTAATCCCGTTCGATTGCGATACCTTTGCCAGAGAAGCCCTGTATTCACTGATGCAGGTGGTGGCGGAAGTCAAAGCCGATCATAACCAGAATCTTGAAGTTGAAGGCATCATCGTCAACCAATATCAAAAACAAGCCAATATGCCCCGCCAGATCGTCGAAGAGCTTATTGCCGAAGGACTGCCGGTATTGGCTGCCATGATCTCGCCATCGGTTAAGGTCAGGGAATCGCACTCCGAATCGAAACCGCTGGTGCATTATGTACCCAATCATAAACTGACTGACGAATACCGTGCGCTGCATGCGGAGATTCATGGCAGCTAAGTTGTACCTATTTATCGTTCCCATGCTCCGGCGGGATGCAGAGTAGGCGGAAAATATAACGCCCCCAGTAAAAATTGCTGGTTTGGGCTGGTTCCCAAGCTCCAGAGACTGTGAAAGTATTATCCCAATTAGGCTAAAAACATTTTTTACCACGAAGGCACGAAGAGCACGAAGTTTTCAATGTATTGAATTAAAACGATTGTTGTCCTTCGTGTCTCGGCAATTGCTCCTGCATTGCTCTACCTCCTGCATCCATGCAGTCGTTCGTGGTGAATTCTTTAATTTTTTCTAAAAACGAATACTTTCACAGCCTCTCCAGCTTGGGAACCCAGTCTTGGAAGCGCTAGCTTCCCGTCTCGCGAAGCTAGCGCTTCGTCTCTCAATTCCCAAGCCGGAGCTTGGGAACTAGCGCAACTCCCGCATAATCACATCACGACCTTTAACACTATGAACAGCGTTGCACCCGGCAATCTTAAACCCTGGCTACTGCCCCTCCTGTCCGGCGTGCTGATCGGCACCAGTTACATCCCCTTCCCGCCCTGGGCGTCGCTATTCTGTTTCGTTCCATTATGGATATTCTGGAACCGGCAAACCCGCCTGAAAAACGTTTTTCTCGGCGGCTTAATCACCTCTTTCGTGTTCACGCTGATCGGCTTTAACTGGGTCACTTACCTGCTGCATGAATTCGCCCATCTGGACTGGCCTGTCGCGGTCGTCGGCATGGCGGTTTACGGCCTGATAGCCCACTTGTTCTTACCGCTGGCGGGGGTATTATGGTTTTGGGGACAACAAAAATTCAACTGGCCAAAACGACTGTCGTTGTGGCTGATGGCGCTAATCACCATTCTTTGCGAAGCCTACTCGTTGACTCTGTTCGACTGGAACTTCGGTTATTCATGGTACGGCTCCAACATCCCAGTTTACCATTGGGCGGAAGTAATCGGTTTTAGCGGATTGAGCGCCGCGACCCTGCTGTGCAACCTGCCGCTTTACATCGCTTGGGAAAAGCGCAAACAAAGCACCGGAAAAATTATCCTGGCTGCCGTTGTCACCGGCTTTATGCTGCTGAATATCGGCGGCCTGTGGCTTAAAAACCGGCTCCCGCAACCGGATGCGTCGTTTAAAACCCTGATGATTCAGGCCTATATCGAAAACGCGGAAAAATTGGCCGCAGAATTAGGCAAAGGCTACGGCAAAGAAATATTCAAGCGCTATATCGCCCTGACCGATAACGCGCTCAAAACCTATCAAGACCAAAAAATCGATTTCGCGATGTGGCCTGAAACCGCATTCCCGGCATTGCTGGGCGAGCAGTTCAAATCCGCCGATTATCCGTTAGCACTGGCACAGTTTCTCCAGCAACGGCAACTGCCGCTAATTACCGGCGCCTATAGCGTCGATGAACCCTCCCGGCTGATTACCAATTCCCTGTTTGTCCTGAACAAGGACGGAGAAATAGTGCCGCCGCATTACAGCAAATCGATCTTGCTGGCGTTTGGCGAATACATCCCCGGCGAACAGTTCTTCCCCGAGATCCGCAACTGGCTGCCGGCCACCGGCCACTTTGCCCGCGGCCACGGCCCTACCGACCTACTGCTCTGGAACGGCTATAAAATGGGCGCGCAAATATGCTACGAAAGCCTGTTCCCACGATTCTCGCGCTCGCTGGCGGAACTCGGCGCGCAGTTCATCGTCAACGTCACCAACGACTCCTGGTACGGCGCATGGCAGGAACCCTACCAACACATGTACATGACCCTGGCTCGCGGCGTGGAATTTCGCCGTCCGGTACTGCGCGTCACCAACACCGGCATTTCCACCGTTTCGCTGGCATCGGGAGAAATCCTGGAACGCTCGCCGATACATCAGACTTGGGCAGGCTTATACGAAGTGCCTTATCTGAAAAACCCGCCTGCCACTTTCTACCAGAACTGGTTCTGGCTGGTGCCGGGGTTATTGTGGGGGGCGTTGGTTTTGTTGCTAGGAATCGGGGTTGCAAGGCGATCGAACAATAGCGGCGCGAGGGATTAATTATGGCCTTAAAGTGTAGGCATGACTTGCTGCGGTGAAGATAGCTTCTCAAAGAAATAAAGCAATTCATGCAGCCGGGATTCATTTGCTCACTCGCTATGGCTTCGGCAAGAACTTTAGGCGCCATTCGACGCGCCTCGGTAAGCCGATTTAGCGGCAATTGAAAGCCCCTTAACTGATGGCGCAGACGGGAAATCGTTGCACTACGAAACGGCTTTTATATGCAGCATGTTGCGATCTTTCGTCCCGCAAGCGCCCCACAAAAACGACGGGCATAAAAAAAGAACTTGGCTTTAGGCCTAAGCTCTTGATTTTTATGGTGCCTCGGGCCGGAGTCGAACCGGCACGTCCTCACGAACGAGGGATTTTAAGTCCCTTGCGTCTACCAATTTCGCCACCGAGGCATCGATAACTTTGGTAAGCCGCGTATTATATAGCAACAAAAAAAATAAACTAGACCTATATCCAAAAAAGGTTAGATTCGACTTAAATGCGGCATTTAGCGGGAACGAAAGGCGGGACGGATGAATGGACTAGCGGACGGCCAATAGTAATTGCCCCAATAATAAGGATAACCGCCATAATAGGGGTTGTAACCATAGCCGTAGCCGAACCCATCGTAACGACTGTCGTATACATAAGCCGGCCACCGATAAAGGGTTGTCGCTGAAATCAGCGGCAAGCGCATAACTTTTTTGCCTATCGTGCGTTCGATATCGCCTATCAGTGTTCCGGCAACCGTGATTTTGGTGTTTTCGGCATAAACAGCCGGATCGAGAAACTCAGGGCTTTTAAAAACAAATCGCCCCGCTGCCGATTGATCCATCTGCGGTTGACCATTACTGCCGAGAGGATAATACAGCACCTGCACCAAGCTGAAATTCTGTTCATTTTCCACGCCAACAATCATGCCGCCCCAACGTACCGGCGCATCTTTATAATGACCGATATTCTCGATTGCTTGAGTGTAAGAAATATCATACTGAGGAGGATTTTTTATCGCGGTCGGCAAAGTCGAGCAAGCGCTCAACAATAAGCAGACTGTTAATGAACACAGTTTCATATCTCTTCTCCTCATATTTACAGATTTTCAATCATCATTTTCTGATCCCACTTAACCAGAAAATCAGCGATGACGCTATTGTTAAAGATACCTATTCCTGCAACTGCGCCTGATTGCAGTACAATAGTCGGCTTGTCCAACTGCTCGCTCCATGCCCCTTATGAATAAACAGAAAAAACTGCTCCGTTCAGATATACGCTACGAATGTGGCGACGCTTTTTATGAGCGTGGACGCAGCTATTTTGAAAAAGGCATGGTGACCAACCTCACTGTTGCAAGCGAAGGCGCTCTTTTTGTCCAGCTCAATGCCGCCGTTAAAGGCAGCCAAAAAGACCCATACCGGCAAAACATTCGCATCGTCTGGCGGCCGAATTATAGCGCGGCCGAAATTGAAGGCGACTGCACCTGCCCTGTCGGCTATAACTGCAAGCATATTGCCGCCGTTTGCCTGCAATATCAAAATTCCAAGCAAAGCCTTTCGGCCTCGGATACAAAATCCACTTGCCTGGATTGGCTCGACAGCTTTCATAAGCATGCGCCGGAATCTCACGATACCCACCAGGATTTTATCGCTTACATTCTCAAGCCCGGCAGTGCAAAACACGAATTCACTATCGACCTTTTAATCACCAAAGAAAAGAAAACCGGGGGATTAAATAAGGGCAGGAAGACCACCTTAAATAATCTTCGCTACAGTTATTCATATCTCAATTATGTTCAACCGGAAGACCAGGAAATTGCAAAGCTGCTGACTGCGCTTAATCCTGCCTTTAAAGACGAGCCTTTGATTGCCGGCGCTACCGGTCATTTAGCCTTGTCCAAGCTACTGAAAACAGGCCGACTGTACTGGCAAGACACCGAGCAACCGCCATTAACAAAAGGCATCGACCGCAATTTAAAGTTTGCCTGGCAGACAGCGGATAACGGCGATTATCGATTAGCTGTTGAAATCGATCCCCCGGCAATCTTACTGCTGACCGATCCCCCGCAATATCTGGACGATATTTTGGGCGCGCTAGGCACGATCAACACTCATAATCTCTCGCTCGATCAATTGAAAAATATCCTGGCCGCCCCGCTGATTCCTGCCGCGTATGCCGATGAATTCAGCCAGCGCCTGATTATCGAACACCCCAGCCTGCCGTTGCCCGCGCCTAAAAAAGTCGAATTAATAGAAGCCGATCAGCTAACACCTACGCCTAAGATTTTGCTATTCGGCCATCAGTCAACACCCCAGAAGTACATCCATTTTATGGCAGTCGCTTTCAATTACGGCGACTGGACAATTTCCGCCATCCCTCAGGAAGACTACAGCGTAGTCAAAACCGAGCAAGGTCTGGTACGCATTAAACGCGATATAACCACCGAACAGCTGTCGATACATAGACTGACCGAACTGGGTTTTGAGCCGGCTCCCGCCATAGAAACCGGCGCACCGGAACTGCTGTTGTACAGCCCGGCAAAAACCGTAATGGACAGCGCCACGCGTTGGGGAGACTTTCTCCAAAACACCCTGCTGGAGCTGGAGCGGGACGGCTGGATTATCGACATTGACGAAAGCTTCCTGCTTAATTTTCAGACCGGCCAAAACTGGGACGCCCAAATCAGCGAAAGCCAGCAAGACTGGTTTGAAATGAGCTTTAACATCGAAATAGACGGACAACCCCTGCCCTTGCTGCCGTTGATTATGCCGGTGCTGGAAAACTACGACCCGGAGCACCTGCCGGAAATACTCAGCATCCCGTTGGGCGAGCATAACTACCTTAGTTTGCCCAGCGACAAAATCAAACCGTTCCTGAACGTATTGATAGAACTGTTTAACACCAGCACCTTGGACAAAAACGGCACCCTAAAGCTGTCCCGCTTTAACGCCGCCGCGCTGGCCGACATGGAAGAACAAAACCACGGCCTATTCAACATCAGCGGCGGCAAAGAGTTGCGGGAGCTGGGGCAAAAGCTGAAAAACTTTACCGGCATTCAGGACGTCGCCCTGCCCAACAACTTGCAGGCGGAACTTCGGCCTTATCAACAACAGGGCCTCAACTGGCTGCAATTTTTACGGGAGTATAAATTCTCCGGCATTCTTGCCGACGACATGGGTCTGGGCAAAACCATACAGACGCTGGCCCACCTGTTGCTCGAAAAACAAGCCGGCCGGATGCGCCTGCCCAGCCTGATCATCGCGCCAACCAGCCTGATGAGCAACTGGCGACGGGAAGCCGAACGCTTCACGCCCGACTTAAAGGTGCTGATCCTACAGGGTACCGAACGCAAACAGCTGTTCTACAAAATCAGGGACTACGACTTGATCCTGACCACCTACCCGCTGCTGCCCCGAGACGAGGAAACCCTGCTGGAACACGAGTATCATTACCTGATCCTGGACGAAGCCCAGACCGTTAAAAACCCATTGTCCAAAGCCGCGCAACTGGTGCGCCGCATTAAATCCGAACATCGGCTGTGCCTGACCGGCACGCCGATGGAAAACCACTTGGGCGAACTCTGGGCGCAATTCGACTTCCTGATGCCGGGCTTTCTAAGCGACAGCGCCACCTTTAAAAAACGCTACCGCACCCCGATCGAAGCGCATGGCGATAGCGAACAGAGAACGCAGCTATCACGCCGGATCGCGCCGTTTATGCTGCGCCGCACTAAACAAGATGTCGCTACCGAATTGCCGCCTAAAACCGAGATTATTCGCTCCGTGCCGCTTTACGACAAACAGGCCGCGTTATACGAAAGCATCCGTCTGACCATGGAGAAAAAAGTCCGCGACGCCATCGCCCAAAAAGGCCTGTCGCGCAGCCACATCACCATCCTGGATGCACTGCTTAAACTGCGCCAAACCTGCTGCGACCCGCGCACCTTATCGCTCAAAGAAGCGCAAAAAGTACAACAATCCGCCAAACTCGACCTGTTGATGGAGATATTGCCGGAACAACTGGAAGAGGGCCGCCGGATTTTGGTGTTCTCGCAATTCACCCGGATGATTGCGCTGATTGAAATCGAATTGAACAGCCGCAAGATCGGCTATGCCAAACTGACCGGCCAAACCCGCAACCGCGACGAAGCCATAGAACGGTTTAAAAGCGGCGAAGCGAATGTGTTCCTGATCAGCCTGAAAGCGGGCGGAGTCGGTTTAAACTTGACCGAGGCCGATACCGTGATTATTTACGATCCGTGGTGGAACCCCGCCGCAGAAAGCCAGGCCGCCGACCGCGCCCATCGAATAGGCCAGGACAAACCGGTGTTCGTGTATAAACTGATTACTGAAAATACCGTGGAAGAAAAGATTATCGCGATGCAGGACAAAAAGCGCGCGCTGGCTGAAGGCATTTACAAGGGCGGGGCTAAAGAAGAATCGTTGAAATTGACTGCCGAGGATTTGACCGCTCTGTTTGAGCCTCTGTAAGGCATAAGGTAAATTATTCCGCTCCCACGCTCTGCGCTCGTCGACATACGAAGTCGTCCTTCCGGAAATATTAGCAAGTTAGACCTTCCAGGTTTTAAAAACCTGGAAGGTCTGCATATCGGCCTGCTTATCGCCTAACGCCAGGTAAGAATCTGTCGAAATGACGACAATCCCGACGGGTGCCTATCGATAACCTACAAGTACGTTATTTTTAGCAAAATCCTTACTATTGAAAGAAGCCGCGTCTGGACAAAATCAGCCTTTTTGTGTCAAGCTTCAAACGAAAGCCTAATCGACTCACGGCCCATTATTTAAACAACCCAATGATCAATATCTTGCATGTCGATAACCAATCGGGCCACCGCAGCATCAACGAAAAACGCCATCGACCGATCATTCAATACTCATCAATCATTGCCTTGCAGCCGAAACAGGCAACAGAACTATCCCCAACGGCATGCATACATCTTATAATTCGCTGTAAATTACAATAACAATCCCAATTAAGAGAGAACAACCCCATGGAACCTTTTACCAATATACGCGCACTCATCATCGACATGGATGGCGTTTTATGGCACGGCGACCAGCCAATGCCCGGCTTGACAGACTTCTTTCAAACCTTGCGCGAGCAACAAATTCCTTTCATCCTGGCGACCAACAACGCCCGGCTGACTCAAGAGCAGTATGTCATCAAACTGGCGCAAATGGGCGTAGCGGTCAGCCGTGACGAGATACTGACCTCCAGCATGGCAACGGCGCTGTACTTGGCCGAGCACGCCAATCCGGCCGAGAGCCGCGTCTATGTTATCGGCGAAGACGGCGCCAAAGAGCCGCTTATTGAACGAGGCTTTACCTTGACCGAACTGTATGAATTGAATGACGACAAAGACAATCCCAACATGGGCGCCGACATTGTTGTCTGCGGCATGGATAGACACTTATCCTGGGACAAACTGGCAACCGCTACCCTGAATATCCGCGCCGGCGCCCAATTCATTGGCACGAATGCCGACACCACATTGCCGACAGAACGCGGCCTGACCCATGGCAACGGCGCAATCCTGGCAGCGCTACAAGCCGCGACAGGCATAACGCCAACCATTATCGGCAAACCCGAACCCATCATCTATCAGCAAGCGCTAGCGTTACTTGGCGTTGATCCGGCGCAAACCGTGGCGATCGGCGATCGCTTGGAAACCGATATTCTTGGCGCAGTTCGCACCGGCATACGCAGCCTGATGGTTTTATCCGGCGTATCCACCGAAGACGACTTTCAAACCACGGACTATCGACCAACCTGGGTTATGCCGGACATCCGCGCCGTGACGCAAGCATTGAAAAACTGACCTAAGTATTAAAGCCAGTAGATCAGACTCACTGCCCGCGCTATCATCAAAAAACCGCACTCACCGGAGCCGCTGCAATGAAAAAATTCATCAATAGCATCGATAACCTGCTTGACGAAAGCCTGTTGGGCTTTGCCAAAGCCCATGCCGATATAATTCAACTCAACGCCCAGCCGCACTTCATCAGGCGCATAAAGCCCACCGCCCCCGGCAAAGTTGCGCTCATTTCCGGCGGCGGCTCAGGCCATGAACCGTTGCATAGCGGCTTTGTCGGCTCAGGCATGCTGGATGCGGCCTGTCCGGGCCAAGTATTCACCTCCCCCACTCCCGATCAAATGTTGGCGGCGGCACAAGCCGTGGAAAATGGCGGCGGCGTGTTATTCATCGTCAAGAACTATGCAGGCGACGTAATGAATTTCGAAATAGCCTCCGAAATGCTCGATTGTCCGCATGAAACCGTCCTGGTCTGCGATGACGTTGCCTTCCCTAAAACTCACAGCACCGGACGGCGCGGCGTTGCAGGCACTCTGGTTGTAGAAAAAATCGTCGGCGCGGCAGCAGAGTCAGGCGCGGATTTGGCGACGTGCAAAGCATTAGGCGATCGAGTCAACCTTGCCACCGCATCCATGGGCGTGGCGTTAAGCAGCTGTACCGTACCGGCGCTGGGCAAACCCACTTTCGACATTGGCGATAACGAAATCGAAATGGGCGTAGGCATTCATGGCGAGCGTGGACGCGAGCGTTTAACCATGCGCAGCGCCACTGAAATTGTCGACTATCTGGCGGGCATCATCGATGACGATCTGAAACCGCAACAAGGCCAATCGGCGTTACTGCATATCAACGGCTTCGGAGCCACGCCGTTAATGGAACTGCATTTAATTTATGAGCTGGCGTCCCGGTTCTGGGAAAAACGCGGCGTTAACATCTGCCGCTCTCTGGTCGGCAACTACACCACCTCGCTCGATATGGCGGGCGGCTCTATCACCCTAAGCCTGCTTGATGAAGAGCTGCTCCGCCTGTGGGATGCGCCTGTTCATACCGCGGCCTTACGCTGGGGCTGTTAACAGCACATCGACCAGCGCGCAGATCATTAGCTGACTGGTTTTAGCCCCCGCATCGATATGCCCCCGGCTGCGCTCCTCCAAAAAAGAAGCGCGTCCTTTAGTCGCCAGCATGTCACGGGTAGATTCCATGCCCGCGATTGCACTCCGCGCGACCTTGTCCAATGCCGCCGGTAACGCAACCGAATCCGCTGCCGCCTGCCGCAGGCTTGACGCAACCGGAATCAGCACATCCAACAGGGTTTTCTCGCCGGCATCGGCCTTGCCGCGCTGTTTTACCGCATCTACGCCGCTGCTGAATATCTCGGCAAAAGCCTGTAAATCCAAGGGCCGGTCGCGAGCCGCTTTGCTCATCGCAACAAACAAGGTGCCGTATAAAGAACCCGATGCGCCGCCCACCGCGGTCATCAAAGTCATTCCTATTTTCTGCCAGGCCGCCACCCAATCAAGCTGGGCCAATTCATCGCTTTGCGCTATCAGCGCCTTAATACCGCGTTGCAGATTAGTCACATGATCGCCATCGCCGATAGCTTGATCCAGGGCCGTCACTTCTTCGGCGTTGGTTTCGATGGTTTTGTCTATTGCCTGAATCAGGCGGGGTAATAACGCAGGCGTAAGTTGCATGGCAGTTCTCCAATCCAAAAAGTAAGCAAGGTGATACGCACTTCACCGGTTCGGCCAATCATACTCCAAGCAACACTCCATGAGCCAAGCTAAAGAAGAACTTTAACTTTTTACTTGTTCTTTATTTGTTCTGCTGTTATATTTTTAAAAAACAAACAGAGAACGAATTATGATTAAATCACTTACCCGAAAGCAGCAGGAAATTTTCGATTTCCTGCTGCAAAATCAGGACAACTTTCCCCATCCGCCCACGCTGGAAGAGCTTTGCGCGGGCATGGGCTTAAAATCTCGCGGTTCCTTGCATAACCACATCAAGGCCTTGATTAACGAAAACCTGATCGAAGCGCCGGAACGCAAGCAACGCGGCATTCGCCTGACAGAATACGCCAAAGCAATGATCGACCATTCCGATGATCAAAGCGCGCTGCCTTTTGTCGGATTTATCGCCGCCGGGAAACCCATCGAAGCCGTCGAAAACATTACCTATATGGCCATTCCTGAACAGCTGAAAACGCAAAACCCCTGCTATGTTCTTAAAGTCAAAGGCGATTCGATGCTTGAACAAGGCATCTATGATGGCGACTGGGTGATTATCGAACAACGCTGCCATGCCCGTAACGGCGAAATTGTGGTGGCCTTGATCAATAAAGCCGAAGCCACCTTGAAATTTATTGAGCAATACCCGCACGAAACCTTGCTTATCCCCGCCAATTCAACCATGGAAGCGATGCGCTACAGCCCGGAGCAAGTAGAAATCCAAGGCGTATTAGTGGGCCAAATGCGTAGTTATACTAAAAATCATTAGGAGAAATATCATGTTGCAACAACGAATCCACATGCGCGACCAAGTGACCAATCGCGTTGAAATAATTATGGGCAACGGCAAACCGCCCTTTGTTGAGCGACTGGAGGAATATGCAACATCCCTGTTATTTGTAGTCATCATTATTTTTCTTATTCGCATATAAAGCCGGATTTGCCTGCTAACGAACTGACCTTCTGCAATAGTTAAAAAATTTTCACCACGATGACTCCCCGAAAAACAGATGACATCAGCAAGCGCCCGGCTATGAATAATGGCTTGATATTACGCCTGAATCGAGAAGCAAGGCGGTCGTCCTGTCCCGGATATTCGGCCTTGCTGATATGACGACTCTACAGAAAAATTGCGTATAAAATTTTCCTGTAGGCATGACAGCTATTTACCGCTGCTTGATATATCTTGAAAAAATCATCAACAAACGATATGGTTCGCGCCAAATAATAACGCATTACCTTTAAATTTCTCATTCCCTGATCACAGCATCCTCAACATGCCTGACTTTAGATGATTGACTTTCTTGACGCGCAAAAAACCCAAGACTTTGCGTTGAAGTCCGGTAATAAACCTCATCCGGCAAACGCCACTCTCTTACCTATAAGGTTACTATCAATGCCCATTTCGCTTACCGTTCTTGAAAATGTGATCCGTGAAGCCGGATCGATCGCCCTAAGTTATTTTAAAGACCTGAAAAATTTAGAAGTGGCTAAAAAAAGCCCCCGCGACTTGGTCACCGACGCCGACGTAGCGGTCGAAGCTTTTTTGCAGGAATCGCTTGCCAAACATTATCCGCAATTCGGTTTTTGGGGAGAGGAGAGCGGCCAAAGCGCCAATCAATCGAGTCGCTGGATCGTCGACCCGATTGATGGAACCCACTCGTTTTCGAGAGGCCAGTACTTTTGGGGCATCAGCGTCGCCCTGGAAATTGATCGGGAACTCATCTTCGGGGCAGTCTATGCGCCGGCGCTGGATGATTACTATGCCGCAGAAAAAGGTAAAGGCGCTTGGAAAAACGGCCAACCTATTACCGTCTCCAACGAAAGCAACCTTGCCGATGCCATGGTCGCAACGGGATTCGCCTGCTTGCGCTCCTACTTAAAAGAAAACAACCTGCAACGGTTTTGCCGAATCGCTGAAATAACAACCGGGCAGCGCCGCTTCGGGTCTGCGGCAATTGATCTATGCCTGGTTGCCGACGGTCAAGTTGACGCTTTTTGGGAACAGGAGTTAAACCTGTATGACGTTGCCGCCGGCGCACTGATCGCTGGCGAAGCAGGCGCCACGGTTACCGACTTTCAAGGCAATAAAGGGCTTTTTCCAAAGCAAATTCTGGTAACAAACGGGAAGATACTTAACCAGATACTGCCGCTGATGTAAGCACTTTATTTATAGTCCTGCACAAGCAGCCCGTTCCATCCCACACCGGAAAATAAACCACCCTTTTGCTCTATGGATATGGATGCAAAAGGCATTCGCCGATCGACTTGAGGTGCCGCGGGTGGCTCCGTTACCTGACAGGCATCTGGATATCCTCGCAAGCACGCTTGTTTATAGGCCATCCACGCACCTGTCGAATCCTTAAGCTTATCCAGGACATGCGCCTTGCCCACATAGAGCTGCGGTTTTTTCGGCGACAGTTCGATGGCTTTGTTGCTATCGCTTAGAGCCAGAAGATATTGCCGACTTTGCATATAGACAAAACGGCGATTAAAGTAAGCCAGATCGGCACTATAGCCTTTTAACTCGATGGCTTTGGTTAAATCCTGCAATGCTTCGTCATAATGTTTCACATTCATTAATTCTGTGCCCCTGTTATAGAAAACCCTATCGATCCCCAGATATTTTTTTTCTGTATTTTCAAACGGCTGCGCCGCATCGTCCCAAAGCAGCAGCGGATGGGAAAAAGTCGTCAGGCGCATCCAGGATAAGGGCATCATTAATAGCGCAATAAAGGTCAGCGTGATAGCTGCCTGTTTTCCGCTTAGCTTTTGACACAAAAAAGGCAACGCGGCAAAAGCGCCGACCATCCACAGATAACTGCGATAAAGCACAAAAGGCTCCTGAATCCTGACAGTTGAAAGCTCTGTAGCAAATAACAGCCACGGGCACAACAACGCAAAACCCAACAAGCCTTTCAGCCCTTTTTGCAGCAATAGGCGAACGGCAACAATCGGGTAAATTATAAAACCGATCAAACCGGCAATTTGAGGCCAAGACCATAAATGCAATGCAAAAGCTTGCGGCATATCGACAGACATCGACGCCGGACTGGGCACAATCCATAGCCAGAGATATTTAAAAAACAAGAAAGACTGGGTCAGCACCGATAATGGGTAAACCAGACTCGCATTGAAATCCGGGCCGAGCATAGACACTAATTTTGCGCCCCTTTGCTCATAAACTTGCCCCAATGGATGATGCCCGGAATGGATTTGAAGAACCATGAATCCGCCAATCAGCCCATAGAGCACAAAAGCGGGTCCAATCAGTTTGATGCGTTGACGAATAGGCTGGCTGTCAACCAGCAAAAGCAACACCGCTGTTACCGCCGGAATCATAATGGCATGTTCTTTTGAGTACACGGCCAAAAAATAAGTGACGGTCGAAGCCAACAAGCAACGGTAATTTTCTCTAATGAGGCCTTCAAGAAACAACCACCAGGTTAACAAGGCAAATAAGGTTGCCATCAGTATCGAACGCTGGATTAAATAGGCGACGCCATAAACGGATACCGGGTGCAAAGCAAAGATCAATGCGCCAAAAAAGGCTAACCAATGCGCAGATAAGGCATTGTTATTTTCAGAGCTAACGGGAAGCATCCGTTCAAACAACCGACGCAAAAATAAAAACAGGATGACGACCGTGACAAGATGTAACGTTAAGTTTCCCAACCGCAACCAGACCAGCTTAGAACCGAACAGCGCAGGAGACCATTCAAAGGTGGTATAAGATACCCAACGCAAATTATGGACCAATTCCGCAAATGGGAGTCGTTCTCGCTTCAAGCCATCGAAAAACATGATGTCATCAAAGACCAACGGGTTATCGAAAAACGACCCGTAAAGAAGCGCGACCGGCAAACATAAAGCAAGCAAGGAAAAGAGAATTTTCATGGTGTTACCTTGTTTTAGCCCGGCTGTAACCCTATACGTCAGGGAATACTTAAAATGTAATAGACATTAAAAAAGATTTCTTAATGCACCGAGATAGTCACAACGGACATAAATAAAAAACCACCCAACCTGACTAAGATTGGATGGTTTGTATTGAAGCACAATTAAATACCAGCTATGCGTCTAAATCGTCATGAACAGAATATAAGCGATAATCGCGAATCTCTGCTACTTAACACAAGCCAGCAGCCGAGCATGTTCCAGATGGAGTCCATATTAACTGGTTATTAGCGTTAGCAGCTGGCGTCATAATGTACGTCTTTGAATCAAGAGAGGCCGTAGCCGTTGCAGTAATAACGCCATTACTAGTTGCAACCGAAGTTACGTAACCTGATGCAGCAGGCGCGGAGGAAATACCATTACTCGCATCAGTACAGCCAGTAATAGTTTCTAGAGCTCTATAGCAAGTTTCTACACCCGCTTTTCTCCCCTCCGCCGCAAGTATCACTTCGGAAAATTTAGCTTTCTTGGTATAGCTCGAATAGGCAGGAATCGCCACCGCCGCCAAAATACCAATGATCGCTACAACGATCATTAATTCGATTAAAGTAAAACCTTGTTGTGACTTTTTCATAGGTAATGTGATCATGAGTCAATCCTCTTTAAGTTAAAAACAAACTGCAACAAATTATAAGCAGAACTCATGCCAAACACCAAACCCCATCACAACCGGCTTTTTGAATGACTTGTAATCCCTATTTAAACAACTACATAGCATATCCATAAAAACAGTCTACACTAATCAAACCACTGACCATGTCTATCGAATAAATCTGCCGCCATCGAAATGCCTGCCAAAAATCTCTGCCGTGATAATATGCCACTCAAAAAACCCTGCCATGACAATAATGCCAATCAATAAGCCTTGCCAGACACATTGCTCTCATTAATTAGGGATGTAGCATGCAACACGTCAGCCTTCAAGCAGCCATTACGCTAACCGAGTGGAGCGAACGCACTCTAAGACGCCGTCTTGCCGACGGCAGTTTAAGATGCGCTGCGGATAATGGCGCTTATTTCAAGACCATGATCTGTTTCGATTCGATCAAACACGATATTTGCATCCCTCTTAATCCTGATGATATTGAGCTGATTAAAAACGCCGATTCCGGGAATGCAAAAGCGCAAAACGACTTGGCGTTGCTTTTTTTAGAACATAACAAGTTGAAAAGCGCCGTTTATTGGCTGGAATTGGCGGCCAAACAGCAGCTTGCCGATGCGATGCACTTGCTGGGGCGTTGTTATCTGGAGGGTAACGGCTTACCTAAAGACGACAGCCTCGCCCTTATGTGGATTGCCAAAGCCGCCTCGCTGGGACATTCGATAGCGCTTACGCAGATTCAGTCGATACGCCTGACTTAAAAGTCGTAGACTTTAAGCGAAGCTTTTTCTACCCAACTTTAAAGAAGCTAAACATTTCCTGATTATAAAGATGCTTCAGCTAACGCAAAAAACTCCGTCATTCCGGCATGGATGCCGGAATCTAGAGCCAGGGAGGGTGGCTATCCATGGCACCGATTTAGGCATTATGCCAAGTCATGCATTCACATCCATGCGACTGGATACTGGCATCCATGCCAGTATGACGGTGCTAGCTGAAGCAGTTTACTAATCAGGAAACATTTTGTAATGCACAACAGATGACATGTTGTTATAAAATGCGCATAATTGTCCAATATTAACCGGATTCATACTATGCGACCTTCAATCAACACTACTAAAAAAGCAACCAACATTACTCTTTCAGCAGATGTACTAACTGAAGCGAAGGCATTGGGAATCAACATTTCGCAGTCTTGCGACCAATTCTTGCGCGAACTGGTGCGCAGTGAGCGCGAACGGCGCTGGCAACAGGATAGCGCCGATTTTATCGCCGCCTACAATCAAACTGTAGCGAATGAAGGCTTGCCATTGGACTCATGGCGGTCGTTTTGACATGCCGCGTTTTGATGTCTATCGAAATAATGGCGAGCATGCCGAAGCGACGCCGTATCTTCTGGATGTTCAAAGCGATTTGTTGCAAGGACTGGAGACCCGCATCGTCATACCGCTACGCAGATGCGATTGTTTTCCTGCCGTCAGTCTTCCCGCCAACCTTACCCCGACGTTCGAACTTGAAGGCGTAGAATGCCTGCTGGAAACGCCCAAGCTAGCCGCCGTGCCGCTTCGCTTGTTAAAAACGCCAGTCGCATCGCTTGCGTCCCGGCAGTTTGAAATTACAGCGGCGCTTGATTTTCTGTTTCAGGGATTTTGAGATTAGTGAACACCAAATAACCGTCAGCAAAAACAAACGGTTATTTGACAAAAGACTTTTTGCCGACCTATTTTAACTTGGCCTTAAGCATTTTATTCACCTCGCCGGGGTTTGCCTTGCCCTGCATCTCCTTCATCACCTGTCCGACAAAAAAACCGAATACTTTATCTTTACCGCTACGGTATTGCTCAACCTGGTCCTGATTGTCGGCAATAATTTTATCGATAATAGCCTCAATCGCGCCTGTATCGGTGATTTGTTTCAGGCCTTTGGCTTCGATGATTTCATCGGCTGTCGCGGTGCCCTGCCAGAGTTCTTCGAATACCTGTTTGGCGATTTTTCCGGAAATGGTGGCGTCGCTGATGCGTTTTAACAATCCAGCCAAACGTTCGTGGCTGACCGGCGAGTCGGTAATGTCCAAGTCGGTTCTATTAAGCGCGGCTAAAAGATCGCCGGTCACCCAGTTGGCGCAGATTTTTGCTTCGCAACCCGATTCCTTAACCACGGTTTCGAAATAATCGGCCAGCGGACGGGAGGATGTCAGGATCGTAGCGTTCTCTTCATCCAACGCATAATCATCCTTAAAGCGCTGTTTTTTCGCTTGGGGCAATTCCGGCAATTGGGCTTTTATTTGCGCTTTAAAGTCTTCGTCGATAAGAACGGGCAACAGGTCGGGATCGGGAAAATACCGGTAATCGTTGGCCTCTTCCTTGCTGCGCATGGAACGGGTTTCATCCTTGACCGAATCGTACAAACGGGTTTCCTGAACCACGGTACCGCCGCTTTCTATCAGCTCTATTTGCCGCTCGACTTCGTGGTTGATGGCTTTTTCGACAAATTTAAACGAGTTGATATTTTTAAGCTCTGCCCGCGTGCCGAATTCTTGTTGACCCTTGGGACGCACCGATACGTTGGCGTCGCAGCGGAACGAGCCTTCCTGCATATTGCCGTCGCAAATCCCCAGGTAGCGCACCAGTTCGTGCATTGTCCTCATATAAGCCACGGCTTCTTTGGCCGATCGCATATCCGGCTCGGACACGATTTCCAGCAACGGCGTACCGGCGCGGTTTAAATCGATCCCGGTCAAGCCGTGAAAGCTGCCATGCAACGATTTGCCCGCATCTTCTTCCAGATGAGCGCGAGTGATGCCGATGCGTTTGCTAACGCCGTCAACGTCAATATCCAGATGACCGACACCGACGATAGGCAAATCCATCTGGCTGATTTGATAGCCCTTGGGTAAGTCCGGGTAAAAATAGTTTTTTCTGGCGAACACCGAATAAGGCGCAATATGCGCTTCGACGGCCATGCCGAAGATGACCGCCATGCGCACCGCTTCTTCATTCAATACCGGCAATACGCCGGGCAGGCCTAAATCGACCGCGCAGGCTTGGCTGTTGGGTTCCGCGCCGTAAGCGGTGGACGCTCCGGAAAAGATTTTTGATTTTGTGGACAGTTGGGCGTGAATTTCCAAGCCGATGACTGTTTCCCATTGTGTATTCATTTTGGTAGTTCCGTGTTATTCAGCAAAAACGTCGGTCAGATCGATGTGCAATTCGGGAAAAAGATAAGGCCTTGCCAGATCGTCGCCTGCATACATGGCAAATAGTTGATATTTTTCGGTATCTTGGTTAAGTACAAACTGGTAGACCGCCTGTTCATAGGGATAAACCAACCAGTATTCGGTGACGCCGTTTTCCTGGTAAAGATCAAATTTAAGGCGCATTTCCTTCTTACTGTTGCCGGGCGAGAGCACTTCGATAATCCAGTCCGGCGCGCCGTTGCAGCCTTGTTCGGTAAGTTTTTCCGAGTCGCAAATTATGCATAAGTCAGGCTGGACGACGCTGAACACTTCCTGATCTCGCAGCTTGGATTTTTTGCTGTCATAAAGTTTGATGTCAAATGGCGCATAAAAAAGTTTGCAGGGTCTCTTGTGGAAATACTGATAAAGACTGCCCCCCAGATTGGTAATAATGTTCTGGTGTTTCAGGCTAGGTGCTGGCGACATCGCCATGATTTTGCCCTTGATCAGTTCAACCGTTTCCTTCAACTGCCAGGTCAAATAATCGGCATAGCTGTAGGTACCGTTCAAATCCAGTTGCGAGAGTTCGGTGATTTTTGCCATGAGCATTTCTCCTTATTCGAAACCTTTAGGGGGGGGTAAATGCCAATCGGTGACTTGTTGGTACCGATGGGCAATATTCAACAACTTGTCTTCGGCAAAATAATTGCCGATGATCTGCAAGCCTACGGGCATGCCTAAGGCAAACCCGGCGGGAATCGACATCGCCGGAACGCCGGCAAGATTGATCGCAATCGTGTAAATATCGGACAAATACATTTCTATCGGATTGCCGATTTTTTCGCCGATACCGAACGCGGTTGACGGCGTTACCGGCCCCATAATCACATCGACTTCGGACAGCGCTCTTTTAAAGTCTTCGCTGATCAGGCGGCGGATTTTTTGCGCCTTAATATAATAAGCGTCGTAATAGCCTGCCGACAGCGCATAGGTGCCCATCAAAATGCGCCGTTTAACTTCCTTGCCGAAGCCTTCGCCGCGCGAACGGGTATACAGATCGGTTAAGTCCGCCGGGTTTTCGCAGCGGTAGCCGAAACGCACACCGTCAAAACGCGACAGGTTCGCGGAGCACTCGGCCGGAGCAATGACGTAATAAGCGGGAATGGCCAGCTTAAGCGTGGGCATGGATATTTCCGTTACTTGGGCGCCCAATTTTCGGTATTCGTTGATGGCTGCTTCTAATGCTGTCGCCACGTCGCTGTTTAGTCCTTCGCCGAAAAACTCTTTAGGCAGGCCGATTTTCAACCCTTCAAGGCTGTTAGTTAAACCGGCCCTATAATCGGGGACAGGCAAATCGACGCTGGTTGAATCCTTGTCATCGAACCCGGCCATGGTTTGCAGCATGACGGCCGCATCTTCGGCGCTACGGGTCATCGGTCCGCCTTGATCCAGGCTGGAGGCATAAGCAATCATGCCGTAGCGGGACACCCGGCCGTAGGTCGGCTTTAATCCGGTAATGCCGCAAAGGGCGGCAGGTTGGCGTATCGAGCCGCCGGTATCGGTGCCGGTCGCACAGACGGCAAGCCGCGCCGCAACAGCCGCCGCGGTGCCGCCTGAGGACCCGCCGGGAACGGTATTAACATCCCAGGGATTTCTGACTACGCCGTAATAGCTGGTTTCGTTGGATGAGCCCATAGCGAACTCGTCCATGTTCAGTTTGCCCAGCATCACCGCCCCGGCGTTATTGAATTTTTCGACCACTGTTGCATTGTAGGGCGCAATAAAATTATCCAGGATTTTTGAACCGCAGCTTGTTTTAACGCCCTCTGTGCAAAAAATGTCTTTTTGCGCAACGGGGATGCCGGTTAACAGTTCCGCGTCGCCCTTTGCCAATCTGGCGTCGGCTGCTTCGGCTTCCTGCAAGGCCAAGTCTTCGGTAACCGTGATATACGCATTAAGTGCGCTGTGCTGCTTGATTCTGCCTAAAAAAGCCGTGGTCAATTCCACGCTTGAAAATTCACCGGAACGCAGTCCCTTGGCTAATTCCGCAATTGTTTTGTTATGCATAGTTATTACTGTTCCCTTTACTCAATTACTTTGGGCACTAGATAAAGTCCCGCTTCTACTTGTGGTGCAATGGCCTGGAATTTTTCGCGGTTATCCTTCTCGGTGACCGCATCGACTCGCAGTCTTTGCACCTGATCCATCGGGTGAGCCATGGGTTCGACGCCGTCAGTGTCAAGATCGCTCATCCGCGTCATCAAATCCAGCATCCCGGACAAGTCTTTTGCATAAGAGGCAACATCTTGCTCCTCGATTCCCAGCCGCGCTAAATGCGCAATTTTCTTCACATCATCCGCCGTTAACGACATTCTTAACTCCCAATAAAATTTCAGCGATTCTAAATATTATTGCGTTTATAATACTTTATATCTTGCTCAAACACTCGCTTGATTGATAAAGTAATACAATTTTATTCCCCCAAAGGATACAGCTAAAAATGTTCAAAAGAATTCGCGGCCTTTTCTCCAACGATCTCGCTATTGACTTAGGAACCGCCAATACCTTGATCTACATTCCCGGCCAGGGAATCGTGCTTAATGAGCCATCGGTCGTGGCTATCAAAGAAGATAGAATCCGCGGAGCAAAAACCATTGCCGCTGTCGGTCTTGATGCAAAGCTCATGTTGGGCCGCACCCCGGGCAATATCACTGCAATCCGCCCATTAAAAGACGGCGTAATCGCCGATTTCGCCGTCACCGAACGGATGCTGAGATTTTTTATCGAGAAAGTCCATCAAAGCAAGCTGCTACGTCCCAGCCCGCGCATTTTAATCTGCGTGCCTTGCGGTTCAACTCAGGTTGAACGTCGCGCTATTCGCGAGTCTGCGGCAATGGCCGGCGCGCGCGAAGTTTATTTGATTGAAGAACCCATGTCGGCCGCTATCGGCGCAGGCTTGCCGGTCGAGGAAGCCTGCGGCTCGATGGTTTTGGACATTGGCGGCGGCACCTCTGAGGTGGCGGTCATCTCAATCAACGGCATCGTTTATTCCTCATCCGTCCGTATCGGCGGCGATCGCTTCGACGAAGCCATTATCAATTATGTACGCAGAAACTACGGCACCTTAATCGGCGAAGCCACCGCGGAAAGAATAAAGCATGAAATCGGCACCGCGTATCCCGGCAGCGAAGTCAGGGAAATAGAAGTCAAAGGCCGCAATCTGGCCGAAGGCGTGCCGCGCAGCTTCTCCTTGAACAGCAATGAAATCCTGGAAGCCCTGCAAGAACCGCTATCCGGCATTGTCGGCGCGGTAAAACTGGCCTTGGAGCAAACCCCGCCCGAACTCGGCTCGGATGTGGCGACTCGAGGCATATTCTTAACCGGCGGCGGCGCCTTATTAAAGGATATAGACCGACTGATCGCCGAAGAAACAGGCCTGCCGGTCTACATCGCTGATGACCCGCTAACCTGCGTCGCTCGAGGCGGCGGCATGGTTCTGGAGATGCTGGACAAAAAAGGAGTCTCTACTTTTTCCTTAGAGTAATAAAGCCCATTCTTTAAAATCATTTATTTTGGCCGCAACAAGGTCCGTAGACTGAGTTACAAGCGCACGGGCAGATGCATTGCGCCATGCAAAATCTGCATTGCCCGCATCCTTGTGGGTTATGCAGAAACCGCGCAGCGGTATCCCGAGGCGCATCCCTTTACGCCGTAACTCAATAGCTGCGACAATGGTTTATCGAGTTACCCACGCTACGCTAACTCGGTCTGCGCGTTACCAACATTTTTTAACTGGATAAAGAGGCATCCCGCTATAAAACTTTTATTTGCTACCGGTCCTTCTATCAACACCCGTTTGCTTGTGGCGATAATTGCTTCAGTTGCATTACTGATCACTGAACACCAAAGCCATCGGCTGGATGCACTTCGCGCCACACTATCGGTTATTGTCGACCCGCTGAAATATCTGGTCGATTTACCGACCGTCCTGATCGAGCAAACCACGAACTCGGTCAGCTCATACTCGACCTTAAAAAAAGAAAACACCCGGTTACGCGAAGAGCAATTCATCGACAAAACCCGATTGCTTAAATTCGACTCGTTGGAAAAAGAAAATATTCGCCTGCGCGCCTTATTGGAAAACTCCTTTAAGCTCGGCGAACAACTGCTGATCGCGGAATTATTGTCGATCAATACCGCGCCCTACGAAAACATCGTGGTGGTCAACAAAGGCACCCGCTTCGGCGTCCACCCCCAACAGCCGGTATTGGATGCCAACGGAGTTGTCGGCCAGGTTTTCCGTGCATTGCCGTTCAGTTCCGAAATCATGTTAATTACCGATCCTAACCATGCCATCCCCGTCCAGGTCAACCGTAACGGCCTGCTGACCATTGCGGTAGGCAGCGGCCAGTTGAACCGGCTTAACTTGCCTTTTTTACCGAATAATGCCGATATTCGCCCCGGCGACTTACTGATCACATCGGGTTTAGGCGGTACTTTCCCATCGGGTTATCCGGTTGCCATTGTCGATAATTTCACCCCGATAACCAACAAACCTTTCGTCAACATTACCGCCACCCCCAAAGCCATGCTGGACCGAAACAGGGAGCTGCTGATCGTCTGGAGCGATTCATCCCCCGTTTCGCTCAGCTCGCCGTCTGCATCGCACGAAAAAACGTCCGAGACGCCCGCCAATAGCCCAGCCGCCGAAAGCGGCTTGATACACGAAGCACCCAAAGGGAAGCGCGCGGGGACAGCCGGTAACAACAAATCCACAGGAACACCAGCAGAGACAGGTCGCAATAACCAATCCACCGGAAACGGGTTGACACGCGAAGCACCCGCAGAGACAAACAATGATGAATAGCCCTTCCGGCTTTGGCCGCATTATGTTGACCATTGTCACAGCCATGTGTTTAAGAATTGCGCCTTGGCCGGGCTTTCTGTCCGGCATAAATCCGGACTGGGTGCTACTGGTGCTTATTTATTGGGCTATTGCCGTACCGGAACGTATCGGCATCTTTCATGCCTGGACCGTCGGCTTACTGACCGATGTATTGACCGGGAGAGTATTCGGCCAATATGCACTGGCCTACACCTTAATTATCTATTTTTGCCTGATACTGCATAAACGCCTGCGCCAATTTCCATTGCCGCAACAAGGCCTGTTTATTTTCTTTTGCCTGCTGTTTTCCCAAATATTGCTGTTCTGGTTAAAAAACATACAACACCCCGCTCAACTGCATACTTCTTTCTGGCTGCCTATTTTTACCGGCACGCTATGCTGGCCCCTGATTTATACAGCTCTGCGCCGCGTCCGTTTGTCGCGTCGCAATAAATAAAACACTTCGTAGCTGTTATGTCCCGTATCTATACTATTAAAAATAAGTTAGTAGAGAGTCGTCTATTTCTCAACCGTATTATTTCCGCCTTTATTCTCATACTGCTATTAACTTCCGGGCTAATTGTGCGACTGGTTTACCTGCAAATTGTCGGACACGAACATTACGCAACACTGGCAAAAGACAACAGTATTAAAATCGAACCCCTGGTACCGACAAGAGGCATCATTTACGACCGGCACGGCAAAGTCCTGGCCGACAACACGCAATCCTTCAGCCTTGAGTTAATTCCCGAGCAAATCGGCGATCTTAACGACACGCTGCTGCGCTTACAAAAACTACTCAATATCTCTGACGAAAAAATCGATCAATACCAGAAGCAGCGCAAACGGCAAAAACGCTTCGTCAGCACTCCTTTATTAATAAGTATGACCGACGAAGAACTCGCCAAGTTTGCCGTAGTCAGACCTTATTTTCCCGGCGTTGACATTCAGGCCCGCCTGGTTCGGCATTACCCCTACGCCGAGCTGGCTTCTCATGTGGTCGGCTACGTAGGCCGCATCAACGAAGCGGAAATGAAATCCCTGCCCATCGCCGAATACCGGGGCTCGACCCACGTCGGAAAAATAGGCATAGAAAACACCTATGAAGCCGAACTGCACGGCAAGACCGGCTATGCGGAAATAGAAACCAACGTACAGGCTCGCGCCATCAATACGGTGAACTCAGTTCCCCCAACGCCGGGTGAAAATCTTTATCTGACCCTGGATATAGACTTACAAAAAACCGCTTATGATGCATTGGACGGCTTCAACGGCGCGGTAGTCGCCATTGACATTAAAACCGGCGGCGTACTGGTCTTCGCCAGCCGTCCCGGTTTCGACCCCAATCCTTTTGTTATCGGCATCGCCAATGACGCCTATCAGGCCCTGCAATCCTCCGAGAATCAACCGCTCTATAATCGGGCGTTGCGCGGTTTATATCCGCCGGGATCAACCATTAAGCCGTTTATCGGACTGGCCGGACTTGAATACAATGCGATCAACGCCGAGCACAAACTGTTCTGTCCCGGTTATTATCAGCTGCCGAATGTCAGCCACCACTATCGGGATTGGAAAAAAGGCGGCCATGGTTCGGTTAATATGACCGAGGCCATTACCCAGTCCTGCGACGTGTATTTTTACAGTCTGGCGTCCATGCTGGGCATAGACCGTATGCATGATTTTTTACAGCATTTCGGCTTCGGCGAAAAAACCGGCATTGATCTGTCCGGGGAAAAGCCGGGATTAATGCCCTCGCGCGAATGGAAACGCAGTCAACGCAATCAATCCTGGTATCCGGGCGAAACCCTGATCACCGGCATAGGCCAGGGCTACCTTCAGGTTACCCCGATACAGCTGGCCAAAGCCACCGCTACCTTGGCGAATAAAGGCAACGTCGTCATGCCCTTTCTGGTCAAAAACACCGTCAGCCCTGACCCAGCAGAACCTGAAGCGGAAAATCCCCCCAGTAACATTACGCTTAAACCGGAAAATATTAATAGCATCACCGCAGCGATGGTTAATGTTATTCATGACCCGCACGGCACCGCCAAGGGTATCAGCAAGAACATTACATACCAAATCGCCGGTAAAACCGGGACCGCGCAGGTTTTTAACATTAAGCAGGATGCCAAATACAACGAAAACGACATCGACTTCAAATTACGCGACCATGCCCTCTTTATTTCTTTCGCCCCGGCTGATGACCCCAAAATTGCAGTTGCCGTCATCGTTGAAAACGGCGGTCACGGCGGCTCAGTCGCGGCGCCCATCGCAGGGCAAGTTATCAAGCAATTTTTAGGCGAACATCTATGAAAGCTGAAACCCGTAGCGAACAATTTCATCCGCCGTCAGTTCTCGGCAATATCCTCAGAAAGCTCCATATAGATATCCCCTTATTTATCGGTTTATCGCTTATCTCGCTGTTGAGCTTTGTTATCCTCTACAGCGCCGGCAGCCAGGACATGGACGTGCTAATGCGCCAGGCGGCGCGGGTCGGGCTGGCTTTTCTGTTGATGACAATCCTGGCCCATGTCGATCCTTACCAGTTTAAGCGTTATTCCGCCCTGCTGTTCAGCTTAGGCATATTGCTGCTCGTTGCGGTACTGATTATGGGGCAATTCGGCAAAGGCGCGCAGCGCTGGCTGGATCTTGGTTTTTTTCGTTTCCAACCGTCGGAAATGATCAAGATCACCACGCCGATGATGATCGCCTGGTATTTGGCGGAACACGCCCTGCCGCCAAGACCGAAACAATTGCTGATCGCCACCCTACTGATCATTGTCCCGACCTTATTGATCGCCAAACAACCCGACTTGGGCACCGCGTTATTGGTTGCCAGCTCCGGGGCTGCGGTACTGTTTTTTGCCGGCCTATCCTGGCGGTTCATACTGGCAATCTCCGCCATACTGGCCGGACTGACCCCGATACTCTGGCATTTTATGCGCCCCTATCAACGCGACCGGGTGCTCACCTTCTTAAACCCGGAAGCCGATCCGCTGGGCCGCGGCTACCATATTATCCAATCGAAAATCGCGATCGGCTCAGGCGGCATCTACGGCAAAGGCTGGCTGGGCAGCACTCAGTCGGAATTGGACTTTTTACCGGAAAGCTCCACCGACTTTATTTTTGCAGTCTTTGCCGAAGAATTCGGGCTATTCGGCTGCCTGGGCCTGCTGACCTTGTACCTGCTTATCATCAGCCGCTGCCTGTATATTGCCTCGCAGGCTCAGGACACCTACAGCCGCTTACTCGCCAGCAGCCTGGCCTTTACCTTCTTTGTTTATGTTTTCGTCAACATCGGCATGGTCATCGGGGTACTGCCCGTGGTCGGCGTGCCACTGCCCTTAATCAGTTACGGCGGCACCTCGATAGTAACGTTGTTGTCCGGCTTCGGCATTCTTATGTCGATTCATACCCATAAAAAATTCCTGCCGCACTCGTAACAGCAGGCTAAAGGCTAAAAATTGTGGGCCTTTGAATCTCGTCCGTTTCACTTATTTCACTTATGAACCACACACCAGCTCTAATACAAGGCTAAAAAGATGCACCAATACAACCTTATATCCCGGCTCAGAAGCATCCCCTGCGTCTTTCGGCTTTCGCCCTTCGCCTTATGCCTTTTGCTCATCTCCTGCACAAGCAACATAAAAGACACCGAATCAGTTCATACCTTTATCGAGCAAATGGTAACAAAACACCAATTCGACGAAGCGGAACTTGATGATTTGTTTGCAACAGTCGAGATTAAGCAAGACATACTTAAAAGAATCGCCTCCCCTTCGGAAGGCTTGCCCTGGTATAAATATCGCAAAATATTCCTGACCGACGCGCGTATCGACGCCGGCGTACAGTTCTGGCGGGACAATGCCCCCGCACTGGCCGCCGCGGAACAAAAATACGGCGTTCCGCCCGAAATCATTGTCGCCATTATCGGCGTTGAAACACTGTTCGGAAAAAATACCGGCAACCATCGCGTCCTCGACGCCCTGTCTACCTTGGCTTTCGCCTACCCGCCGCGCAGCAAATTCTTTCTGTCCGAACTGGAAAACTTCCTGCTGCTGTGCCGCGACGAACATATCAACCCGGTCGACCCGATAGGCTCCTACGCGGGCGCCATGGGCATGCCTCAATTTATGCCCAGCAGTTTCAGAACTTACGCCGTCGATTTCGACAACGATAATCGTCGCGACATCTGGCACAACAGCGGCGATGTCATCGCCAGTATCGGCAATTATTTTGCCCAACATCATTGGCAGGCCGGACAAGCTATCGCCGTTCCCGTCACCGCTAAATATAAAGCTTCCGCTCCCGACTCACATCCTGTGGACAAAAACCATGAACTATTTCTCAATAAGGACCTTAAGCCGAATTTAAGTCTTGCTAAGTTAGAATTGCTTAACTTAATTACATCGAGGCAATTACCTTTAGACAGTAAAGTGAAACTGCTTAGCTTTGAACAGCAACAACAAGGCGAAGAACTCTGGGCGGCATTAGACAATTTTTATGTTATTACCCGCTACAACCACAGTCCTTTATATGCCATGGCCGTTTATCAGTTAAGCCTATCAATTTTAAATAAAAAAGGCTCATTCCCATGAATAAGATCATACCGTTACTCCTAATTTTTGTTTTATGCAGTTGTACCACCGAACAAGTAAGAACCAGCGACATTTCAAACTCATCATCGGTTACAACTGCCCCATCCAGACATCATTCAAGATTAAACATCGGCAGTTCCGATACCGCCAACAGCTCCGCTGAAGAAGAAACCCTACTCCCCCGCATTGTCCGCTACCTGAAACAAGGCGTAGCCTCATGGTACGGTCCCGATTTTCACGGCAAGAAAACCGCATCCGGCGAAATATACGATATGTATGCGATGACCGCCGCTCACAAAACATTGCCGATTTCATCTTACGCTCGCGTCACCAACCTGGAAAACCAGCGTAGCGTTATTGTCCGCATCAACGACAGAGGCCCTTATCATGGCAACCGGGTAATGGACCTGTCTTACGCCGCCGCCCAAAAACTGGATCTTGAACAGGCCGGAACAGGAGCCGTTGAGATCAAGGCGATACCGCCCGAACAAGCCTTAGCGCAACTGCAAAATGCCGCGCAAAAACAAGACAAGAACGTCTATTTGCAAGTGGGCACGTTCGGCACCAAAAAGAAGGCGCTGAACTTGCAAAACAAAATTGCCGCCCACCGATTACCGCAACCAGAAATCTTACCCTCAACGCACCAAGGCGCTACGCTCTATAAGGTTCAAATGGGACCTATCAAATCGCCGGAGAGTGTCCACAAGCTGAATATACAGCTGGCAAAACTGGGCATAACAGCAACCCAATTTGTTACTGAAACCGATCAAAAACCAATCTCCATGATACAATAAACTTACGTTTTACTGAGCCCACCCCCATTAGAGAGCGATGATCCTTTTTAAAAATTTCCCCGTTTTATTATTTTTTAGTTTATTGATTGCCGCGACCCCGGCAAACGCAGAAGACGCCGAAATCACTACGCCGGCAGCACCCACCATTGCTGCCGGCGGCTACATTTTAATGAACTACGATACCGGCAAAGTACTGGCAGAAAACAACGCCGATGTTAAGCTTGCCCCCGCCAGCCTGACCAAAATCATGTCCGTTTATGTGGTGTTTCGGGAAATCAGCAACGGCCACTTACATTTAGACGATCTGGTCACCATCAGCCAAAAAGCCTGGGAAACGCCCGGCTCGCGCATGTTTATTGAAGTCGGCAATCAGGTTAAAGTTGAAGACCTGTTAAAAGGCATCATCATTCAATCCGGCAACGATGCCAGCGTTGCTTTGGCCGAACATATCGCCGGTGATGAACACACTTTTGCCGACATGATGAATCAACATGCCGAACGCCTGGGCATGAAAAACAGCCATTTTGAAGACAGCAACGGCTTACCCATTGACAATCATTACACCACCGCCCGCGATCTGGCTATCCTCAGCCAGGCTTTAATCAAGGAATTTCCTGATTACTATCGCTGGTTTTCACAAAAAGAATTCACCTTCAACAACATCGTTCAGCACAACCGCAATCAGCTGCTTTCTCGTGACGAGACAGTGGACGGCATTAAAACCGGATTTACCGATGCCGCCGGCTATTGCCTGGTCGCTTCAGCGCTAAGAAACAACATGCGCCTGATTTCCGTGGTGATGGGTGCAAGCAGCCCCAACGCCAGAGCTAACGAAAATCAAAACCTGCTCAACTACGGCTTCCGTTTTTTTGAGGCGCACAAACTGTATGCAGGAAAAACGTCGCTGTCCGAAGCCAGAATCTGGAAGGGCGATACTAAAAACGTGCAGCTTGGCTTGACCGAAGACCTTTATGCCACGATACCCCGCGGCCATTACAACGACCTAAAAGCCGTTATCAACATCGATAAAAAAATTACCGCTCCCGTTAAAGAAGGCACAAAACTGGGTACGGTCAACGTCACCCTTAAAAATGAAGTGGTCGCCACCAAAGACCTGATCGCCCTTAAATCGGTAGAGCAGGGAAATATTTTTCAACGAATCTATGACAGCGCCATGATGATGCTGGAGAAATCGGATGGACAATAAAACCGTCTATTTAAACGGCCAATATCTGCCGTTAGCCGATGCGAAAGTATCGGTTATGGACCGCGGTTTTTTGTTTGGCGACGGTATTTATGAAGTCATTCCGTCCTACTCGGATTCGTTGTTTCGCTTTCAGGATCACATGGAGCGCCTGGAAAACAGCCTGTCCTCGATTCGCGTGCCCAATCCGCATGACCGGGCGCAGTGGCTGGAAATTTTGACGCCTTTGCTGGATAAAAATCTGCATCAATATATTTACCTGCAAATTACCCGTGGCGTTTCCGACAAAAGAGATCACGCTTTTCCGGAAAATATTACACCGACGGTGTTCGCGATGTGCTCAACCATCGTACCAATCGCAAATCTGGAATCCGGCGTGAAAGCCATCAGCGTTGACGACAGCCGCTGGGAACTGTGCAATATTAAAGCCACCACGCTGCTGGCCAATATTCTGCTCAGGCAACAAGCGGTAGAAAATGGCTGCGCCGAAGCCATCCTGGTTAAAGACGGCTACGTGACCGAAGGCGCTGCCAGTAATATATTTGCCGTCATGGACGGCATCCTGATTACGCCTCCGCTAGGCTCCGAAATATTGCCGGGCATAACCCGCGACGTCATTCTGGAAATCGCCAGGAAAAACAACATTCCCTACAGCGAAGACATCATTTCATTGGATGCCTTAAAAACAGCCGGCGAAATTTGGTTAACCAGCTCTACACGGGAAATCGTACCGGTTGTTCAGCTTGATCATGAAACCATTGCAAACGGCAAACCCGGCCCCATATGGCGAACCATGAATCAATTATTCCAGGCTTACAAGCAATCGCATCATGAGTGAAGAAACCCTTTTAGAATTCCCCTGCCAATTCCCGATCAAGGCCATGGGCAAGACCGATCTTGAACTCGACCTGCTGGTTATAGAAATCGTGCGTCGCCATGTTGCCGACATTAACGAAAACGCCGTGACCACACGCCCCAGCAAAGACGGCAATTACATCGCCGTCACCGTAATCATAGAAGCACACAGCAAACAGCAACTGGATGCTATTTATCAGGACTTAACCGACCATCCGCATGTTTTGATGGCGTTGTAGGAGCGGGCCATGCCCGCGATGAAGATGCACAACATTGTAATCACTGCACTCATATCGCGGGCATGGCCCGCTCCTACAGCCACTTAATGGTAGCGATACATAACTTAGGCTTGCAAGATTACGAATCCACCTGGCAAGACATGCAGCGATTCACCCAAAATCGCGACGCTGAAACCGCCGATGAAATCTGGATCACCGAACACCCTTCCGTTTATACGCTGGGCTTAAACGGCAAGCGCGAGCATCTGCTCAATACCGGCGACATCCCGGTCGTCAGCTCCGACCGGGGCGGACAAGTCACCTATCACGGCCCCGGCCAGCTGGTTATTTACACCCTGATCGATATTAAACGGCTGAATCTCGGCGTCCGCCAACTGGTCACAACGCTGGAACACGCCATGATCTTCGCCTTGGCACAACACGGCATTATCGCGGTCGCACGGACCGATGCCCCCGGCGTTTACGTAGATAACAAAAAAATAGGCTCCATCGGCCTACGCATTAAAAGAAATTGCAGTTATCATGGCCTGAGTATTAACAATCATATGGATTTGCGCCCTTTCGACCATATCAACACCTGCGGTTATTCAGGGCTTGAAGTAACCCAACTGGCCGATCTGGGCGTGACTGTCAGCAATGCTGAACTCGCCATCCCTGTTACCCAAGCACTCATCACGGCATTACAAAAATGACTTATCAAGCGCCCTCCCGATCCACGCCCGACTCCCACCAGCGCAACACCGAAAAACTGGCAAAAATCCCGATCAAAGTGGAACCTGCCGAAACGACCTTGCGCAAACCCGAATGGATACGCATAAAAATATCGGCCAGCGACGAAGTCACCCGCATCAAGCAACTGCTGCGCGAAAACAACCTGCATACCGTGTGCGAAGAAGCCGCCTGCCCTAACCTGGGCGAGTGCTTCCAGCACGGCACCGCCACCTTCATGATCATGGGCGATTTATGCACCCGCCGCTGTCCTTTTTGCGATGTCGCGCACGGCAAACCGCTGCCATTGGATAAAGACGAACCCCAACACCTGGCCGATGCGATACAGGTCATGGCCTTGAAGTACGTCGTCATCACTTCGGTAGACCGCGATGATTTAAGGGACGGCGGCGCCGGACACTTTGCCGAGTGCATCGAAAAAATCCGCCTGCAAACGCCTTCCACCAAAATAGAAATCCTGGTGCCCGACTTTCGCGGACGCATCGAAAAAGCCGTAGCCATACTAGCCGAACACCCCTGCGACGTATTCAACCACAACCTGGAAACCGTGCCCCGGCTGTACAAACAAGTTCGCCCCGGTTCCGACTACCAAGGCTCGCTGAATCTACTGCGTCAATTCCATGAAGCCCAACCGCAAGTGCCAACCAAATCCGGCCTAATGCTCGGCATCGGCGAACAGCCTGACGAAGTCCATCAAGTCATGAAAGATTTATTAGCCCACGGCTGCTCCATGCTGACCATAGGCCAATACCTGCAACCCAGCAAAGCCCATTTGCCGGTTCAAAGCTACATCACCCCCGAACAATTCGACGAATACGGCGCAGTTGCAAAAGAATTAGGGTTTAAACAAGTCGCCAGCGCGCCGATGGTTCGATCGTCTTACCATGCAGACCTTCAGGCTCAGGGAGTAATACCGGAGGCTTGATGATACGCAGGAAAAACCATCACTCTACTTGAACTGTAGTCAAATAGCAGGCCAATGACCGCTAAAATCAAATGAGAGCTGCCGATGATGTTTAATCGACAATAAGTAAATGGTCTCGGCATAGCGTACGTATAACACCAGATAATCGGGCAATAAGTATTCTCGCAACTCCCCATCCTGCAATTTTGTTTGCAATACTGTCACAGCATTAACCATTTCGATAGACTTGATCGGACGGTTCATGAATGGTCGCCCCATATCTGGAAACCGCTCAAGATTAGGAATAACGGTAAAAAACAACTCATCCAGCAGCGCATCATAAGCATGTTGCGCCTCCGCTTCCGCCAGAAATATCTCGATGCTTTCGAGGTTTCGTTCAAAGTTGGCACTCAGCGTTACAACAGTTTTCTTTGCCAAGTTCAATCCATGCCAGTCTTACGGCGCGTTCTCAATCGCTGGATGGCTTCGCGGGCGTCTTGCACGCGACCAGCCGCAACATCGTCCAGGCCTTTACCGGCTTCATCGATCAACAGCAAATGAATACGTTCGCGTTCCAGCTGGTGGTAGTAATCAAGACGGTTCGCATCGATCAATGCAACATAACTTTCGCCATTCTTGGTGATAATTTTCTCGGCACCCGATTTTACTTGCTCAGCCAATTCGGAAAGATTGGCGCGAGCTTGAGAGAATGGCACCACGTCACTTGCGGAAATTCCCATAACAACCTCCTTTATCGCACAGATTGTGCAATATTTTGTACATTATATGATAAGTAATACTAGGCGATCATTATTTCGGCTGAGACTGGCCAAGCGAGGTTTGGTGTTAGCCAAAAGATACGCACAGCATACGAGACTGTCTACATTTAAAATTACGCAACCTCTTTGTAATGGCTGCCCGTTACATACCGGTATAACGTCTTAGGTTCTATATCAACCCGCCCGTCATTAAATTCCAGGCGTCCCCATTCCGGATCGATACGGCAGTATTTAAAGCATCCAGCGAAACATGCTGGCCGATCAAATCGGCCAGATCAGCCTCTTTGACTTCGCCATTTTCAAAATTCAGCAAAAAACGGTAACCGTCGCAATGTTCAAAATGCTTAAGTTTTATTTTCTTTAGTCCAAAGGGGCAATAGACAATAATTATTTCAGCTAAGGCTAATGAAGGGAGCTTCACGCCCACCCCAACGGCACGCACAGCATACCCTTCTTAACTTGTGTAAAACAGTAGGTAGTCTTCTGCGCATGGAACCGTTCCGTCTTGCTTCTATCAAATGTCCAGTGCGTCCAACAATTGCTCCGCCTGCTTGGGGTTGCCGCGCAATTAGGCTGTCAGGAAACGCTGCTTCGCCTCTTCTTCCGCCAAGGCTTGTGTGGATAACCTAATCATCAGCTTGTTCACCCCCCCCGTGTCAGGATAGTTGCCGCCTCAACTCAAAAAAGAAGCACAGGAAATAAAATATTCCCTAGAAAAACACACTTTTTTAATCCCTCGCTTGCAATAACGCAATTGACATATTGAAATTATTCCCTACCATTACAACATGGCAACGAAGCATCGCTTTCGCAACAAATACAGACTTGAGCTAAGAGAAGACGATTCTCCGCCGGCCCATGCGCACTTGGTCGGAGGCAATTTTGATGTAGTAATTAACCTGGAAACCCTGAACTGCACCGGCACCTTTCCGCGCGGGTTACGCAAAGAGGTAATGGAGTGGGTTATGGAAAACCGTGAAGAATTGATTGAGGAATGGAATAGTGGTATCAATGAAACGCCCCCGCCTTGCAGCGGTTGAACCTTTACCGAACTACCAACTGCAAATGACCTTTATCAACGGCAGCGTAATGACCGTAGATAAAGGTGAAGCCATTTTCGGCAAACCGGGTCTCACCCCTTTACGCGATCCGACCGCTTTCGCCAAGGTGCAGCTCGCCAACAGCGTAGGCTGGACAATCGAATGGACCGATTATGACATTCAAATCGGCGCCGATACCTTATGGCTGGAAGCCATGTATCAAGCCGCCACCGACGAAGACACCCGCACCTTTCTGGCTTGGCGGCTGCGCAATGGATTGTCGCTGGCCGATGCCGCCAAAGCATTGGGCATGACGACCCGCACCATGAGCTCATACGGAACCGGCGCCCGGCCTGTTCCGCATCATATTGCCCTGGCTTGCAAGGGTTGGGAAGTTGAGAATCGTTAAGGGGCATTTATTGAGATGTTCGATGATGTCGGACAAAACCAAAATTCAACGTCTTTATTCCCTCTCCTGCTGGAGAGGGCTAGGGTGAGAAGATAAAAAAGAATTTTGATGTACGACATAGCGATATCACATAAGCCGCACAATCCACTTTAGACAGCCAAGCTGTAGCAGCGTATGATTTAGCTGTCAGCTTTGGAGAAAATCATGCTAAACGTCAACCTACCTGAAAGAATCGAGACACGCCTTGCCGAGCTTTCAGCGCGAACAGGCAAAACACCGGACGCCATCACCCAAGCCGCACTAGACCTCTACTTGGAAGAACTTGAGGATTATCTGGATGTTGCTGAAATCAAAAAACAAGGCGGAGCAACAGTCTCTCTTAAAGAATTAGGAAAAGCGCTTGGCCTGGAAAGTTGAAATATCCGCCTACGCCGCCAAACAAATAAGTAGCCTGGACAAACCCACACAAAAGCGAATTTACACCTTTCTACAAAAGCTTGAAACAGAACAAACTACTCATCCCTACAAAGCTATCATTGCACAGCCTATGAGACTTGTACCTCAACGACATTCTTACCTATCTGTAATTTCAGGAATATGAACATCCTCGTATTGCTCAATTAAAACACCCACTAATTCCATTAATGAGGCTAACGGATGATTTTCGTTCTCGCCGACGACATCAATCAAGTTATCCAGCAATTCAACAGCTTGTTCATAATCGCACTCATTATGCAAAACATGGACGAATTTTGAGAAATCCTTCCAAACCGGGGTTATTTGTTCAAGATAAACGACTGACATGATCGGTTACTCCTTCCATTTGTTTTTGTCGTATTCATTGTGAGTGAGTATATTGCGAATGTAAACTTTATGACTGTTATAGTGAATTGCGGCAATCAGCCTGACTTTATTGCCCGCGATATTAAAAACAGTCAATTTTCCAACTTGATCAGCGTGAGGAAATAAAATAGTCAACTCATTAAACGAATTAAAGTTATTTGACTTAATAACTCCATACCAATGCTGCAATGCAGTTTTAATTTCAGGATATAAAGTCACAAAATCGTTTAAACGTTTTCTTGTAATAACTCGCATGCTTGCCTCAAGAATGTAACAACGCCATCATCCCAATACAGCTGACAAAACCGGACGGGGCATGTTGTCACGTCCGAAACGTATTGTGATCGACCTGAACGTTGAAGAAATATTAAGCACTGAATTACAAATCCCGCGCCGCTTGAAAAAATGCTCTCAAAATTAAGATTGGTTTATGTTTGGCCAAGGGTACACACAGCGCCCCTACGAAGCTGCTCAACCGTGAAGCATTGCATAAAATGAAGCAATAAAAACTTGAGGAACAAGCGGACACAATTTATCGAGTAAATTCAATTTAAGGGCAATATAAACAATAGCGGCTAGTAACGGCAACCAAGCTATAAAACGATAAATGCCTAAATTGCGGGCTAAATTAGAAAATGTTTTATTCAACCTGTCCAAAACATCATGAAGCTCCTTTTGGATCGCACTATTTTCTTTATCTGTTATTTGGCTAAACTCTGAAAAGACCATGTTATAACTGGCCTGAACATTTTCTAAGTTTTCTCGTTGTATTTTTACCGCACTAAAAACCATGTACGAAATTAATAGGCTACTTAGTAAATAAAACCAATTTACCAGAGATGAATCAGCCCGTTCAAGTAAAGCAATACCCGCGATAGAAATCGGCAAGCTAAATAATCGCCCACTTAAACTGGCAACAGTATCGCTCAATTTTTGCGAAAACTCAGCTTGTTGTTTTGCCATGTCAGCTTTGAGCTTGTTAAACGAAAAGCCACTTAAATAGCGTTCCCAAGATTTGTTAAAACTTTCTGTAACATCAGGCCAATGTTTAACTAAATATGGAAAAGCCTTTGTGTCTGTTGGCATTTTTTCAATGATTTCCGCCAAGGCAATCCTATAAACACTTAGGCGTTCACTGGCGTGGATATTATTACTGGCATGGTGTTCTTGCAAAATCTCTCCAAGCAACGATATGTCCGGCTGCGCTTCCTGCAAAATGTCATCGGTTAAATGTGTTTCAAGAATAACGGGGCGATAAACCTTATCGTCTTTATCCGGGACGACAAACACCAGACGAAAAGCCGAATTATTTCCTAATTTTTCATCGTGATAGTGAGCTAGCTCACTCAATTTCTGGATTAACTCACAAGCCTTCCTAACCTTGGCAACGCCTTCTTGATCGGGCTCACCATCAACAATCTGGTTTTCTTTAACCAGATAGGTGTTATCTGCAATCCGGCCTTTTTTTAAGGATCCTGCGGATACAATCCAGTTCGACACATCCTTATAAAAAAAACCTTTTTCATTTTGAGGCACGGTGACTGTTATATCTAATGTTTGATTTTCTGTCAGTGCAGGAAAGCTGTCTTCCATCTCCGTTGAATGGTTTGCCCCGTCAACCGTTAGTTCAATCGTATATTGCCTGCTTATCCATAAAGCACCCAGCAACCCGTTCAAATCAGGAGAACTAGTAGACGTCTTTTTAAACGTGTTGCCTTCGAGCGCTGGGCATTCCAGCTCCCGGTATAGGCTTATCAGTTGCTTAAAATGCTCACTGGTTTGCATCGGTATTGTTTAATTGCTCCTCGATCTGTTTCTTAAGGTCTTGCGTACACAGGATGGTTAACAAACCGGCATCCTTGTCATAGCGTAACGCACTGTTTTCATCAGTTCCCACGGCATTCCTCTGAAAACTAAGCTTCCAGTCTGAGGTTTCTGAAATGATTCGTGTATAGGCTTTAAGTTTAGCAGCATTGACACTAAAAACCTCAGGTAATTGATGCTTTTCACTATTGGCAAACTGTGAAAATGTATCCAATAATGCATGATGCTCAGCTGGCACCACTTGTCGGATCGAATGCTCTATCCCAGCTAAGGTTGCAGGTTCCTTGTTTTTTATACAACCCTCAAAATACGCAATTAAAGAGTCCTTTACTTTTGGCCTAAGCGGCTTTAGCTGTGGAATGGATTGGCAATAGTCATCGACGGCTGTAAAGGCCTTTTTGGTCGCCCTTGCCCCAGGAACACCATCCGAACAATCTAATGCCTCAATAAAATGTGAATTAAGAGCTAACGCGTAAATAATTCCAAAAAAACATGGCGGCGGCCAACTTGCCGAAGACATGCACCATCAGACCGTTGTAGGATCGAACTTTACCCGCGCATTCAATGCCTGTTTGT
>Ga0207967_1000045_pt1 | contig 78766 bp, 59 predicted proteins | sample LakWasMet20_HOW5_2_FD_183866 | JGI IMG/M metagenome (GOLD analysis project Ga0207967, IMG submission 183866) | Freshwater sediment methanotrophic microbial communities from Lake Washington under simulated oxygen tension - Sediment Metagenome... | ecosystem: Environmental > Aquatic > Freshwater >...
TAACATATTGTTTTATATTAATTGCTTATAAAAAATAACGGCAATTTTTCAGGCTCTGCATCAAAATTGGACGAAATGGTATTTGGGCTGAATAATTTTTCGTTTCTATTCTCGGACAGCCTCCTAGTAGTCCCACAATATTTTTTTAGTGCCTGCTGATAATCCTTTCTGTTTAGCATCGCATGATGCCATTCAGATTCGGGCATTACATTAATGTAATAATTCAACTTTATAGAAAACGGATGTCCATCTAAGTCATTACCCTCCAATAGAAGCACTACTCGATCTTTACCAATATAGCCTTCGTTAGGTAAATATTGGGCTTTGTTAGACATGACCCCATGTTCAGGTTCCTGTAACCGTTTTATGGTAATGCTATCCATCCAATCAAAAACGACATTACTCTGATCAGGATTAAGTGAATTATCCCCGAAACCTTGCTTTAGTTCTTTAGGTAAGAAATCCACCAAAAATCCATATATGTTTAAATCAAACTCGGCATGTCCTTTGGTATTTTCTTCAGCTAAACTACAAACACCGTAATTGAGTGTTTTTACAGAATTTGTCGGAGCAACCGCAACTAGGGCTATCTCGCTGACAGGTATGGGTGGCACATCTGCCATGGCTAAAAGCAACATATCGTCTCCTTGTTCAATATCAAATTGGCTTTGTAATGTTTGCATCAAATCCTGCTGAATCACGGCGCTATTTTCTACCACTTCATCAGCTAACAAATTATTTGCCCCATCTATTTCAACTGCTATTCGTTTATTTAATGAAATGCCAAATTTTTTGTTATAACCCGCTTCATTAACAGTACTAATGCCCAACCCCTTTAACAATTCGTTCATACTGCCATACGAGTTTTCATCGTCAACAGCTTTTTTTGCTGTACTGTATTTTTCTTTACGCTGTATATAGTTATCTTTTTCGCTGCCATCGCTGTTAAGCTTTAATTCTCCTTTATTAATTTTTACTACTGTTTCTATAAATTTATTTACATCAGCCGCCCTTGAATTTAAATCCCATGCTAACGGATTTGGTGCTGACGCATTTACTCGCTCAAAACGCCAATACCATGCTCCTATCTGAGCACCAAGTAATTTATTATCTGAAATTTGCTTAGCATTATCGATAAAGTCATATTTCACCGCTAAGCCCGTGACATTACTAGCAGCGCGTTTATTTTTACTGGTTACGGTGTAAACCCCAGTATTATTGGTATCCACAAAATACCCAAACTCTTGCAGATCACTACCATTTTTAGGAAATTCAATGCGGACAGACCAACCAGGAGGAATTGTGCCTGTTACGGTTACCGTCCCATCAGGATTGCCTGTGCTTGTAGTATTGAGTATTTGTTGGGTACCTTGCCATTCGTTATAGCTTGTGTATTTGTTGCTAGGATTAACGGTTGATGAATATCCAAATGTCGCTATTTCGTAATTATATTTCCATGTAATGTGTAAAAGCCCTCGCCCTCTGTACTTAGAACCATCTCCTACAGAAGTGTTACCGTTACTGGGGCCATTTGGTGAATTTAATCCATACCTTGTTTCAGTATAGTTATATGTTACGTTTTCATTGATGGGGTTGACATTACCACCCTCAAATGGCCATCTTAATTGGCCTGTCTCCTGAGCCGCATTAGCAAGGAACATGGATAAACGTTGAGGTGTATTTATATCCGCTGAAGATAATACTTGATTAAGTACATCGACCCATCCTGCTGCTTCATCTTTGGATATATTCATGATTGCAGCTAAGCTGTCTATATCTAATTTTGCACCTAAACCTTTACCGCCAAGGATGATATTTTGGCTATCAATAAGTCCTGCTCCGTTACCTCCTTTACCAAACAAAGCTTGTTGGATCTTAATCTTATCTGCATTTGAAGTTGCCGATGTTATATTATTTATCTGTTCGTCTAAGGAACCGTTTCCATTTACACTGTCATTCAGCGTTGCCGCATAAACCGCTAGAAAATCTTTTAGCGCTTCATCTTGACGATTTGAATTTGCATTACCTATATCCGACATGCCTGCGACTGGAGCACGGTTAGTCTCTTTTAACAAATCCGCAAGACTGTTTGCCACTGTGTAATTCCACTGCCCATTGCTTTGTAGAGCCAGTTGCGCCTTTTGCTGCAAGAGGTCTTTAAGCTTTTCTTGCGGTGTGGCACTTGCGGCATTATTGGCCGTAACATTTTTCAAATCTACACTATTTACATCCGATAAACCCAACAGCCACTCGTTACCATTAATTTGTTTTTGGTTTGTTTGAGAAATATATTGTGTGTTGATGCCAAGTTCTAGGGTTGTGCCTAAATCTCCACTACCCGCGTATTGTAATGCCTTTGTCCTACCTTGAATTCCTGCTGTTTTACCCGATAAAGTCATTAAATCAAATACCCAGTTGGTACCAAACACATTGCCGTTTTCAGCATGATTAGTCCAGGCAGTGACACCTAACTTGGTATTGGTTGTTGCATAAGTGCTACCAGTACTCGCAAAAAACTGCATCCAATGCGGGGCATTGTAGGCATTGAGCCAAGCGAGGGTGATTTTACGTTGGGTGTTAGCCAGATCGGCTTCGATCTTGCCGTCCATGGCCTTGGTCTCGGCGGCACTCTTGAACCCTGCGGCTATGAGTGCGTTTTGTTTTGCCAAGTCGATTGCGATGAGTAATGCGCCATTACTTTCTATAAAGGTTGGGGTATTAGCTGTCGGCAATTGTTTGAAGCTATTGGGAACTTCTTTTAATTCAACTGTGCCTGATGCGGTAACGGTGGCTTTATATTGAATTTCTACCGAAGCATTGCCATAAACACCTTGCCCCGTCCCTATAGCAGTGGTATAGCGCACTATGGTCTCAAACAGTTTGAGTGCCTGTTGTTCGTTGCTATTAAACCTGCCATCAACAATAATCTCTTGATTAGGTTTTCCAGTGGTCGTATCAACAGCGGAAAAGCCTAGGTATTTGAGTCTTTGCTCGACTCTTGTTACATCCAGTAAATCTGTGGCCGTCGTGTCAACGCCGCCTTTCAACAGAAATTTTGTATAGCCGGGGTTATCCAGCGGCCGGTCGCCGACAAAAGCACCCATACCGGCATAATCTTTGGCCGTGACGGTCACAATGCCATGTGCTTCTTCCGGCTGCAAATTTACCGATATCAGCGGTTGCGATTTATCTTTGTAGTAAAAAATAAGCTGGGCAAATTTATCGTTCAGCTTTTCTCCGGCCAATAGTCTTTCTTTATCGGAAAGTGCTACGGACTTCGGTGTGATGCTGTTGTCTGTGATATTTGGCACGAAGAATAAGATGCCGGTCTCTTTAAAGTCGGCATCTACTGTGCTTAGGGTATGACTTGCATCCGCCGATTTGCGCGAAACAAGGGTAGGATTAATGACGGGGGTATTCGCATTTTTGGTCAGCAGTTTCAGCGCTGGGTTTTCTCCGGAAATTCTGCCTGCAAAGAAGTCCAACTGTTGCGGATCCAGGGAGAAGTCTGACAGCTCCAGCATTCTCGTGGTAACGAATGCTTTATCCAGTGAACTCAACTTAGCTAAAGGCGTTTTAACGTTCGCTTCAGTCAATATTCCTTCCCTCAATAGCAATTGTCTGGCTGCCAATTCTTTTAAATCAACGCCAATCACATCACCCATATTGCCTTCTACGCTGCCAACTATCCACTCTGGATCAAACGCTGTGCCTATGGTTCCTTTAAACTCGCTGCCGAGATTGGCGATGCTCTGTTCGGCATTGGGGGTGGAGGTCAGTGAGATGTGCTTGCGCAGGCGATCCTGGCTTGGCTGGGCAAGCGCCGCTGCAATCAAGGCTTTAACATCCCAGACATGGCTTTGGCTGGGCTTTTGGCTTAAGGATTCTTCGCTCAGGATGTTGCCGCTATAAGTGCCTTTCAGTTGCCCGATCAGCACCTTGCCGTCTTCGGACAGGCTGAGGTTGACTAGCCCATAGCCATCCAACGGCAAGGTGGCGCCCAAATATTCCGGGTCGCCTTGTTGGCCGAACGGGTCTTTGACGATGCCGAGCTTGCCGCCGACCGCGACTTTTTTGGCGGAGGCCGAGCCGCCCACGGCAAGCGGCGGGCCTGACGGTGTAAAGACGAAGGTCGGCGCTTCGTACATGGCCTTCCAGTAGGGATCCAGAAAGTGGTAGTTGTCATCGGAGACGATGGCGTATTCGACGCCGTCTTGTTCGACCAGTACCGCGCTTTGCGCCCGCTGTATATCCAGGCGGTCGATGCTGATTTTGTCGGTCGGCTGCGACAGGTGAATGGCCTCCATTTTGGCGCTGGTGATCTTACCGTCTGCATCGCGGGTCAAGGTCAGCGTGGACAGGCCGCGGTTGTAGTCGGCCACGTTGGCGACCAGGTAACGGTTTTCATCTCTGGTCGCAGTGATGATTTGCGGCGCTTTTCCGCTGAGGTTGTCATTCGGCAGATTGGCTTTGACAGGGGTATTGATGGCGCCGGTCTTAAAGTTGAAGGTTTTAAAATCCAGGATCAAGATGTCGCCCGGATTTTGGTTTGGCGCGTAGTAGGCGGTATTAGCCGCTTTGGGTACGGCAACGACCAGGGTCTGCCCATCCGGCCCTACGGTCATGCCTGCTACGCCGAGTTTGCTGCTCTCGATGCCGGTGCCTTGGATGGACTTAAAGGTGTTGTAGGTGCTGCTGCCGGGGTTAGTATCCATGGCATACAGTTGGTTGTTGCCGGCACCGTTGCCATAGCTTTGGCCTTCGCCGACTATCAGCAGGCTGCCGACGGCGGCTAGGCTGACGATGTTTTTGCCGCCTTGTACGACGATAGTGTCGATCAGTTTGAAGGTCAGCAGGTCGATTTCATAGATGACGCCGTTGCCTGCCACGTAGGCGCGGCTTAAGTCGGTGCTAAAGGCGATGGGCTGGACTTTGTTGCCGGTCAGATAAGCGCTGTTAAAGTCTATGGTTTGACCGGTGCCGATTTTGTTGACCAGGTTGACTTGTGCGACGCTGACGGTTTTGTTTTCCCGGAAGAATTCGATACCGGTGCGGGTCAGGGTCGCCGCCATGTCGGCCTTGGGCGTAATGCGGGCGGTGTTGCCGGCAAATTCAATGGGGGCGTCGCCGGGCAAATAGCCCGGAATAATGCGCACCAGTTGCCAGCTGACGCTGCCGACGGCAAAGGCTTTGCCGTCTTGGGTCTTTAAGTTTGCGGTATCGACTGTGATTGCACCGCTGGCGGTGCCGCCAAACTCTTGCACATCGATGTGCGAGCCGTCGGCAAGCAGGGCGCGCAGCATGATTTGGCCCGATTGCTGACCGGGGTTAGTGTTGTTTACGGTGATAGTGACGGAACCAGTTCCGTCCGCTGACGCATCGGTAATGTTAGGCACGACGACGTTGCCGTAAGGCGTCATGACCGGCGGCAGTTTCGCGCTGGTGTTGATGACCGGCGGCTCGTTGGCGGTGGGGATCGCGATGTCGGCAAACTGGGGGACGCCAAAATGGTAGCTGGAGGCGGTTCCCATTGTCGCCATGCTCGCAATGATGCCGATCATGTCGGAGGTGATTGCCAAAGGCAGCGCTGTGCTGCCAAAGCTTAGGCTAAGGCCGGTCGCCCCGGCAAAGGTCATGGCATCGCCGATACCTACGGCGAGCTCGAACGGGCTGCTGATCACGCCCGGCAGTTTTTTATAAACCCTATACTCGCCGGAGGCGTCCAAGCCTCCGTACGGGGGACTGGCGGTTTTGGCGATGGCGTTGCCGCCCGCATCCAGGCTGATAAAGCCGTTATCGACGACCCACCAGGTCTCTTGGTAAATGAGGTTTGTGGCCGTGCTTCCTTCAGCAATCACTTGGCCTTTGCGCAGGAACCAGACTTCATCCCCGGCTTGCGCGGCGATGCCGTTTTGTACCGGGATAGCCAATTGCAGCGGGTAAGCGCTGCCCGCACTGCCCACATCCAGGGTGAATGCGCCGACGACTTCCAGTCCGCCGGCTTGCGCGGCAAAGATCGCGGTGCTGGGGTCTATCGCGGTTAAGTCGATGCGGCTGATCGATACCGGGGTATCCTGTTTTAATGCACCTGCGCCGATCAATACGGTTTCCCCGGTTTCGACGCTGATGGCTGCGCCTTGTTTGGCATTGACCAGGATGGTTTGCGGTGCGACGGTGGCCGGGTCGTTATCGGTGGTTTGCGCGATTTGCACGGACAGCTGGATGTCACGTTGGCCGATCACTTGTTCGCTGACGCTGCCGTAAGCGTCGACCACGCTGCCCAGATGCACGACGGAGACGGTGACTTGGCCGGTGCGTAATGCGGTGATTAAGCCGCTGTCGCTGACGGTCGCGATGCTGTCATCGGAAACGCTATAGCGGGTGCCGCTGAAGACGGCGGGTATGGCGGCATAGACGTAGGTGGTGATTTCGCCGGTGTCCGGGTCTACGTAGTCTTCCGTGCTCTCGGGGCTACCGGCAAAGGCGGTTTGGCTGGCTTCGTGAACATCTGCGTTGAGTCCGGTGTTGGGATCGGTCACATGGACTTTCAACTGCCGGGTGCTTCCTGAAATTAGGGTCAATGTGCCGGGATAAACATCGGGGGTTACTGTCAGTGATGCGCGGGTATCGATCAATTCTCCGGTTTGCGGATCGACCTGCCCTGCCTGCGCGACGTTAATGGCCGCCACCGTGCGGATGGTGTAGGTTTGCTGAGCATCTGTGGCGGTACGGCTAAGACTGATCAGTCCTGCGCCTGCGGCTTTGGCGCTAACCAAGTCTCGGGCATCGTCGATAGTGATCGCAATAGCCCCAACTTTGCCCAATGGGCTAAGATCCAGGGTATTAAGGGTCAGGTAGTCGCCGGAACCGGCGGTTAAATCAACGTTTTGTTCATCGGTAAAGTCGCCCACGGCATGGATGCGGGTGCTTTGGCCGGTTTGTAGGTTGATCAGATCGGCCAGGTTGGTGATGCGGATGGAGGTCAATGCCGCGCCGCTGACGTTCACATTCAACTCGATAGGCGCACCCAAAGCATAGCCGTCATCGGCTTGCAAGGTGATCGTGGCTTGGCCTGCGTAGCCGGCTTCCGGGGTGAAGATCAGGCTGCTGCCATCCCGGCTGAGTTTGGCGCTGCCGTGCGTGGCGTTAATGACGCGCAGGAAAACGCTATCGCCCTCAATATCCTCGGCAATGGCGCTGACGCTTATTTTCGTGGCAAGGTCGGTGTGGGTTTTACCTTGCGGCAGGTTGGCGACGGCAGCAGGAGCCCGATTGGCTTTGAAGCCGTAGTTGGCATAGAGCAGTTGGCGGTCTGCGGCGTTGGTTTAGCCGTCGCCGTTGAGGTCGCCCGTGGGGTTGCTGTCTAATGCAGTTTGCTGCCACGCTTGGCTGTCTGCGCCATCGATGTTGCCGTCGCGGTTGAGGTCGCCTGCTACGCTGATGCGTAGGCTGGCTGCACCGGCACCGTTTATGCGGATCAGTTTCGCTCCGGCTTCGGTCACCCGCACCAGCAGGGTGTTTTTGCCGTTAACGGTCGCATTGCCGATCAGCGTTGCGCCGATCACTTCAATGCTTGCGCCTTCCGGTAGTTCGGTTTCCAGCGCGTAAACAATCGCGCCTTGCGCACCGGGAGTATGTACGGTTGAGGCAAGTTCCGATTCGCGGACGTTAAACGCCAAGGTAGTCGTGATATTGTCGGTGAGCTCGCCGCTCCATTGGTTGGCGCTGCTGTCGCCCAGCCAGTTGACCGCCGCGCCGAGTTTGGCGGTTATCGCGTCGGTCAACAGTTGGCCTTGGCTATCGTAGGCCAGAGGCGTACCCAGGGCGGAACCCTCACCCCCGCCCTCTCCCAATGGGAGAGTGGGTTGCTGCAGGACACGCACCAGGGCAAGACGGCCTTGGGCATCGTAACGATAGACGGTGCTGGCGGTCTCGCCTTGAGCATCGGGGCCGGTGACGCGGTTGATGCGGCCTTGACTGTCGCGCTGGATTTCGACGCGTTGGGTGACATCGCCGTTAACTGCGGCGATGCCGGCATCGGAAACCAGCCATTGCGCGCCGTCCTGGAAGGTGACGGCGGTGATAAGGCCGTCACCTTCCAGGTCGTAGCGGCTACCGTCGGGCGCAATCAGGGTGTAGGCGTTCGGCACCCACGGCAGACCGGTCGTTTGATCATAGAGATGGCTGCCTTGGTGCATCAGGTTTTCGGCACCCTGGGCGGAGCCGGTATGGGCTTGCAGTTGCCAGCCTTGCGAGTCGCTAAACGCCGGGTGGAACACTTGCGGTGCGCTTGGCTCTTCGCCTAGGCGTTCGCTGCTCGTATTCAGCGTAAAGCTTAAACTGAGCGTGTTGGCCGTGGGGTTGGACAGGTTTTCAGGTATTTGCAGCCAGACGCGCGCGCCTTCTTGCCAAGACGCGGTTGCGCCGCTGGCGGTGGTGGCGGACTGGTCGGTGGTCAGTCCGGTGTCGAGCAACGCTAGCTGCCAGTTGCCCAAATCGCCCGTTTGGTTGTTATTTGCCGTTACGTCGATGCTGCGGTTAAAGGCCAGCGTATGCCCGGCCAGCCGGTAGCTGTTGTCGGTCACGGTCAGTCTGCCCAAGTCTTTTTGCGCGCTGTCGATAATAATGCGCGCTTCAATTTCTGTAGTGCGGCCAACCAAATCCCACGCCGACAGACGCAATTGATAGATGCCATTGGCGAACTTGGCGGGATCGATGCCGATCAGGTCAAGCTGCTGGTCGATGTCGATTGCGGCATCGTCATGCTCGGCAAGCGTCTGCCAAGCATCTCTACCCGCCGGGGCTATTTGCAGTTTGTAGCCCATCAGTTGCTGCTCAACTAAACCGGCTTTCAAGACTGTAATTTGGCTGATTTCCACCGGCTTGGTGGCGGTTGTCGCACCGCTTAACTTATCCGTCCATGCCAACAACGGCGCTGCGGTATCGGCCGGGTTTTTAATGCGTACGGTATGGGTTTGGCTGCTGACAAAGCCATCGCGGTCGGTCGCTGTGACACGCACTTCAATCAAGCCGGGTTGGGTGGACAAAAGCTTCATGCGCCCAGCGCTGTCCAGCGCGACCGGTTGCCAGACATCGCCCAAGCCGCTGCCGCGTACTTCGGCGACAATGTCGGCGATACCGCTCCAGGCGTCGGCCCGGACGCTGGCGATGACAGCTTGCCCCGGCAGTGCGGGTGTGCTTGGCGTCGTCGAAACGGTGATTTTGGGCAGGTTAGCCGAAGCTTCCGCCACGACGCGCAAGGTAAAAGTTCTGGAGGTGGTGTTTTTGCCGTCGGAGGCTTGGGCGGTGACGGTAAAGTCGCCGATCTGTCCGGGGCCTGGAACCCAATTGAGTCGGCGCGTTTGCGCATCGTAACCCGCCCCTTCCGGCAGGTTGGCGAAGCTGACCGCTAACGCGGCGGTTTGCTCGGTGCCGTCCGGGTCGGTTGCGCTGATGCCGTTAGAGGCCGCGCCCAATTCAACCGGCAAGCTTAAGGTTTGCCCGATAACCAGAGCGTGGTTGGTCGCAGTCAGTTGCGGCAATCGGTTGACATCGAATACGCGGACTTGCACGCTTTGCGTGGTCGTTGCGCTGCCGTCGGTAGCCTGGAAGGTAAAGCTGTAGGGATGGTCGTTTTCAATCGCGCCATTGACGACGCTTTGGTCGGGCGTCCATTCGAAGTAGCCGGTCGCGCTGTCGAAGACCACACCGGATGGGCTGCTGTTGCCGTAAATCAGGCTCATACCGACCGCGTCGTTATCGGCATCGAAGCTGCGTAGGGTGAAGTTGACGGTTTGGCCTTCGTTGACCAGTTGCAGCGGCATCGGCAGCAGGCGTGGAGTCTGGTTGACGTTGGCGACATTGATTTCGAAGCTGCGCTCGAACTGGGCTGAGCCGTCGCTGCCGCGGACGCTAAAGCGCCATTGCCCGGCGCTGCCGGTATTGCTATCCTGCGCCGCAAACAGATCCGGCGTCCACCGCAACACAGCGAGCTTGCCGTTGCCGGCATTCGGCACGTCCAGGGTCATACCGCGCGGCAGACCGGTCGCGGCCCATTCGATCAGGTCGGCATCGGTATCGCGGCCGAACAGCTCTATCGTAAGCGGCACGCCTTCTGATGCATTGAGTTGAATCGGGGCGGTTACGCCGGTATCGACAATTTGCGAGCCGTTGACTTGCACGCCCAACACTTCAGGCGCGGCATTGGCTGCTCGCACGACGACCCGCAGCGTATGCTTGGTCACGTTGGGCGTTGGGTTCTCAGGTTGCACATAGCCTGCATTTTCAGGCGCAAGGCCGCTATCGGTCACCACCAGCTCAATATCGCGAGCGCCGATGTCATCGGTTGTCGGCGTCCAGGTCAATGTCGCGTGCCCGTATTGAATAGCCGCAAGAATTTCAGCGCCAACAGGAAGACCGTTGGCGGTCCAGGTCAGCGCGTCTTGATCCATATCGTTTGCCAGCAGCGCCACGCTCATCGGCTGGCCGACGACGGCAACGACTTGACGCGGCGCGGTGATGACCGGCGCTTCGGTTTCACTGCGCACGGTCAGGACAAAGCGCTTGGCTTGAGTGAGCACCTGATTGATAGTGCCGTCGCCGTTATCCTGCGCGACCACGGTAATGGTGTAATCGCCACGGTCGTTTGCGCCCGGCGCAAAGCGGATCACGCCGGAAGCGGTGCCGTTGCTGGACGGATTTTGAGTGTAGGTCGCAAATCTCGGCAAGCCGGAAATGCTGATTTGGATAGGATTGCCGTCTGCATCAAGCGCCGATACGGGGATTTCGATCACGCCGCCCTTGTCGACAAAGGCATTACTGATGTCGCCGATGTCCGGCGCGCGGTTGGCGTTACCCACGACAATCGGCAGCACCAGATGGCTTACGGCGGGTACACCGGGAGCCTGTCCTGAGCTTGTCGAAGCCTGTCCTGAGTCCAATCGAAGGGGGTCACCGTCATCGGTTGCCGTTACTGTGATGCTATAGGTGCCCGCTTGGGCGAAACCCGGCGTCCAACGTATTTCCAAGGTCTCGGGATCGAAGGTCGCTCCGTCCGGCAAACCTGACACGTCATAGCTCACCGTTGCCGCAGTGGTCTCAGGACCGCTGGCCGCAGCCCCGGCCTGAAAGCGAATGCGCGGTTCAAAATCGGGGTTATCGGGATCGAAGGCGAAGGTGCTGATTTGTAAGGTCTGGCCTTCCAGGATATTCCAGGTTTCGGCCGCACCTGTGCTGAGCGATGCCGAAGCATCGAATACCGGTGCGCCATTGGCGTTGAGCACGTTTAAAACCACGTCCTGGGTGACTGAGGTAATGACCGGATCGTTGCCGGGCGTATGCCAGATTGCAGTCAAGGTGACCGGGATACGGAATGCGCCATGCTGGTTATAATCTGGCGTCCATTCCAGCCAGCCTGTCTCGGTATTCAGTTTGGCCCCGCCGGGCAGCCACGGCGCGCTGTATTCCAGCGTCACCGCGGTGCCGTCCGCCAGTGCTTCGCTGCCTGCCGCATGCCCCGCCAGTTGCAGGGCGTATCGTTCGCCTTCCCTCAGCGTTTGCTGCGCAACCGAAGCCAAAACCGGTTTGGCGTAACCTTGCGCTACGATCAGGTTAAAATGTCGGCTGCTTGTTGTTATGCCGTCGCCGGCCACAACGGTGATATTTTGGTAGACGCCCGCTTGATCGTAACCGGGCGTCCAGCTCAAGATCCCGCCGGCGGCATCAAACACGGCACCGGCAGGCAAGTTGCGGATAACCAGCGTCAGCGCATCGCCGTCCGCATCGGCGGCGATGATCGGCAAGCTCAGGGCTTCGCCCTCTTTCAGGATAATATCCCTGATGACGTCAACCACGGGAGTGTTATTGCCGCCAGAAACCTGCAATTGGAACTTGCGCGTGGCGACGCCGCCGCGGCTGTCCCGCACGCGCACAGTGATTTCGCTGTTGGCGGCAGCCAATGCAGACGGCGTCCAATTCAGTGTCGCTCCGGCATGATAGCCGTCGTCTGCCGACAGTATGTCGGCAGACGGCGTTAGCGTGACGCCCGCAGGCGCTTGCACCAACTCCCAGTAAAACACGGCGCCATCCGAATCAATGGCCTCGATTTGTCCGGTCCAGGCTTGGCCTGCCGTCGCCGCAGCCAAGCTATCGGCATCAATGAGACCGGCAACGCTTAATGACGGCGGCAAGTTTTCCAGAGGCAGCGCATAGACGCCATGCCCGAGATTGAATTTGACCAGATCGGCCATGCCTGCGCGGGTGGCAAACAGGCTCGCCGGGGTAACGGTAATCGTTTGCCCGGTAATCGTAGCGCCTGCGGCAAATTTTCCGCCGCTTGCCAACAGGGCCGGACTGAGATCGATAGTCCACAAATCCGATTGGTCGCCGCCGCCAATGTCTGCGCTGGCGATCGAAGCGCCGAAGTAACGGCCCGGATCCAGCAATAAAGTCAACGGGCCTTTCAGGTCGTCGGTGCCGATATTGGTCAGGCTGACGTCGTAGCTGACTGCGCCGGTCGCCCGGTCGGCGCGGGTGTTGCTGAACTCAAGCTGCACTTGGCTGCTCATGTCCAGCAAGGCGGTAAAGGTGCTGACGTAGCCTTGCTCCAGACGGATTTCGGCGCTGCTTTGCAGCGTGCTGCTGATGTTAAGTTGGTACTGTCCTGCTTCCAGTCCTTGCACGTCAATCCAGGCGGTTCTTGTTGCGGCATTCCAGCGGATGTTTTGCGGGACACTCACGCCGCCCGCATGAGCGCCCAGCGCTATTAAGGTAAAGTTTGCCGGATTCAGTACGCTGGCAAGGTCCGCCGCTTCCATTCCGGGTTCGCCTGTCCACATGTCCTGATCGAAGACCACGCCAATCTGCGCCATCGGCAACGACACCAGCGCCCCATCGGGCACGGTGATCGCTTTGACGACCGGCGCTTTACGCGGCGCTATCACATCGATATGCCCTGTTTGGGCAATCAGGATTCGCCCGTCAGCCGTTGTAATGATGCTTTCGCCGCGAGTGCCGCCGTCGGCCAGTTGCAGGATGCGCTTGTCGGCCAGTTGAACCATCCAGACCGAAGCCTGATGCGGCACTGCTGCCTGGGCATTGCTCACCGGGCGTTGTTGCAGGTTGCAGGAAGCTATCAGCAAGCCTGCCAACGGTGTGCCGTCGTCTCCAAAGGCGATGCTGTCGATCACGCCGGACAAGCGGTACTCAAGCTCAGGACGTCCCGCGGTACGTCCATTCATTGGAAAGCTGACTATATCGGTGGTCGGATTCGGCTGGGCTGAGGTCACTTCGCTACCGGTCCAGGTCACCGCCCATAATCGGCCGTCCGGGGCAAACGCCAGATCGCCGACACGCTGGTTGCTGAAATGCCGCCATGCTTTAGCCGCATCGGTTTCGCCGGGATGAAAAATTTCAATGCCGTTTCCCGATGAAACGTAGATGTCGCCGGTCGTGGGCTGGATAGCCAGCGCATGCGTCACCGGGTCCTGACCGGGGCCACTAAGGCGTTGCAACACTTCGCCGGTGTTTGCATCAACCTGTAGCAACTCAGCGCCGGTCATCACCCATAATTGCCCGAGCTGATCGACGGCCATGTCAAGCACCGGCGACTCCAGCGTAAACAGCGGCGTCGTGCTGCGGCCGCCGTCTTTGCTGTAATGGAACACTTCATTACGCAGGCTTCCGGCGCTGGCAAGAACGCTGTGGTCGGCGAGTTCGATCATGGCCAATGCGCCAATATCGGCTGCGCTGGCTTGGTAGCCGTCGGCAAATCCGCGCAAGGCAAAAGGGGCTAAGACGCTGCGCAAATCGGATTTTTGCGTGGCCGCGACGTGTCCGGGCAGTTGGCTGCCCGCTTGCTGGAACAGCGCATTGACCGCATAACTGCGGTCTGCGGCGGCCAGCGGGAACTCGGCGGTTTGGCTCAGGCTTTGATTCACGCCCAGCGAATCGAGTATTTCCTGGCGGCTGCCGTCATCGGGTAGAACGGCATTGGCAATAGATGCCGTCTCGCGGTTGCCCGATTTATCGGTCGCCACAGCCAGGAATTCGTAGCGCTTGCCGGTCTCTCCGGTAAAAATAGCTTGGGTCTTCGAAGGATCGACCTGACGCAGCCATATCTTGAAATCGCCGCCATTCTCGGCGACATAAACAGTGACCGATTTAACGCCGCTATCTTCATCGGTCGCTATCCAGCTCACATCGTAACTGGGCGCACCTTGTGCGTTATTGCCTTGTGAAGTCACGGTCAACACGGTGCTTGGCACTTTGGCGTCCAGCGTAACCAGGCTTAAGGCGCTATCGATAGGCGGCGCCGCGTCGACAAAAATACGCGCGGAAGAAATGATCTCGGCCTTTGACGGGGCGGTATCGGACGCCCGCACGGTATAGCTGACAAAGCCTTTCTTCAGTTGCCCGGCATTGGCGACATTGGCATCGGCTGCCGGCAGCAGCAAACCGCGTACAGTATCCTGCAAGACTTCGCCGGTATCGGGATCGATGGCTTGCAATAGCCAGGTCGCAATCCGGGTCGACGCATCGATACCGACACTGACGCGCAGGATGAAGCCTTTGCTGCCGGTAAAATCGAAATCGCCATGGAAATTGGCGCGGTCTACCGGCAGATGGATGTTGATATCGCCCAGTTTAAGGTCGCCAAGACGCAAGCTGCGAATATCCAGGTCGGCATCGATTTCGCTGACCAAACGCAACTGTCCGACACCCGCCTCGGTCGGGTTGGTGAACGACACGGTATACGGCAGCGCGACATCGGCCGGTACGTAGCTATTGCCGTCGCTTCCTGTTACCGCCTGAGGGCCGCGAACGCTGACTAACGCATTGGCGTCGGCGCTCTGCTGAGCCGATTGCTGTAGGTATTGCGACAAGTTCAGGGCTTGCGCGGAAACGGGGTTGAATTTCTCGTCGAGCACGCCGATATGGCGCAAATACTCAAACTCGGTGCTGCCGCCCGCAAAAATATTGAAGTTGATGAAATGGGTATCTTGCTCCGCATTCATATCAAAAGCCTGAGGATCGGCCAATTTCGGCACCGGGATTTCAACGATGTTGCCTTCGCTGTCTTCACGCGTTTCGACATAATCGATGCCTACCTTGACCGCATCAGGATCGCCCGCGTATTTGGCGGTATCGCCGTACCATTGCTGAACCTTGGCGAAAAATCCCAGTATATCGGCCTGTGTACGGTAGCTGTCGCCAGCTTTTGCCAGTAGGATGCCGGTGGCTAAGGTGGCGTTCAGGCTGACCGCTTTCGGGTTCTCGCGGATCGGCGGCGCTTCGTTTAATGGACGCAATAAGCCTGCGCTTTCAAGCGCACCCAGCCAACCGGCTACCCACTGGTCTTGATCGGCGGCGAGCGTGCTTAAACCGGACGGAGCTTGGGCGTCCGCCAAGATGGCATCGCGCAATGTCTTGGCGTGTTGGCTTTGCTCCAGGATAAATTCATCGCGGGTAATCGGCGTTGCCGTGCCGACCACGTTGAAACGGAACGGGATTGCCAACCACTCCAGTTTGGTGACGTGTGTTTCCGGGTCTTTGGACAGGAATTTCTGCGCCAAGCCTGATGAAATATTATCAAGGTCTTGTACGCCGCCATCCAACAACCCTTGCGTCTTCCATTCAGGTCTTAAGGCGTAAAGCTTGTCCCGCAGCCCTTCGAAGTCGTAATTCAGCCATTCCTTCAAACCGGGGTAAGTTTGGACGTTAAATGTTGCGCCGACAAATCCGCCCGCCGCTACATCCAACGCATAGCCGGGGGCCAGATTAAAGCCTGCGGTATTTTGCGCGCCGTCGAGCTGAGCCCAGGGAATATCGCTCCGTAACGTGCCGTTGGTCGGCGTGATGCCGTAAGCCTGGGTATTGCCGGCACTGTCCAGCGTTACGCCGTCCGGCCGGCCGCCGATATTGCTGCCGAAAATCACATAGGGAAGACTGAGGCCGCCCAGCACATCGGCGCTATAGCCCATTTCCGGCGCTCCCACGTCGAAACGGACATAGGGCGTATCGACGTTGGTCAGGCTCTGTAGAGAGACGCTGTAGTTGGCATTGTCGCCCGGATTGACGGTGTGCGACCCGCCGATACCGATGGTGACGTCGGCTTCGATACCGCGCTCGACCAGATAGCGCGTCGCCTCGGTGACGGCCTGGCCGTCGGGATTGATCACGCTGACGTCGTATAAACCGTGCGGCGCATCGCGCAAGTCGAATATCGCACGGATATGCGTTGCATCGAGCACTTGCCAACGATCCGGTTCTACCTCGAAAACGCCCGGACGCGATAATTTGACCAGCGCTCCGGCCTTGAAATGGGAACCGTAAATATCCAAGGTTACCCAGCGGTGATTGTCGTCGCCTACACCGCCTTGGTCCGGCGTCACTTTGGTAATGGACAGCGGCAGCAAGTCCGCCCTTAAGATGACCGGCGTATCGGCAGCGCCTTGGTTGGATCTGACCAATACGTAATAGTCTCCGGCTTGCGTGCTTGGGATGAAAGCCTGTTGATCGGCCGACAGCGGGTTAGTGTAAGACGCATCGAACAGGTAACCGGTCGGCACATCGCCGTAGCGGATATAGATCTCGTTTGCACCCTCCTCCGCTGGGGAATCGAGCAGTACGCGCAAGGTTTCACCGGCGGCGACGCTGACTTTGTACAGGCGGGTTTGCTTGGGGCTTAGCGTGGTTTGCAACGGGCCGGCTACCGTTAATTCGGCAACCTGTACCTGCAAGGTCGCCGCTGAAGCGGTGCGGTTGTTGGCTTCCTGGGGAGGCAAATTCAGGCCCGTGGCGGTGTAGGTGATTTTGCCCTCGAACACTTCATTGTAAAGATCGGGCCTGACGATCGCCCGCCAATTTCCGTCTTTGAGCGGCGGCAGTTTGGCTTTCAGGCTGGCGTTGTAACTGGGGTTGGCATTCAGGCCGCCGTTATGGTCGACTTTACCGATCAGGATGTCGCCCAAATCCCAGTTGCTGTCGCCGGACAGGTAGACGGCATCGGTCCAGCGTCCGAAAGCCGGATTGATGGAGTCGTTGGTGATGGTGTAGTCAACCTGAATGTCGTCGCCGACTTTTGCAGCGGCAGGCAAGACCACGTTACCGGCGATAAGGTCGGCAGGCGGCGGCGTTTCGATCAGGATCGGCTGTAGCGCCGCGGTCGTGTTATTTTGCTCCTTGCCGAATTCGCGCACCTTGCCGTTTTCGCCCGCGCCCCAGGCCCGAGCAGGATCGGTAATGACAAAAACGTAATAGGCGCCTTCAAGGTTTCGCGGTGCGGTGACGGTCAAGCTGGCATCGTAATTGCCGCCGGTCGGCATACCGCCTGCGTGACTGATATAACCTACATAACTGTCCTTGTTAATGTCCAGAAAGCGATCTTTGGACAGATAAATCAGGTCATTCCAGCTGCTTTGATCGCTCGGCGTATCGCCGCCCGCATTGATGACTTCATAGCTCACCACAAAGTCCTGCCCGGCTACCACGGATACCGGCGCATCGACATAAGCGACTTGCAGATCCGGCGGCGTCGCCAGGGCGATAGGCAGATGAATGGCCAAGACATTGTTGCCTTCCGCCGGAAACTCCGGCACCAAGCCGCTGCCGCCCGCATCCCTGAGCACATCAAGGTCGTCCCGGACGGTGCTTAATTCGCTTTTACAGTTATCTTTGTAAACGTTGGTGTCGGCTTTAACGATCAGCTGGAAATCGCCGCTGATGGATTCGGGCAGGTTGACCACTGTCGAATAGGTGTACGACTCGCCCGGTTTCAGGTATTTCGGTTGGTTGTTGTCGTACAAGGACACGGCTTTAACCCGCAGAGCATGCTCCGGACTATCGGCAATGGCGCTGTCTACCAGCGGATAATCGCTGGCGTCCAATGAGGCGTCGCGCGACAGGTAAAGTCCGTCGAACCAGCTGTTGGTGCGCGTTTCCCGAGTCCCTTGGTTGCTGACGGTCCAGGTGACGGTGACCTGCTGCCCTGATGACGGATTGGGATTGGACAGGGTAATGCTGTCGACCCGAAGATCCGGTTCGCGATAGGTAATGTTCAGCGAACCGCGCAGGATGTTGTTGGCGTTACGGCCTGCCTCAAAAGCAGTGCCTGCCCGGTAAGCGCCGCCGATATTTCCGCCCGCGTAAAAACCCACCGCGTTAGTGTTTGTCCCGGACAGGTACTCGTCTTTGGCTGTGCGATTACGCGCTTCAGCCGGGTTATCCTGATTGTCGGCAATGACGTAAATATAATAATCGCCATCGGCGCCGGGCGGCAGTTTGACTTTGGTTGAGGTGGCGTAGCTTCCGCCTGCCGCCAGCCCTTGAATATTCGAGTGCTCGAAAACGCCCAGCAAGGTCGCCCGCTCGGGAATAAAAGACGGATCTTTACTGAGATAAACGGCATCGTTCCAGCTCTTGGTGCCCGCCCAAACCGCATCGCCCAGATTATTGACCGTCCAGGTAACGGTGGCGTCTTCGCCGGAAAAATTTTCCGGCTGTGTGCGAATATCGATGACCTGTAAATCCGCAGGATGATCGGTAACGGCCGATAAATCCGACCCGGTATTATTATTTTCATTGCTTTCGGCAACTTGCGATCCGACGGCATCGGTTTTGACAATCAGGTAGCGCCCTTTAACCGACGGCGCGAGCTGCACGGTCTGGCTGACGCTGTACTGTTCGTTATGGCCCAAGCTGCGCGCTTGGGTGTATCGGCCGATTTCCCAGACTTCTTTCGCCGCAGCAAAATCCGGGTTGTCGGTGATATAAACCACATCGGTCCAATTGCCGGTGAAAATATCGCCGCGGTTTTGTATGGTGTAGTTAAAACTATAGCTGCCGCCTGCATCGGCGGCCTCTTGTCCTGAAATTTCACTCACCGCCAAATCCGGCGGCGTGATGCCCAACACGCTGATGCCGCGGGCTTTGTAGTTGTTATTGTCGACGGCTGCCGGGTCGTCGGCATTGATATGGGTCGCCAGGGTGTCCTCAAGAATGACGTTATAGGTAGTGCTTGAACGAAAATGTTACAAGCCACGACTAGCAAGATGTGCAGCGAAAAAACTGAAATGAGTTTTTTTCGTTTACCCAGTAAAAGCGCCACAAAAACAGAATGTGCTAATGTCATGTGGCGAAATACAGCGTTTCTTGCCTTCGGCAAAATCATTGAACCTTAAAACTCAAACTTAAATAATCGCTGTAAGCCCTGCTAAGAAAGGGATACAGCGTTTTCGTTCAAGCACTAAGTATCGCTCCATACGGTGATGAAATAATCGCCCTACAACACGTTGTCCGGGAGTTTCACCTGTGCAGTACCCAAGTAATCCTGGTCTTTATCAATAATCGAAAGAAACAGGGTGAGTATGGTTGGCATATCCCTCTTTTTTATCCCAACCAAATATAAACATGGGGTATGCATATCCATATGGGGCTACTGGAAGTTGCAGTTTTTTAGCGACCGAAAGAGTGAAAGTCAAAGAGTAATAAATGTTAGAGCTTTGAAACGGAAAACTCATTTAGCCCAACAAAAAAATTGCATTGAAAAATGAACTGAAGAGTCATGTCTTTGCATTAAGAATCACCTATCAGGCAGCTTAAACTAAATTATTGTGTTTGGTGTGTTCAAGTTCGATGAACATCAATGTTCAAATTCACTAAAAACACGTATTTTGCAATGATTGGTGTCGGTAAGTGTTAAGATTCCCCACGGTCGAACAGCCTTGAGCGATTTTGTGTGTTTCCTGGCTATCAATATAACCCACTATATAATCTTCATATCGAAGCTAATCAATACTTTTAAGGTCGGATTGATTTTTATAGTAAGTAGATAATTTACAAAAAATTTGGCTTTATGTCGTCTTTTTGAGTGCCAGTCTTTATTTCAGCAGCAAGTTACTGATGGTATATGTAAGAGAAGGCGGCGAGGCTTAGGACAAACTGTTTATCTTGGTTAAATAACTAAAGTGGACCCCATGATTGATCTCATCAAAAATTTCCTCCCCGGCTATTTCAGTAACTTGTTGGGAATACCAATCAGCACCAATCCACATTTTGTCATCAACGTGGTTGCTGCCTTGCTTCTTTTGTTTTTGGGCTGGTATGTCGGGCAGGCCGTACGGGCGCTAATCTGTCTTGGTCGTGCTGTGCGGGACTTGGAAAAAGCCCGTCAGGAAAAACCTGACGGCGAGATCGTCACCAAGGATGATCTTCAGCAAGTGTTCAGGACTGCTTTCTTCGCCAGTGTTTGGAACAGTTACCGCGATACCTTGCATGAGCAATACGACTATCAAGGCGGCCAAAAGCGTTTGGTGTGCATTCGTTCCACCGTGCCCGCAGAAACTGTATTTAGCCCGCAATCGCTGGTGGATGCCCGGCTGAATATAGAGTTTTTCAAGCATCTGCCGGGCATCTTAACTGGCATCGGTATAATCGGCACTTTCTATGGGCTGATTAGCGGCATTCAACATTTCGACCCTTCGCTACTGGCTAAAGCGAAAAGTGATCCTGCGCAAATGGACACATTGTTCGTTGGGCTAAAAGCTATGTTTGATGAAGTTCAAGGTGCGTTCATTGCCTCTTTCTTTGCGATTGGCGCGGCAATGCTGATTACTGTGTTGGAGAAAGTTCTACTCAATTTCTGCTACCGCAAGCTGGAGCAGCTTTGCCGGATACTGGATGCGCTGTATGAAGGTGGCGTGGGTGAGGACTATCTTGCTGCGCTGGTCAAATCCTCGGCGGAGAACGCTACGCAGACGGCGCAACTCAAAGCTAGTCTAGTAACTGATCTGACCAAACTGCTTTTTGATTTGAGCGCAGCGCAGGGTAAGCAATCGGAAGTCCTTGGAAATCTTCTTTCAGCAAAAATTCAGGAGCATATTGATGCCAGTGAACACCATGGCGAAAGGTTTCGAGCTGAACTCAAAGAGGGTTTGGCCGATATTGGCAAAACTGTCGCTGGCGTCACCGACGGGCAGGGTGACACGATGACAGGAATGCTCGAAGGTTTGATTAAAACCTTTTCGGACAATATCCAGAATACGTTTGGCGACCAGATGAAAGGTCAGGCTGAAATGATGAATACCGCCATCGCCTCGATGGCGGAGATGCAAACCGGCTTCAAAGAGTTACTGCAAGATTTGCGCGAATCAGGCAAGACAGAGCGCGAAGACTTGACATCTAAAGTCACCTCTTTAGTTGGAGCGCTCGAAGCGCAGCAAGGTAAGCTTGAAGCCCAGATGATGGACATCATTAAAGGTATTCAGGATCAGATTGGCGAGAGCCAGACGAAAACCTCGGAACAGGTGGACACAAACATCGAAAAAATTCAAAGCTCGGTAGGTACGATACTAGCCAAGATGGAAGATGAGAGGAAAATCGCAGCAGCGGGAGAACAGAAGCGGCAGCAGGAATTTTCCGAAAAATCGACAGATCTGATCAAAACTATGGAGTCTCAAGTCGGCGACCTCGTCAATAAAATTGCAGATACGACAGTCGCGCTCAAGGATAATGTCACGGCGTTGAATAATACCTCCATTGACTCAATCAAGGGCATGAAACAGGGGGCAACGTTAATTTCATCAGCGGCTGGACATTTTGTGGAAGCAGGCAATAAAGTTAGCGGGGTGATGAAACAGGTCGAGACGGTTTCTGCCCAGCTTACCAAAAGCACCAATTCGTTAGCCCAGGCCTCCACCTCATTAGATAGCCAGTTGAGCCAATATGCCACTACGCGGGATGCCCTCGCCAGAATGGTTGGCGAAATGAACGCAATGCTGGAAAGAGCCAAGGACGAAGCGGGAATGAATCAGCAAGTAATTCAGAAAATGCAGCAGACCGTTAATGAGTTCGAAAAATTGAATGTCATAGCCGATCAGTCGTTTGATGCTATCTCGGAAAAACTGGCCGAAACGCTGACTAAGTTTCGTCAAGATATGGCGAAACATGACAGTGAATTACACAAAAACCACGCCGATACGCTCCATCAAGTCGCTTCGGCTTATGAACCCCTAGCAGCGATGATCGCGGGTCTTCAAGACATGTTTGCCAAAACAAGGCACAACTGATGTTCTCGCGTGGCATTCGCACCCCGCGAGGAAAGGAAGAAGGCGAAAAACCGTTCTGGATTTCCTATGCCGACCTGATGACCGCGATGATGATGCTGTTCCTCATCGTGATGACTTTCTCTTTAGTCATTATCACCAATCCTGGCCCGGAACTGGAGCATCTAAAAAAAATCCAGCAAATCTGCGATGAGATCAAAACGGCGGCTAAGGATGTCCAAGGCGTCACCGTTGATTGCATCAATAACCGTATCGACTTTGGTGTTCAAGCACAATTTGACAACAACGACTCAAAACTTCCCGAGAATGCTAAGCAGAAACTGCGCGAATTTGTGCCTATTTTGCTGAATGTAGCCCGCAAGGATCTGGGCAAGCTGCTTAAGCGTGTGGTGGTGGAAGGCTACGCCTCGCCGACCGGTAGTTATTTGCTCAATCTTCAACTGAGTATGCGCAGGGCTGAAACCGTATTGTGCAGCCTGTTTGAAGCGCCAAAATCTAATGAAACACTTTTGTCCATCCCGGACAAGCAGATGGTGCGAGACCTGTTTCTAGTGGGTGGCTACAGCTTCAACAACGGACAGGGAAAGTCTGCGGCAGAAATGCGGCGGGTGGAATTCAAATTGGATTTTTTAGGTTTTGATGAACAGCCACCTACGACAAACTCCAGCGACATGGATAATTATGGGCAGTGCCAATGAAGCACTCGCCTAGAAATCAAGCATATAGCCGTTTGAGGGTGAAATGATGAAATACCTAAACGGCTTCAACCATCACATCAAGAAATATGAAAACCAATACCCTTTACCTCGGCTAGAACTGTCCATCCTGCATATTGAAAGTATAAGGGAGCAAATTGAGGAAAAGTTGAAAGATGCTGTCATGGGAGAGCCTAACCCAGAATTAGTACAGCAGACCATCGAAAAGTTTTTTTGCTGGGCGGTAGAACCGTCAACCGAAGATTTCAGTTGGCTGGAAGTCGCTTTATTGTGTCGTGGATTATTAATTGAGACTCCAGAAGAAGGTTCCTTGATGGAATCCGAATACGCTATTAAGATTTTGCTAAGAATGTTTTCAGCTCAGTATCAAAGCCAAATGTTGAGCGCCTATCCTTGGCAAGGTTTACTCAACACTTATTTGAATGTTTCCTCTCGCCAAAATCCAGTGCTTGAAAAAAACTGGCTGGAATTGCGAATGTTTTTGATAAACACACTGGATAAAGTTGCTGCTCAATCGAGTTTTAAACCGCGCTGGCTGGAGGCGCTGGTTTCTCATCGGATTGTGCTTGAGGAAAACGCGACGCAAAATCTGGCAATAGATGCCTTGCAGGGCCGAATGGAAAAAGTGGAGCACATCGCCCAAGAGGTGAAAATACCACCAACAAGCTGGTTTTGGCCCGAGTTGCTAATGTCTCAAATTGAAGCTATCACTGCTTACCCTGATGAGAAATTCAAACCGGCTATCGACCTTTTATTGCCACAGTTGCAAAACCGCAAGGAGTGTTTGGACGATGGATTGGCTCGGATACTTAACCGGTATTCCAAGTGCGCTAACTTGGAGTCTCACCAAGAACTTAAAGCTACCGTGGTTACCCGCTGGAAAAGTCCATCATTGGAAATACAGCGTAATTGGGAGCGGGTATCCTCAGAAGCCAAACAGATGGTCCAGCGCTGGCTGGTGATTGAAGACCTAAAAGATTTTTTCCTAACCTTGAGGCAAGCATCAGACGATGATTCTTTGGATCGACGGCGATTTGAATTCTGGATGCAGTATCTGGGTAAAATAGATTTCTCACACCTTATTTTGGGGTCAGATACACGAGCAAATTTTCAGCAGTTAATGACCGGAAAGGTTGGGCGTTATAGCGCTTTGACAGGAACTAATTCAGCAAATAATGCATTCTTGATAAAGATTGGAAGTAGCTATATTGTCGAATTTGGCGGAGTGGGTAAAACGTGGGCCTATGACGAATCCACAATACTGCCTTTACTTAAAAACGAAAATAGCTACAACAGTTACAACAGCATCAGCTATGACGAGCTTCGCGCTCCTTATCGTAGTTTATTTCAGGGATATTCCGAGAGCGAAGAAGGCGGACTGGCCCATCGCGGCGCTTGGGAAGGAAAATTCCACAGGGCTTTGGACTATCTTGGCATTACACCTGACGCCATGCGCTTAAATGATTTATTGGAACGTTATCAAATCATCCAAGAAAAAAGTCCTAGCGGAACGCTTTGGGTCAGACATTCCTATTATGATGGCATAGTTGCGGATTTCCTCCGCAAACAAGGATACGCTTTTAAATCAAATGCGGAAGGGTTTTATCTAAATCCTCATAATATGGGAAGTTATTGATTTTATGTTCTTCACAAGAAAGCCTCGCATAATCCAGTCCACGGTAAAGTTTTCCGCTGATGGCATAATCTTTCTCGATTCTGAGGCCCCAGACCGCACTGCTTATTTGGCGCAATTGGCCGAAATCGGTTTAGCCGCGCCTAAAGAAAACGGCTATTTCCTAAGTTGGCCGGATTTGTACGAATTAGCCGACGATGCTGAACATGCGGATAGTTTAATCCTGCTGGCGTTGCCGTCTTGGAGCGAAGCCAGACCCGCATTGTCAAGTGCTGGGGCGCTGACCGATTCCGCATTTCAGATAAATCTTCAAGGCTGGATCAACCTGAATGGTATGCCTCTTCGTAGTGTAAAATTGATACAAGGAGGCTTGATTGAAACTGGCGGGCAGAAATTTTTGCTACATCAGTCAGTATGGGCCTTGGTCGATGCGGTGATTCGCTTTGCATCCCTGTCGTCGAGTGAGCGAACCGTAGAGATGAACTATCAAAGCTGGGGCAGGATTCGACGCTTAGCGCTTGCGGCAGGGGCAAACCTAGACGATTTTCTGACTAAGACGATTGTACTGACGCCGGAAACACTGAGCTTTGATCTTGAACGCTTGGAAACCCCGTCAGGGACAGATGAATCAAATCCTACAGTATCGGCAATCCGGGTAACCCCCACCTTTCAAGACGCCCCAGAGGAATGGCTGGCGCGTTTCGACCGTCTGCCAACTATCCCCGATTATTACATCCTTCCTCAATCGAACGGCGGTTTAATTAATGTCGCCATTTCTGAACCCGTTAAAAAAGTGTTGGCTGAAATCAAGCAGATGCCAGGGCGTGTAGCGCGTAGTCCGAGGGCGCAGGCGTTTATCCGTAATCCTTACGCCGTGCTGGGCGATGTCGCCGAAACGGTTATTCCGCCGGAGCGTTACGAGGCTTCACTACGTAGCGTGGACATTGTGTTTTATACGTTTGAGCTTAGTGCCAAACAGGACGGCAAGGGCAATATCGACGCCGTGTTTATCGATTTGGAGGCTACCCGCATAGGTGTCATTCCTGCCTATCATCGCCATACTTTTAAAGCGCCTGATGAATTGTTGCGGTTGATTGAAGAAATCCAGCACCAGTTGAGCGCGAATTACCCCTGTTTTAACTGGCAGGGCTACGAGGTCGAATTGCGCGGCGATGCAGGGGAAAAACTTCAACAATTGCAGACTTGGCATGAACGCTGGCTAAATCCCGTGCCAGCGATTACCTATGAAGATGTGTATGGGTTTTCCGGCTACGCTCAGCGGGTGATCAAAATTGGTGGGCGTGAGCCCTATTATTCTCCGTTTATCTTTAAAACCGAATCAACAGAGTCACCTTGGTTGCCCACAAATACCTTGGTTGGCTTCGGCGAGTCCACAGATGGCCCTATTTCGCTAATTCGTACTCAAACAGATTTGGACAAATTTACCGCTGCTGTCAAGCAAGCCAAGCATCAGGGCAAAGAGGAATTCGATTATCCCGGTCTGGACAAGCCAATACCCGTTCTGGAAGCGGAAACAATGATTCCTTTGCTAGAGGGAGTTATGAACGCTACTCAAGAAGGCAAGCCGCCGCCTAATAAAGTCGAAATCCCCCCTAAACCCAAGCAAGGGATGCTGATCGAAACTAATATTGAAGTGGTCGGTTATGCGGAAGGCCAGCGCTCAGCGCATTTGGCTTTTGACAAAAATCTCACTATTGGCTTGGAGCTGCCTTCTACGTTGCAGGTCGAGTTGAAAGAACACCAAAGTATTGGTGTTGCGTGGTTGCAGCATCTTTGGCGCAACAGCCCTGAATTCTATTCCGGTTGTGTAATGGCCGACGATATGGGCCTAGGCAAAACGCTTCAGTTGTTGGCCTTCATCGTTTGGTATTTGGAACAACCGAATTCTCTGCCTGTATTGATTGTCGCGCCAGTTAGCCTGCTAGAAAACTGGCAAAACGAAATAAAAAAGTTCTTTGTATCAGGCTGCGTCCGTGTGCTGACCTTATATGGTAAAACACTGGCCGACAAAAAAATCCCTCAGAATGCCATTGCCCCAGGCCTGTTACAGAATGGTCTGACAAAGTTCCTAGCCGACGATTGGTTAGGCGATGCTAATTTGGTATTGACCACTTACGAAACGATGCGTGATTTATCCATTTCGTTGGGCCAACAAACTTGGAGCATCATGGTCTGCGATGAGGCACAGAAGATTAAAACTCCAGGTACATTGGTCACGGATGCAGCTAAGGCGCAAAACGCCGGATTCAAAATCGCCTGCACCGGAACGCCGGTGGAAAACTCGCTGACGGATTTATGGTGTTTGTTTGACTTTGTGCAGCCCGGTTTATTAGGACCACTTAATCGGTTTGGCCTGAACTATCGCCGACCCATTGAAAGCACCAGCGACGACGCAGAACAGAGCGAGGCATTAGAGCAGTTGAAAACCTTAATCGGGCCGCAATTGCTACGCCGAACTAAGAGCGAAGTTGCCAAAGACTTGCCGATTAAATATGACGACAACCACGAACACATACGACAAAAAAACCGGATACAGCTGAACGAGTTTCAGCGAAAGTTATACCGCGAAGCCATTGCGGATTACCAGCACATGTTGCAGGCTGCGCAGGGGGCAACGCAACGCAGCAACCCTATACTCGCTGTGTTGCATCGGCTTCGCGCCATTTGCGCCGATCCCAGGCCGAAAGGTTTGCAGCCTGACCATTGCCTTTCAGTTGAGGCCTACCGAAACCAATCGCCCAAGTTCAATTGGTTGATTGAACAACTAGACGATGTGCGCAGCAAAAAAGAAAAAGTTCTAATCTTTACCGAATATTTGGATTTGCAAAGAGTTTTACAATATTACACGAACCAACGTTACAATTTATCGTCGCGCATAATCAACGGCTCGGTGAAAAGTAGCAGTGAAGCCACCGAAAGCCGACAAAAATTTATTGACGAATTTCAATCGAGTGAAGGCTTCAATGTCTTGATTCTGTCGCCCAAAGCCGCAGGTTTCGGTCTCAACATTCAAGCAGCGAACCATGTGATTCACTATACCCGCCCATGGAACCCGGCAGTTGAAGATCAAGCTACTGACCGCGCGTATCGTATCGGGTCAACCCGCGATGTTTACGTCTATTACCCAACTGTTTACGATAATGAGCAGTTGACGTTCGAAGCGAAACTGGATGATTTGTTGCGGCGAAAAAGGGAACTGGCCGGCGATATGTTGAACGGGACGCCGACAGTGACCCAAGATGAACTGTCTGATTTGCTCGGTGAGGCAGGACACGATCCATCCGTCCAGTTAGAGGAATGGATTACGGCAGAACATTTACCCTGGATTGTCGGTAGGCCCTTCGAGGCGCTTTGCCTCGCATTATGGGAATGCCAAGGCTACAACTGCTTATTAACGCCTACCACGGGAGATGGAGGTGTTGATATTGTCGCCATCAAGGGGAGGCAGGGCTTGTTGATCCAGTGCAAAGCATCTGGATCAACAAAAGGACAGGGCTGGAATGCTATCCAAGAGATTGTGGCAGGCTCCGCAGCTTACGAACAGCAATTCCCGGATGTGAGATTCACCAAAGTGGCGGTCACCAATCAGTTCTTTAATGACAATTCGATCCGGCAAGCGGAGTATAACGAGGTTTGTTTGGTTGATAGCTGTATTTTGACGGAGTGGCTTTCGCTGTATCCTCAGCCCTTTAACGCTCTACAATAATAATTATGCGACGGGATTTGAAGTTCAACAGAATTAAACCGTGCAGAAAACCCACCGATCTTACCCGTAAAGACTGTCAACCATTGTTTTTTTATACCTATTATCTTAATTGATCGCAAAATTGGATACAGAAAGAGAAAGCAGGAAAATTGTTGCAGCCGCCTATTGATGAATCTTTATACGTTTATTAGTGGGACTGTCCGATAGCTCATTTAGCGCAACATATAGTTTTTAATATATGGAAGAGTAACATCGACTTTTTTGTGTTTGTCCTATGGAGTTTTGACATTCGTAACAATATTTCCACCTAACCTAACTCTGGAAAAATAACTTTATATTTCCTCCCGCAGGAATCTCCAACTTTAAATTCGGCATCTCAAGAAACACGACAAAAGTCCCGCTTGCCGCATCAATCAAGCGATCGACCATATTCACTTTGGCGGAATAAAGGCTGCCTTGAGGAATCTCCGGCGTAACATTTGCGCTCATGCCCTGTTTAAGCTCGCCAAACACCTGCTTCGGCAAGATGACATGCACCCTCAGCGGGTTCATTTCCGCAACTTTGAAAATATATTTTTTATTTGAACCCAACTCGAACACTTCTCCTTGAAACGCACCTTGATCGACTACAACGCCTTCTACGGGGCTTTTAATAGTGCGTAAATTGAGCAAGCTGTTTTGTTGCTGAAGTTCCAACTTGGCTATTTGGCGATTTTCTTTGGCGACTTGAAGTTCGGCCTCGGACAAACGAAACTCCGCTTCGGTATCTTCGCTGTCTTGCAAAGCCATTAGCTTTTGGCTCGCCATCTCCTGGCGTCTATCAAGTTTCTTTTTAGAGAATTCCATTTTGCCTTCAGCCATTTGCGTTGGGCCTACTTGCTGGGATTTGAATTTAGCCAACTCCGAAGCCGCGCGTTCTGCATCCGACTCAAGCGTTGCCAGGGTTTGCATTTTTTTTACCCAGTCGCCGCGCTTAACGTAAACGCGATCGATCCTGCCGGTGACCGAGCTACCTACCTCGACCATTTGCGTGGGTTCTATCAAGCAATCAAACTCAGCCGCCATGCACTGTGAATACATCAACGCCGCAACCAACAAAAAGCCCGATCGGCTAAAGATACTCAATAGCATGTGATAAAAACTGTAATCATCTGTTACGGACAATGCCGTAAACCCGTTCATCATTCATCGTGTTCTGCGTTCTATTTTTATAAACTGACTCGCCGAAAGATACTAGAACTTTAACTATGCTGCAAACATTTAGAATCAGGTGGGCTGTTAACGCGAGTAATTCTTCCAACGCTGTTTAAATTCTGCGTAACAGCCGCCCGGCGTTTCCACGTCGGGCCGACGGGCTTTATCGGGCGATAATCAAAACCGATCCGAGCTTTTGCATTTTCTTTTTGCCGGAACCAGTCGATAATAGCCGCATTATTAATTTAACTATCAATGAGACAAAAATGAGCAACGTATTTAGTTTTACCGGCACTGTGGGCCGTGATGCGGAAGTCCGGTATTTACCTTCGGGCCAAGCGGTATTGAATGTTACCGTCGCCAACAATATCGGCTTTGGCGATAAGCAGCAAACGCTATGGATCAGGTGTGCGGTATGGGGCAAACGCGCCGAAGGACAGTTGCAAAATTATCTGAAAAAAGGCCAGCAGGTGTTTGTCTCCGGCGAACTGAGCCAAAGCGAGTATCGGGCGCAAGACGGCTCGACTAAAACAAGTCTGGAGCTTAATGCCAATATTATCGATTTGGTCGGCAAAAGAAACGAGTCCAACCAGCCGCCGCAACAAAATTATCAATCGTCCGGCGCGCAAGGCCGTCCATCGGCCCCGCAAGGCCCGAGCCATGATAATTTCGATGCGCCGTATGACGACGACATCCCATTCTAATTTGATGAAAAAAATATCCGATAAGCCGACAGAGCGGCAAACGGTGACGGTTACTGAGCGTAATCTGTTGCTGGCTCATGGACAAAGTAAAAAACTGGCGGATATGCGCAAAAGACTTCAGCCGGATTTGCCGGTTGAAGCCGTCGCATTGCCGGGCAAGCAATTATCAGCCGGGCTGAAGCCGGAAGTCGCCACGGAGCTGAATAAAGCAAGGACGCTTATCGATGCCCGCATTAATGAAATAATGCGAAGTTTCCCTGAAGGCAAGCAAAACAAACTGTTTAGCTTCAGATTCGGCTCTGCCGATGCCTTAAAAACCGGCACTATAAAAGCCGTTTTTATGGCCTTAGGCATCGACGCTACGTTGGTGAACATGAAGATGATTGCCGCTTTGGATTTTCATGGCAACCCTGTTAAAGGACATTAACGCCCACGATTTTTAATCGTCAAAAAAAGCAGGAGGGAATGTGAACACACTGCATAACTTACTCGCTTCTATCGCCGACCAGTCTTTTCAGAATATCCGCAAGCTGGGCGGCAGCTATCATTTCCCCGGATTTGAACTCAGTTTTATCAAAATACAGGGCAGCCCCGGCGCTAACCCCGCTTCCATTGCAGCGGTAAAAATAACGCTGCAAGACAGCGCAATCCCCGAGGAATTTTTCCAGTCAGCCGAGTGCAAGCTGGCGGTAGCGGATTTTTTGATTCGGCGCTTTCGTCACGGCATCGATCGATTCGCCCGGCAAAATCGCGGTAAAGACGGCAGCGGTTCTTTTAACACCATCGCCTTGAGCCAGAAGATGCTGAACAGGGATAGCGTTTTGTTTGATGACCAAGCTGTTTATTTGCGCTTTATCATCAGCCTTCCGGCTAAAGGGCAAGGCGGCGTTTTTGATGCCGAGCAGGCCTGGATCATGTTGAGCCGGGAGCTGACGGCAATCGTCGACGCGACATTTTTTTATCAACACTACGACCGGCAAAGCAGAGCGCTGCTCCGGCAGTTTGTCGATGTGCAAAAAATACGCGCCGAAATCATTCAATTCATGCGGCGGCATGCGCTGGTCGCTTTTATCGCCAACGATGCCAAGCTGCCGCGGCATAGCGGCGTCGATGACCGGCCGTCGCCATGCGAGTCCGTTAAAGCCTTTCATTCCCCCGCGTCGTTACAAATAGACATTGCCTTGGCGGATGGTCGCCGCCTGTCCGGCATGGCTATTAAAGAGGGTATCACTTGCATTACCGGCGGCGGCTATCATGGCAAGTCGACCTTGATGCAGGCGCTTTTAGCCGGGATTTATGCGCATATTCCGGGCGACGGGCGGGAATATGTAGTGACCCGCGAGGATGCCTTTTTTATCAGGGCCGAAGAAGGCCGCAGCATTAGGGATGTCGACATCAGCCCGTTTATCGGCGACCTGCCGAATGGCCTTAAAACCGATTGTTTTTCATCCGACAATGCCAGCGGCAGCACTTCGCAAGCGGCCAATATTGTCGAAGCCATTGAGAGCGGCAGCCGGTTGCTGCTGTTTGATGAAGATACCTGCGCAACCAATTTTTTGGTGCGCGACGAGTTGATCAAAAAAATCCTGGATGCGGAGCAAGAGCCGATCAAACCGCTTTATTCGACGGTGCGGTCGCTGTGGAAAAAACACCGTGTCTCGATGATTTTTGTGGTCGGCGGCCTGGGTTATTTTTTGCAGAAAGCCGACACCTGCCTGCTGATGGACAATTACCGCTGCGACGACATTACCGCCAAGGTGCGCGACAGGCTGGGGCCGATAGCTGAGGAAGATGCGCCCCTGACCGATTTTTCGGTATCGCGCCGCCTGGCAATCGATAATTTCGATCCCGCCTATATCAATCGGCGCTTGAACAAGACCCTACCCCAACGCATAAAAGATTTGCGCAACGCTCCGAAGCAGCTGGAATACGGCATGGATCTGGTCAATCTGGAGGCGGTGGCGCAAATCGCCGAAGCGCCGCAAATCCTGGCTATCGGCTATTGCCTGTTGGCGTTGCGAAGCAAACTGAAACAATCGGGCGATAAACCCGAGACTATCCGCTACTGGATTGAGCGGCTGGAGGATGAAATAAACAGCCACGGCTTAGACATATTGGAACCTGATTATCCAGGTACCCTGTCCATGCCACGCAAATATGAACTGGCTGCCGCTATCAACAGGATCAGGTCGTTAAGGATTGTTCAGGAATGATGTCGTCGAATGTCATCCGCTCAGGATGCTGGAAGATGACCGTGCCGGTCAAAAAAAGGCCACCCCGGAGAGAAAGGAGGGTGGCCTTTATAAGAGAGATAATTTGACAAAAACACGGCATCCTGCCCCTCTTTGTCGCTTACAGATTAACAACATCGGCAGATAAAGTTTATCAGTACGAATACCTATAGCAACAATCTCTATCAGGCAACACTGCGTTATACCGTCAAATTAATATCCTGAACGATTCCGGTTTTGCCATCTTGCCGGTATCGGTAATTTCCCCCAGCGCTTGGTTATCAGCTCACATCGCAATTAATTGGCTCCCGGCAGCAACTACAGGACAGGGATAGCTTGGTGTACAATAGATTTTTTTTATTTAGATTTAGGAGCAACAATGGAAACCTACCCCGAGAAAACCTGTTCGATAGACCGCCTGGTCACTCATGCGAAGTTGGTAGAGGCGACAAAAGCCGGAATGAAAACGCAGCAACGTCGTGATGGCGTATACGGCTGGCCCGGCGAAACTTTCGACCTGGACGGGATGACTTTTGTGGTTACCGAGTTAAAACGTCAGCGCTTAGGCGACATGACCGATGCCGATGCCAAAGCGGAAGGCTACCCCAGTCTTGATATGTACCGGGATATTATCTTGAAAATGCATGCCGGAATGAGCTGGGAAGCCGACGCGCTGGTATGGGTGCATAGCTTTGCCGCTCAAGCAGAGTAGTTGAACGCATAACCCCCCGGCCTTTCCCCGGGCCGGGGGTTAGGCCGTTTCCATGAAAAAACATACCCGAATTACGCATTATTTTCTCACCACGAAGACACGAAGAGCACGAAGAAAAAACATAAACATCGCACCTTCGTGTCTCGGCAACTGCTCCTGCGTCGCCTAAAGCGCCTACTGTTGGTGCTCTACCTCCTGTATCCAAGTCGTTCGTGGTGAATAAAAAATAAATGATACGAGGTATAATATTCTTTACCGGACATCGCCTTAGTATGGTCGATCTTGTTTATGCCCGGTTAGCGCTGCTCCGGCAGCGGCCGCCTTTAAATCATTGGACATCGACGCCGCCATTCTTTGAAACGGCGACTCGATATACCGATACGAGATCATTGCAAACCCAAAAACAACAGCGATGTACGCAAAAGTTAGCCAGCCGACGTAATTCCCGGTCACTAATTCCTGCCACAAGTACACCGTGTAAGAGATTCTCCCTAAATAGCATAACTGCCTGTTTTTAAAAACAACGGCGATCGCTTTAATCTGCATCGGCGTACCCAGCACCATCAGCACAATCAGCACCGGGTAACAAACCGCCTTAACCTGCTTTTCGATGCCGACCGGCACATAGCCTATGCAAATCAGCAGTAAAGCAATCACGATTAGCCAGACTGCGAGATGCATCCGACTAATGCGGCTGATGATCTGTTTAGGCAACAGCGCCGAACAGCAGCCGATGAGCAGAAAAACAAAATACATCAAATATTCGCTAAAAAACGGCTGTCCCGTCCTGTTCAATAACACCGATGCGATAGCCAGGCCGCCTATCGCCAAAGCAAAGCGAAGACTGTTATTAATCAACGGTACAAACAGAATCAGCAACGGAAAAATCAGGTAGAACTGCTCCTCGTAAGCCAAGGTCCACGTGTGTCCCGCAAACCAAGAACAGCCGTCGGGAAACGGCATATTGCATAAAAACGACGCCGAGGTCAGCGCTTGCCGGGGCGATATTTCAATCATGCCCGCCGCATTAAGCGTCAATAGCGCCGATAAATACAGCCAAAGCGGCGGAATAATCCGGAAAAACCGGCGCACATAAAATGCGGACAGGCAAATCCTGCCGGTCCGGCTTTTTTCCGCAACCAAACCGGAACAAATGACAAATCCGCTGATCACGAAAAACACCAACACGCCCAGCTCGCCGAGCCGGTCCAGCGGGTCTAAATAAGGCGTCAGGAAGGGTACTTTTAAGCCGCTATAAACGAAAATATGCGATTGAATGACCATGACAACGGCCAGAAACCGCCAAGCATCAATGTAATCGATTCTTGCCGGTACAAGGTCTTTATGGGGGTTACACAAGGTGACTTATCCTGCTTTAGGAAATGGCAGGGCTACAAGTAGCCCCGATTTTACGCGCTGTCAGTCTTTGACTGTATTCGGAAATAGCACCTGATTAGTAAGATGCTTCAGCTAGCGCCGTCATACTGGCATGGATGCCAGTATGACGGCGTTTTTTGCGTTAGCTGAAGCAGCTTTATAATCAGGAAATAGCTTGGCTATTTAAAAGAGTGCTTTATTTAGCGGAGTACTGTCTTGTTAACAAGCGACTAACCGGCGGCTAAATAATACAAGCCGCTGCTTAGGCATACCAATGAAAACAGGGTGTTCATACGCTTACCCGTGCTCAGCCCCAAGACGCAACCGCCCAGGCAAATGATCAGACTCATCAACATTAACGACGAGAAGTACATGACGGCGCTGGAATCGGCCGGAATTTCCGAGGCATGCGCATAGCCGTGGAATACCGCGAAAAACGATACGCCCAGGAAGAGGATTTTAGCGCGTTGTTTTTGACTGATAGTCACCAGCAAGCCAAACGCTACCAACGATAAGGCGATTAACGATTCAACAAACGGAATTTGCACCGCATAAGCGTTAAGCGAGGCTCCGGCAGCCATCAAGGCCAGAAAAACAGCGGGAAATACAAACACCGCTTTGACGCCCTGTTTGGCCGCGATCAGGCCAACCGCCAGTAATACCAGCAAATGGTCGATGCCGGTTAAAGGATGCAGTAAACCGCTCATCAAACTGTGCTCGACATGGCCTCCGGTATGAGCATAGAGCGAGGGAGATACAAGAAATAAGGCGGCAATCAGCCAGTTTTTAATGCGCATAAATGAGTCCTGTTAAAGTTGTGAAATCGGGATGAACAATGTTCGGCAAGCTCGCAGTCTATTAACTGGCCTTAGCCCTGTCAACGCTTTATCAACTAATAACTGCGATTTAAAATATCCTGCGGGTACTTTCATGTAGGGCGTGCCGTGCGCGCCATAGAGCGTTAAGTTTAGACCGAGCGAAGGCGCGTCCGCCAGCCGACGCTTTATCGAGTAATGGCCCTAATCGCCTCCGCCAGCAAAGCGTCGAGCATGATGCAGGAACTCGGATGATCGATACTGTCGGTGCTCCAGATGGTTTTGATACCGGATTTAAGGATATGGGCATAAGCATCGCCGCAAAACAGCGCATGGGTAACGACAGCGTAAATATCCTTGCTACCGGCGGCTTGCAGCAATCCGGCCGCTTTGGCCAGCGTCCTGCCGGTGCTGGCCATGTCGTCGATCATGACCACCGGTTGATTGCGAAAATCGCCATCCGGCAAGCTCATTTCAACCTGTGTGTCGCCGAGCCGGTTTTTTCGAGCAATGGCATAATCGAAGCCGATGTTTTCGGCGATAGCGGCAACCCATTGTTTCGATTCGCTGTCCGGCCCCAACAATAGCGCATGGTCGAATTGTTGTTTCAGAAAAACGCCGATGTCACCGGCGGCAGTCAGGCTGATCGCGTTTTTTATCGGAATCGCCTGAGTTAATGACGAGATGCGGTGCAAATGCGGATCTACGGTCAGCACATCGTCGAACAGGTCGGCAAGCAGCTTGCCGACGATGCGCTGGCTGATCGCCTCGCCGGGCTGGTTGGCGATGTCCTGGCGCATATAGCTTAAATAAGGCGTAACCAGCGTAAGGCGTTTAGCGCCTAATTCCCGCGCGGTAGTGGCGCATAGCAACAGTTCGATCAATTTGTCGTTGGGTTGATTAAGGCTGCGGCAGACAATAACGTGTTCCGGCAATGACGGCGGCAGGCGAATCAGGCTTTCGCCGTCGGGAAAATGATGCACGACGACCGCCGCCAGCGGCGCCTCAAGCCGGTCAGCGAGGCGTTGCGCCTGGCTTAAGTAGTCGGGGAAGGCAAGTATCATCATGGCTTGGAATTGTTCCTGATCAAAATCTGATGTTCCGCAATGACTAAGAAATTTTCACCACGAAGACACGAAGAAATAAAACTTCGAGACCTTCGTGGTGTTTTTTATGCGGCTTGCGTAACATCCGTTAAAAGGCAATCAGCGATTTGATAATCTGTTCTTCGCTGCCTATCGTGTAGCCATTATTGTGGATGGCTAAATCCTGGGCGAATTTAAAATCGGCGGGAAACTCGGCATAGATGCGATATAGAATGTCGCCCTTTTTTACCGGACTGCCCAACTTTTTTAACAAATCGACGCCCGCTTTTTTCATCACCGGCGCACCGGCAAGCCGGGCGATTCTTGCCATTTGAAAGTTGTCGATACTGGTGACCACGCCGTCGGAGTCGGAAAAAATCTCATGACACAGATCCCCCGGATGCAGGTCTATCGGTTTGGCGCCTTGCGCCTGAATCAGTGCATTCATTTTGGCGCCGGCACGGCCCGATTCGAGTATGTCACGGGCAATCGCATAGCCTTGCCCGCCGCGCACATCGGGATCGAATTCAATGATCCTGCCGGCCAGCTGCAAGGACTTTTGGCGCAAATCGAACGGCGCATCCGGGTCGTTTTGCAACACCTGCATAATGTCCCGCGCTTCCAATACCGGGCCTATGCCCCGTCCTATCGGCTGGCGGCCGTCGGTAATCATCACTTCCAGATGAATATTCAGCCGGTCGCCGACAAACTCGAACAGCTTACGCAAGGCCAGCGCCTGATTCATCTGCCGCACTTTAGCGGTGGGACCGACCGGAATATCGATAATCAGATGCGTGGAACCGGCGGCCAGTTTTTTGGACAGGATCGACGCCACCATTTGCCCCTGCGAATCGATGCCCAGCGGACGCTCGACGGAAATCAGCATATCGTCGACCGGCGCGAGTTTGGCCGTGCCGCCCCAGGCCAGACAGCCGCGCTCCTTGCGCACGATGTCGTGCAGCTGGTCCGGCGTCAGATTGACTTCAGCCAACACTTCCATGGTGTCGGCCGTCCCCGCCGGTGAGGTGATAGCGCGGCTGGAGGTTTTCGGTATCAACATGCCGTGCGCGGCAACGATAGGCACAACCAGCATCGAAGTGCGATTGCCGGGGATGCCGCCGATGCAATGCTTGTCAGCGACCAGCGCTTCATGCCAGTTCATGGTGTCGCCGGATTGCAGCATCGCGCGGGTAAGAAAAAACAGTTCGTCCCGATCCAGATTGTTTTGCCCGGTCGCGACCAGGAATGCGGCCATTTCCATTTTCGAGTAGCGGGTTTCGACAATATCGGTGGTTATACTGATAAAGTCATCCTGATCGAGACGTTCGCCGTTGATTTTGCGGCGCACCGCATCCATCGACTTCGGCGCTTCCGCATGATTGACCGTGACCAGACAGCCTTCAGCGACATTAAGCCGCGTAAATGCCTGCTCGGATAGGCCCAGTTCTCCCGGCTGCACGATGGAGCTGTCATCGACGACGTTAAGAACCGCGAGTACCTTGGAACCGTTGGTGCTAACCAGAATTTTAGACAGCGCCTGAAAACCCTCGGCCCGGTAAATGCCGCACTCGCGATGCAGGTAAGCGACGTTTTCATGATAGGTATCGATAGCGATACGGCGAATTTGCAGAGTGTCATTACTCATGGGTTAAAATGGCCGGTAGATAAACTGAATTGATGATGCGGTTTGAGGTGGGTATTGTCAACCCGTCGAGCATCAATGATGATCTATACATCAACCCTACAGCATGAACCACGAAGACGCGAAGAACACAGAGCAAACCCAAGGCAAAACCTTCGCGTTCTTCGTGTCTTCGTGGTAAAAACTCCATGCTTATTGCGTAACATCAGTTATTCAAGTTACGGTCAAAGACTTTAACATCAGGAACACCAATGAAAAAATGCACATGGGCGCTGTCCAGCCCTAACGAAGAACATTATCACGATCATGAATGGGGCGTGCCGGTGCATGACGACCGGTTGCTGTTTGAATTTCTTATCCTTGAAGGCGCACAGGCGGGCTTAAGCTGGTCGACCATTCTGAACAAACGCGACGGCTACCGCTTAGCCTTCGCTAATTTTGATGCCGAAACGGTTGCGGAGTACGATGAGCAAAAAATCAACGAACTGCTGGCTAACCCGGCCATCGTAAGAAACAAACTGAAGGTCAATGCGGCGGTCATCAACGCCCAAGCTTATTTAAAAGTGCGGCAGGCTTTCGGCAGTTTCGATAACTATATCTGGCAATTCGTCGATGGCAAACCGCTGCACAATGCCTGGAAAAACCACGCCGATCTTCCGGCGTCCACGCCGACATCCGAGCTGATGAGCAAGGATCTTAAGAAGCGAGGCTTTAAGTTTGTCGGCAGCACCATTTGTTATGCTTACATGCAGGCGACCGGCATGGTCAACGATCACACCATCGATTGTTACCGGCATGCCGAAATTAAAAAATTAAGTTAACCGTTCGTGCTGAGCTTGTCGAAGCACGATATTCAGAAGGAGAAACACGATGCGTTATCTACATACCATGGTTCGGGTCCGTGACCTGAATGAATCCCTCGATTTTTATTGCAACAAACTGGGGCTGGTTGAAAGCCACAGGATGGACAGCGAAGCCGGGCGTTTTACGCTGGTCTATCTGCATGCGCCGCAGGATGCCGATCAGGCCAAAAAGATGCACGCGCCGCTGCTGGAACTGACTTATAACTGGGACACCGAAGATTATCAGGGCGGCCGTAACTTCGGGCATCTGGCTTTTGAAGTCGATAATATTTACCAAACCTGCCAAAAATTGATGGCTGCAGGAGTGGTCATCAACCGTCCGCCGCGTGACGGACATATGGCGTTTATACGCTCGCCGGATCAGATTTCTATCGAGTTGCTGCAAAAAGGCGAAGCGCTGGCGCCTGCAGAACCGTGGGTTTCTATGGGGAATACGGGAAGTTGGTAAGCTTGGTCGTATCGGCTTGCTGCAGGTAGGTCAATGGCCTATACTGTGCCTATGAATTTTGAATGGGATGAAAACAAAAGCGCCGCATGTTTTGATCAACGTGGGTTTGACTTTGCCTACGTAGCTCAAGCATTCATTGACCCCAATCGCCTGATTAAAAAAGATACGCGTTGGGATTATGGCGAAGAACGTTATCAACTCTTGGGTTCAATGGCTCAGCGGGTATTCTGTGTTGTCTACACCTTACGCGGTTCTACCATTCGAATTATTTCCGCACGCAAAGCCAATCAACGCGAGGTGAATCGCTATGAAAACAGTAAAAATGAGTATTGATCCTGAAAATCCGGCATCGCTGCCCGAAGGTAGAGTAGATTTCAACCGTTTAGACGCCACTACAGAACGGGATATTGCCGCACAGCAGCACATCGATGAAACCAATGCCATGTTAGACGCCGCTAAATTTGCCCGTCGAGTACGAACGCGGCTGGGTTTGAGTCAGGCTGAGTTTTCTCAGCGAATTGATGTATCGCTTGAGACTATTCGCAATTGGGAGCAAGGGAAACGCTGCCCAACAGGCGCGGCGAAAGCATTATTGAAAATTCTCGACAAAGCGCCTGAGGTGGCTTTGGCTGCTTTGGACTAACATTCTGAAATACTCAGCCATATCAAACTTGGGAATGTTGGGCATAAACAGCATACTCAACTAACCATTAAATTTATTAGTAGGTAAATATGCCTCACCCGTCTGCGATACATGCCTTCTGACTCTTGAAATAACATCAGGGAATTTCAATGAACCTGATAAAAAAAGATATAGATGACTTGCATCCAAAATAATTAGAGTTGTTCTACTGCCAGATGCATCACTAATTGCCACACTGCTATAACCAGCTATAGAAATCATTATCCCCATCGTGTTGTCAGCCATTTTGTTGACCTTGGCTTTTAGAGAATCAATATCTGTTGCAGCGGACTGTTCTTTTGTAAATTTTAGTTCTACAAGATATGTGGTTCCGTCAAGCGTTAATGAGCCATCAATTTGACGACCATCGCTCTTATATGGCTTTCTATTTGTGATTTCGCAGAAATCAAGGAGTTCATAAAACCATTTTTCAAATTCATACCCACCTTCTTGAGTTCCAACTTTGGGATGAAGCTCATCTAGCTTTTGTTGAAGCTTTGTCTTATCTGTGAGTGCTCGCTATATTTTCTCTCTTTCTTTTCTAGACTGCTCTTGAGCTTCTTTTCGGTCTTTTTCGCTCTTAATCTCTTCGTCTTGTTTTTTTAAGTAGCTCTTTAGTTCTTGCACTGCTTTGTGTGCTTCTTGAATCATTTGAGCAGAATTCTCCCAATTCCGAAGGTCTGGAAATGTTGTTTTCTCAGAAAGGCTTCTTGCCATTTGAAAGATATCTGCGTTTCCTTTATCTGTGGGTTGTAATTTCTGAAAGAGTCTATCCAAAAAATCTCTTTTAGATTCGCCTTCAGCCCATGAAGAAATAAAGCTATCTGCCACATGTGATGCACGTAAAAACTTACGTAACGCCTCTCTACGCCAATATGATTTGAGAACTGCTTCATATGTAAGCTCAATTAGTCGTGGTGTTATTTTGGTAGCCAAACTTTATCTTCTCTCATTTAAATCATTTTAGGGTTGGTGTGCGTACCTTTTAGCTTTAAGTCGCCTGCAAATCATGCAAAGGCAGATGCAACAATGACACCGATTAAATATCGGTCTTTTCACTGGCATATTGCACGTCAATCCCAATCAGCGCGCCATTGCTATCAAAATCCAGCACTACGCCATCAGCAACTTCGGCGGAATCCACTGATGGCGCAATGGGCAAATGAATGTATAGCGAATCGGTTTCTTTATCGTAGCTCGGCCTCACGGTTTAAATCTCCGGCCTGAGTGTCCTCAAAGCAATGCCTTAAACTGTTCAATCGAAAGACCGGCATCTTTCACAATACCGCCCATAGTGAACGCCTTGACGGGATTATGACGCGGGATGGTCAACAGCCGTTCCCCGTTACTCATGACGATGTGTTTGCCTTGTCTGACTATCCGAAAACCGGCTTTTTCAAGGGCGCGTACTGCGTCAAGATGGTTAACTCCTGGAAGTTTCGACACGACTAAGCCGCGATTTCAATTTCGTGTGTTTCCTGATCCCGGCTCATGTCTGCCACCGCAGCCAGATATTCTTGAATAGCATCCTGAATGTTCTCCAAAGCTTCTTCATCGGTATCGCCTTCAGACCAACATCCAGGAAGCCCTGGAACCGACACACTGATTCCTTCTTCGGTACGGTGAAAAATAACGGTATATTTCATTTTCGATACCTCAAGCCATGTAGGGTGCGTACGCATACCATTTTCAAAAAACTCGAAAAGGTACGCGGAGCGCACCCTACTTAAATTTAAATAGCCTTCTTAATCCGCTCCAAAGCGTTTTGCAGATTAGTCATGCTGGTGGCTATCGAAATCCGGATATGCCCTGGCGTGCCGAACGCGGAACCCGGAACCAACGCAACGCCCGCTTCTTCGATCAAATATTCGGAAAAATCAAGATCGTCATTGATGTTATCCAGTCGGGCAATCAGCTTTTCCACATTAGGGAACACATAAAACGTGCCGTCGGTCTCAAGGCAGTCAACGCCGTCGATGCTGTTGAGTTCGCTAACGACATAATCGTGGCGCTTTTTAAATTCAACGCACATGTTGTCGATAAAGCTTTGATCGCCGGTTAAAGCGGCTTCGGCGGCATGTTGTGAAATCGACGTCGGGTTGGAGGTGCTTTGCGACTGGATAGTGGTCATCGCCTCGATCAAATCCGCAGGGCCTGCGGCATAGCCGATACGCCAGCCGGTCATCGAATAGGCTTTGGATACGCCGTTCATGACCACGGTGCGGTCATAAAGATCGGGATGCGCGTTTAAAATATTAACGAACGTGCCTTTCTTCCACAGGATGTGCTCGTACATATCATCGGTGGCGATGATGATGTTGGGGAAATCCTTCAGCACGTCGCCCAACGCTTTAAGCTCCTCCAGGTTATACGCAACGCCGGACGGGTTGGACGGGCTGTTGATAAAAATCAACCGGGTTTTATCGGTAATGGCAGCGCGCAATTGTTCAGGTGTTATTTTAAAATTCTGCGCCTGGGTGGTTTCGATGATAACCGGTACGCCGTCGGCCAATAACACCATGTCGGGATAGGAAACCCAGAACGGCGCGGGAATGATAACTTCATCGCCTGCGTTAAGCAGGGCCTGAGTCAGGTTGAATGAGCTTTGCTTGCCGCCGCAGGAAACCAGAATCTGCTTGGCTTCATAATCAAGACCGTTATCGTTCTTGTACTTGGCGATAATGGCTTTTTTCAGGCTGGCTATGCCGTCGACTGCGGTGTATTTGGTCTGGCCGCTTTCAATAGCCTTAACCGCCGCAGCCTTGATATGATCCGGGGTGTCAAAATCCGGCTCGCCTGCGCCAAGGCCGATAATGTCTTTGCCCGCAACACGCATTTGCGCGGCTCTGGCGGTAATCGCCAACGTAGGTGATGGTTTTACTGCTTGGACTCTGTTAGAAAGTTTGATGCTCATGTTTCCCCGTGTAAAATCAATGTCAAAGATGGAGGGGATTATACATTATGTATAATGGCTTACTAACATTCGGAGCTTAAATTATTGGCCTCGCTCCCATGCTCTGCCGTCACCGCTCTGTAGGAGCGGGCCATGCCCGCGATAAACGCCCAAATATCGCGGGCATCATTGTGTTTCAATAAAGCAGCTATGTTCATTGAGAAATCCAAGTGAAAAAGAAGTTTAAAATCCACAGCCGTTTCCAGCCAGCCGGCGACCAGCCTACCGCGATACAAGCCTTAGTCGAGGGCTTGAGCGACGGCGAAGTACATCAGACTTTGCTGGGCGTGACCGGTTCCGGCAAAACCTTCACTATCGCCAATGTAATCAATCAGGTGCAGCGTCCGGCCATGATCATGGCGCCCAATAAAACCCTGGCCGCGCAACTATACGGCGAGATGAAGGAGTTCTTCCCCGAAAACAGCGTCGAGTATTTCGTCTCGTATTACGACTATTACCAGCCGGAAGCCTATGTCCCGGCCTCAGACACCTTCATCGACAAGGATGCAGCGATCAACGAGCATATCGAGCAGATGCGTTTGTCGGCGACCAAGGCCTTAATCGAACGGGAAGATACGATAGTCGTCGCCACGGTTTCGGCGATTTACGGCTTGGGCGAGCCGGAATCGTACTTCAAGATGGTGCTGCATCTGGTCAAGGGCGACATGATCAACCAGCGCGACATCCTGCGACGGCTGGCGGAAATGCAATACACCCGCAACGACATCGACCTGCGTCGTGCGACCTACCGGGTGCGCGGCGAAGTGATCGACGTGTTCCCGGCCGAGTCGGACAGCGAGGCGTTACGGATAGAGCTGTTCGATGACGAAATCGAACGCCTGTCATTATTCGATCCGCTGACCGGCGAAATCATACGACGTCTGGCGCGTTACACGATTTATCCGAAGAGCCATTACGTCACGCCACGAGAACAGCTGTTGGAAGCCGTTGAGGCAATCAAGGTGGAACTCAAGGAGCGTCTGGAACAATTGCGCTCATTGGATAAACTGGTCGAAGCGCAGCGGTTGGAGCAGCGGACGCTGTTCGATATTGAAATGATACTGGAAGTCGGCTATTGCTCCGGCATCGAAAACTATTCCCGCTACCTGTCCGGCAGAAGCGCAGGCGAATCGCCGCCGACCATGTTCGATTACTTGCGCGACAATGCGTTGGTGATTATCGATGAAAGTCACGTCGCCGTGCCGCAGATCGGCGCGATGTACAAAGGCGACCGGTCGCGCAAGGAAACGCTGGTCGAATACGGTTTCAGACTGCCTTCCGCGCTGGATAACCGCCCGTTGATGTTTGATGAATTCGAGTTGAAAGCGCCGCAACGGATTTATGTATCGGCAACGCCGGGGCCCTACGAACGGGAGCATTCCGGCGTATTTGCCGAGCAGGTGGTCAGACCGACCGGCTTGCTCGATCCGGTCGTGGAAGTGCGCCCGGCAACCACCCAAGTCGATGATTTGCTGTCGGAAATCAACAAGCGCGTTGCGGTCAAAGAGCGGGTGCTGGTGACCACGTTAACCAAGCGAATGTCGGAAGACTTGACCGAATACTTGATGGAACACGGGGTGCGGGTGCGTTACCTGCATTCCGACATCGATACCGTGGAACGGGTCGAGATCATCCGCGATTTGCGGCTGGGGCAATTCGATGTGCTGGTCGGCATCAATCTGTTGCGCGAAGGCCTTGATATACCGGAAGTGTCGTTGGTTGCGATACTCGACGCCGACAAGGAAGGCTTCTTGCGTTCGGTCGTGTCGCTAGTGCAAACCATCGGCCGGGCGGCGAGAAACGTCAATGGCAAGGCGATTTTGTACGGCGATAAAATCACCAAATCGATGCAACAGGCAATCGATGAAACCGAACGTCGCCGTGAAAAACAGCACCAGTTCAATATCGAACATCATATCGAGCCGAAGACCATATTCAAGTCGGTCACCGATATTATGCAAGTATCGATCCCCGGCGCAGGCATGACCAGCGCCAATAAACTGCTGGACAAGGTAGCTGAATTCCCGGCCGACTATAAAGCGGCCATGACGCCCAAGCAGACGAGCAAGAAACTGAAACAACTGGAAGACGCGATGTATCAGCATGCGAAAAATCTTGAATTCGAGCAGGCGGCGAAGATCCGGGATGAGATTAAGGTTTTGCAGGGGTTGATGTTGGTGTAGGTTGGAGCAAGAGCATATTTTGCAAACAATAACCTACTGAATATAAAATTTTTATTTAGCCTATTGTTTTGGCTGAGTCCTTCTGACGCCTTAGTTTTACGCCCAATTAAAATACATTAGCCATTAAGGAAAAACGATTCATGACACAGATCAATCAACATATTCGGGACTTTCTATCTTACTATTGCGCGCTAAATTCCCCTCCTGAATATGCGGTGCTAATTAAAGGATTGTGGGGTACTGGCAAAACTTGGTTTATTCAAGATTACCTGAAGCAGAAAAGCCAAGATCATCTATATGTAAGCCTATATGGAGTTACATCGTTTGAAGATATTGAAAGTGATTTTTTTCGACAATTACACCCCCTACTCTCTTCGAAAGGTGCGAAGCTATTGGGAAAATTAGCAAAAGGAATGCTCAAAGCAACGATAAAATTTGATATTGATGATGACGGGCAGTCCGATGGAACTATCACAGCCGGAGTTCCCAATGACAAACTGATTGAATCGCTGAAGCTCTCCGAGAGCAAAGTGTTGGTATTTGATGACATCGAGCGGTGCGGAATTCCCATATGCGATCTCCTTGGATACATCAATCAATTTGTCGAGCACAATGGATTCAAGACAATACTCATTGCCAATGAGCACGAGATCATTGAACGAGAAGAAAAAACTGAGTCGCATTTTCTAGCATATCGACGAGTTAAAGAGAAATTGGTTGGGAAAACTTTTGAAATAGTACCCGACCATGCTCCAGCTCTGAGCCATTTTGTTGATCAACTTCAATGTGAGGAGGCAAAGACTGCGGCCAATACAAATAAAGAACTCGTCGTCCAACTCTATAACAGCTCGAAATATAGGAACCTCAGAATATTGAGAAATGCATTGTGGGATTTTGACAGGTTATTCGCCAAGCTTTCCCTCGAAATTACAGAAAATAAACTGCTTGTTTCTCATCTTCTAACTCTGTTCCTTATATATTCCTTTGAAATAATGAGCGGCACCATTTTTCCAAAGGAAATTTCAAGCCTCAGAAGTAGCTTGTTTTCTTCACTGGGACGTAAAAACGGTAAGGTTAACCCCGATCAAAAATATATAAATATAAAAGGGAAATATAGCGGTGTTGACTTTTATGATTCGCTCTTTGATGAATCGATTTGGCAGTCAATACTTGGCAATAGCATCATTCCATTAGCCGAAATTGAAGAAGCCATTTTTAATAGCAGGTACTTCCAATCACAAAAGCAACCTAATTGGATTCGCCTTTGGCATGCAAGAGACTTAGAGGACGAGGAATTTGAAACGATTCTATCCAGCGTGGAAGATGAATGGAAAGCAAAGACCTACAAGGAAATAGGCATTGTTAAACACATAGTTGGATTACTGCTATGGCTTTCTGACTATGGCCTATATAAAAATAGCAAAACACAAATTCTTGAGTATTCTAAGTCATACGTGGATTACCTCAAAGAGCAAGGCTGCCTTATAACAACATCCAGTCGCGGAAACTCTTATTTCGGAGGATCATGGGCTGGTCTTGGTTTTCACTCCGAAGACGAGGAAATATTCAAAGAATTCTGTAAGTATGTAAAGGAAAAAGAGGAAGCCGCCTTACTTGAAAGCTACACAACTGAGGCGAGCGCGTTGCTAATAATGATGAGGGAAGACACAAACAAGTTTTTGAGGTCACTAGTTCTTTGCAATCACCCAGATAATAGGTTTTATAACGTCCCAATTCTTGAGTATTTATCGCCATCGGACTTTGTCCTAACTTTCCTAAATTTGTCCCCAAATCATCGTAGAACTGTTGCCTGCGTTTTTGAAGAAAGATATAAATTTGAAGAATTTAACAACAAGCTTGCGGGCGAACTCTCTTGTTTGAAGGAAATTATGTCACTTCTTCGGAAAGCGCAGGTCGAGCGGCAGGGCAAAATGAGCGCACACACCATTGGCCTAGTCATTGATCCGTATTTAACCAATGCTGTAAAGAAATTAGAGAAAGTTCCAGTCCTTTAGGGAGTAATAGCTTATTGCGCCGCATGGGGAAAGTTACACGCACTAAACCTCTGGTTTATCCGTTGGATTAATCGGCAAATAACAGCTTAAAAATCACTGAGGAGAAATAACAATGCCGACTATTAGCATGTTTTACGGAATTATTATTCGTATGTTTTTTGAAGAACATGCGCCGCCGCACTTTCACGCTCAATATGGTGAACACAAAGCGGCAATCAACATTCGTACACTTGAGATAGTGGAAGGTAAGTTGTCACGGCGTGCGCTTAACTTGGTCCTGGATTGGGCGGAATTACATCGTGACGAATTATTGAGCGATTGGGATAAATGCCGTATTCATCAACAGCCGGATAAAATAGAGCCATTACCCTAATGGAGAGTTTTTATGTATTACGATGTCATTGAAGCGCGAGTCATTGGCGAATTAGCCTTTGAGGTTCGTTTTTCGGATGGTTTAAGCGGAAAGGTTCGGTTTTTGCCGTCTTATCTTTACGGAGTGTTTGAAAAACTCAAAAATCCGGATTTTTTCAACCAGCTTAAAGTAACCGATGGTTTTGTATCATGGAGCGATGAAATCGACCTTGCACCGGATAGTATGTATCGGGCAATTTCGCAAACAGGCGAATGGCTGTTGTCTTGAAATTAGCTCAGCAGGGGGAAGGTTGCAACTCTTTGGCGTGGAACAAGTTTGACTTTTGGCTCAGCAATCAAAGCAGCTTTATAAATTCTTCGACGGTCATACCCGCATTCCGAATAAGAGCGCGTAGCGTGCCGATTGAAAGTTCCTTATGTTGAGGGACAGATAAATTGACGCGTACGCCGGACTTAACCAAAACACGATGGCTCCCGACTTGTCCGATGGTTTGCCAACCCGCTTTCTCGAAAGCCTTGGCCGCATCCTTGCCGGAAATATTGCCGAGTTTACCCATGAACTAAACGGTCACCATAATCTGCGCCAGTTTTTGAGTGCCGTTTTGTTGCAAAGCGGAAATCGCTTTTTGATCCTCCGCCCACAACCAAGCGGTAATCGCTTCTTTGATATTAGCCAAGGCTTCTTCTTGATCTTTGCCTTGCGAAACGCACCCTGGCAGCGCAGGGCATTCGGCAACTATCCAACCATCTTCAGCCGGTTCGAGTGTTATGTGGAAAATCATGATGTCCCCTGCGTTAAATAAAAGTTATTTTCGAGCAGCTCTCAGGCTCTGCATATACTCTTCTACAGATTCAATATCGGTACGATCCGCCCATATCCCGAACAAATCATTCTTGTTACCCCTATCAGCCGACTTATCGGTTTGCTTATAAGGCACAAGCCGGGCGCAAGGTTTACCCCTGAAAGTGATTGCGACATCTTCTCCCTTGCTTACAACGTCAAGCAGCCCTTTTGAATGGATTCTAAGGTCTTTTGCGGTCGCTTTCATGTTAACACCCTGCATTAAGTTACTTTTTCAAAGTATGAACTTAACGCTATTAAACGTCAATTTACCCGAAATTTACACATAAGATGCAGCCGCAGGTCGCGGTTGCATCTTTTCGAAACCCAACACCGCCGAGCCTCAACCCTTCAAAAACCGCAACATCTCATGCTCAACATCGACTTTAATAGTATCCCCGGCGACAAAATTGCCCGCCAGTATCTGCTGCGCCAACGGGTTTTCAAGCTGTTGCTGAATCGCCCGTTTCATCGGCCTTGCGCCGTAAACCGGATCGAATCCCGCCTCGCCTAACAAATCCAGCGCATCTTCCGAAATTTCAAAGCCGATTTCGCGATCCTGCAAGCGTTTACGCAAGTAATCGATTTGAATGCCGGAAATAGCCCGAATCTGTCCGCGCCCCAACGAATGAAACACCACCGCCTCGTCGATCCGGTTGATGAATTCGGGACGGAACTTGGTGCTGACAATTTCCATGACCGACGTTTTCATGACCGAATATAGCGCTTCGCCCGACAACGATTGAATAATGTCCGAACCCAGGTTGGAAGTCATCACGATAATGGTGTTCCTGAAATCAACCGTTCTGCCCTGTCCGTCGGTCAAACGGCCGTCGTCCAGCACCTGCAACAGGATGTTGAACACATCGGGATGGGCTTTTTCAATTTCGTCCAGCAAAATGACCGAATACGGCTTGCGCCTGACCAGCTCGGTCAGATAGCCGCCTTCTTCATAACCGACATAGCCCGGAGGCGCTCCGATCAAACGCGCCACCGAATGCTTTTCCATAAACTCGGACATGTCGATGCGCACCATCGCGTCCGGCGTATCGAACATGAACTCGGCCAGCGCCTTGCACAGCTCGGTTTTACCGACGCCGGTCGGTCCCAGAAACAGGAATGAACCATTCGGACGATTCGGATCGGACAACCCCGCTCTGGACCGACGGATCGCATTGCTGACCGCTTTCAGTGCTTCCTCCTGGCCGACCACCCGTTTGCTGAGCTGTTCTTCCATGTGCAGCAGCTTATCGCGTTCGCCCTCCATCATTTTCGATACCGGAATGCCGGTCCATTTAGACACCACTTCGGCGATTTCCTCTTCGGTGACTTTGTTGCGCAACAAGGTCATTTTCTGCGTTTCAGCCGGTACGTCTGAATGCAGCTGCTTTTCCAATGCGGGAATAATGCCGTACTGCAACTCGGACATTTTGGCCAGATCACCGGCTCGGCTGGCCGCTTCCAATTCGGTTTTAGCCTGTTCTAGTTTTTCCTTGATCGATGCCGAACCTTGCAACGAAGCTTTTTCCGCTTTCCAGATTTCTTCCAGGTCGGAATATTCTTTTTCCAGATCGGCGATTTCCTCTTCCAGAATTTCCAGGCGTTTTTTGGACGCAGCATCGGATTCTTTCTTCAGCGCGACCTGCTCGATTTTTAACTGAATCAAGCGCCGGTACAATTTGTCCATTTCCTCCGGCTTGGAGTCGATTTCCATGCGGATACGACTGGCCGCTTCGTCGATCAGGTCGATGGCCTTGTCCGGCAACTGCCGGTCGGCGATGTAACGGTAGGATAGGTTGGCCGCCGCAATAATGGCCGGATCGGTAATATCGACGCCGTGATGCACCTCGTATTTTTCCTTTAGGCCGCGCAAGATCGCCACCGTATCTTCAACCGACGGCTCATCGACCAGCACTTTTTGAAAACGGCGTTCCAGGGCCGCATCTTTTTCGACGTATTTGCGGTATTCGTCCAGCGTCGTAGCGCCCACGCAATGCAATTCGCCGCGCGCCAGCGCCGGTTTCAACATATTGCCCGCATCCATTGCGCCTTCGGCCTTGCCCGCGCCGACCATGGTGTGCAGCTCGTCGATAAACAAAATCACCTGCCCTTCCTGCTTGGCAAGATCGTTTAACACCGCTTTCAAGCGCTCCTCGAACTCGCCGCGAAACTTGGCTCCGGCAATCAGCGCCGCCATATCCAGCGCCAACACCTGCTTGCCCTTGATCCCTTCCGGCACTTCGCCGTTAACGATGCGCTGCGCCAGACCTTCGACAATCGCGGTCTTGCCGACGCCCGGCTCGCCGATCAATACCGGATTGTTTTTGGTGCGCCGCTGCAAGACCTGGATCGTCCGGCGTATCTCGTCATCGCGCCCGATCACCGGGTCCAGCTTGCCAAGTTCTGCGCGCTCGGTCAGGTTGATGGTGTATTTTTTCAGGGCTTGACGCTGTTCTTCGGCATTGGCGTCGTCGACCGGCTGGCCGCCGCGCATCACATCGATGGCTTTTTCCACCGCCTGTTTGGCGACTCCGGCTTTTTTAAGCAGGTCCTGAAGCAGGCCTTTTTCTTCAAAAACCGCCAACAAAAACAGCTCGCTGGAAATGAATTTGTCGCCTCGCTTTTGCGCCAGTTTGTCGGTTAAATTAAGCAATCTTGATAATTCATTGGAGATTTGCACGTCGCCGCCGGAACCGCTAACCGTTGCCAGACGATCCAGCTCCCTGACCAGCTCGGTGCGCAGCAGCTGCGTGTTGATGCCCATTTGGGTCAGCATCGGCCTGATGCTGCCGCCCTGCTGGTCGAGCAAGGCCAACATTAAATGAATCGGTTCGATGAATTGATGGTCTTTGCCCAAGGCCATGCTTTGTGCATCGGCCAATGCCGTTTGAAACATGCTGGTTAATTTGTCCATACGCATAATATTTGCCTCATATTAAGAGTTTTTAAGTTACTGCTAACATGGGGGGTAGTGCGACTGTTTTCAAGCAGACGGCTGAACCAGGGCAAAGAACAAATCGTTGAGAATAACGACATCCTACCCTTCAAGCTAAGGAGTGTGCATGAAATACTCGCGCCGATAAATTTTCAGCACGAGTGCAAGCTTCGCTTGCGCTTGCAGGCGAAGCCTGCACTCCGGCTATTAGCAACTTGCCCACGTTATTTCGTACACATTCCTAAGGCATAAAACCATTTAGCGCATAGGAAAATGGAACACGGATTGAGTGCCGGTTCCCAAGTGCCTGAGCTTGTAAACGTATTATCCAAATCAGTATAAAAGCATGTTCACCACGAAGGCACGAAGGGCGCAGAGAAAAAACCATTGCTTTTAATTCGATGCATTGAAAACTTCGCATCCTCGGCTCTTGCTCTACCTCCTGCATAACCCGCAGGGAAGCGGGGAATGCCGTTATTGCAGGAGCAAATGGCCCATGCAGCCGTTCGTGCCTTCCTGGTGAATTCTTTGATTTTGTTCTAAAACGAATACTTTCACAGTCTCCGGAACGTGGAAACCGGCGTAAAAAAGCTAAGGCGCTCAGTTTTGTGAAGCTATTGGCTGTGGCTTAGGCCATTCGGCTGCTGCGGTGCAATTTTCGACAAAAACCTGGTTATTTTTACTGTCGTTTGGAATGTAAACTTGATTCGCCGCCGACGGAGGATAGCTGAGATCGCCGTTGCACTTGACGCTTTGTCCCGGCCCGATCACGACTTGAGTCCCCACTTTTATCGTACAGGCGCTCATGCGGTCCAATGCGCTCCATTCGGGGCAGATGTCTTCTTCCTTGCGGTAACTATCCCTAGGTCCCTTAGGGTCGGAAAGCGACCACCAACTCCCGTAAACCGTGTAAGGACGCGAGCTGTCCCAAACGCGATACACCGTCACCGGCTTTTCGGCGACAAATACTTTGCCGGTGCAGAGCTTGCCTTGTCCCGACGGTCCTTGCGCCGCTTGCAATAGTGTCGCGTCGTCGGCCTCAACAAGCCCGACCGGCGGCGTCATGATAGCGCCGACACAGGCTTGCCCGTCTATACCGACGGCAAGATTGTCCTGAGTAGACGGAGAAATATTGGCGCAGCCTGCAATTAAAACCAATGCAAGATACGCGTAACTGCTTTTAAAAAATATACGCACGGTGGGAACTCCAATTATTAGTTATTGATATGAGAGAGCAACTGCCTAACAACAAAACTTAGGCGAATGCAAAATAAGATACCGAGTACGCCACTGTCAAGAGAATGCCTAATGAACCTGCATAAATTAATTTAAGCAATTGCCATGAAGGGCATGAAGCGTTAAACCCTTCATGTTGTTTATGGTTCAAAATTAAAACTGACTCAAGTGCAATTTCTTGTAATCCGGGTCAACCAAGGATTCCATCAGTAATAACTTCCGCTTAGGGTTTCCACGTAAAGCGCTCGTCTTTATACACAAGTCTCTGCGAGACGCCGTCGTTCTGGCAGGGATGCCGGAACCCAGGCACAGGGAGGTGACGCTTCGTATTACTCAAGTACCGGTAGAGTCACCAAGTTACCGTCCATGCCGGTATGACGACTCTGAAACACACTTGTATATAACGACGAGTGCGCCGCGAATCATGGGCAACGTCCGTCTGTGTATACGGGACGCAGCGCGTCCAGCCTTGCATTCCCACGTAGCACGTGGGAATGAGATGTACTTGCGTATTTGTGTATAACGATGAGCGTAGAGCGAGGGAACGATGCGTTTATGTTTCGAGAAGTTATTGCCGCATCATGGACATCCTGCACGGCATTGAGGCAAAGACCCTGGCGCTACGGACATCACCGCCGGGACAGATAATGGCCATTGCCGACATCGAACTGCCGATGGAACGGCCGCTGCACACGCCGACGCTCAAGCCGTTGATCGCCGATATAGAACTTGAGTCGGGCGATGCCGATATGGATGCGACGGCGCTGTGCTCGCAAATCGTCATCGACAAGGCGCAGTTAGGGCAGTATATCCGCCACGCCTTGCAGGATCGGTCGCAAGTGACATTGCATGCGCTATGCGAAATGCAGCCGCGACAGCACGGTTTGTCGGAGCTGGTGGCGTACCTGCAACTCGCAGGCGATACCTTCAAAACGGTGGTGGACGAGGACAGCATCGATACCATCGCCTGGAAATGCATTGGCTCCGACGGCCTGGACTATATGAAACAGACGCGTTTACCGCGCGTGATCTTTATGAGCGCTTTCGCGGACGCGAGGGGCAATCCGAGCAGGATCGCCGCTGGGCCTCCAAAGTCACTGAAGTGCGCAACGGATTCTTGTTTGCCGCCAGCGAACGCTGGCGCGAGGATTTGACTGAGCACTACAACCAATATTGCTCGACAGGGAACCCGACCTTTCCGGACAATGCTGCGATGAAAATGCTTTACGCAATCCGGTACATCTCAGGCACCGTTTGCCTAATAGGCTAATTGCAAACCCGATTAACCGGAAAATAACAGCCAAAGCAACTGCCCTTGCCCAACTCGCTGACTATGCTCAACTTGGCGTCATGCCGCATCAGCACATGTTTGACGATAGCCAAGCCCAGCCCGGTGCCGCCCACTTTCTTAACGCGCTTGACTTCAGACCGGTAAAAGCGTTCTGTCACGCGGGGAATATCGGTCGCCGCAATACCTTCGCCCTGATCCTCGACATCCAGCACGATGCTGTCGTTGGCCTGGTACCAGCGCACTTTTACTACGGAATCTTCCGGCGAATATTTAAGCGCGTTGCCCAGCAGATTGGTGAACGCGCTACGCAATTCCTGCTCTTCGCCGGCGATGTGTTTATCCGTTTCCAGGGTTAATTCGATCCTGGAACAATCGTTGCCGTGCAACCGCTCCGCTTCCTTGCAAATCTGGATCAATAAAGCCGGGATGTTAACGCACTCGGTTTTCTTCTGCCGGGTTTCCAATCGTGTCAGCAACAGTAAATCATCGACCAGATGCTGCATGCGCTCAGTCTGTCCCTGCATTTGCTGAAACGAGGTGGTCAATAACGGCGATTCTCCGTCATCCATGTCCTGCAAGGTCTCCAGATAACCTTTTAATACGGTCAAAGGGGTTCTAAGTTCATGCGACACATTAGCGACAAAATCCTTGCGCATCCGTTCCATCTTTTTCAGCTCGGTAACGTCCTGAGCCAGTAACAGGCGCAAGCCTGCGCCATAAGCGATAATCCGCACCGCCAGGGTTATGCGATGGTTTACCGGAGAAGGCAATATAACCGGTTCGTTATAATTTTCGGATTTAAGATAGCGGATGAACTCAGGAAAACGGATCAGGTTGGGAATGCGCTGGCCCTTGTCCGATTGCTGTAAGCCGAATACTTCTCGGGCCGCTTTATTCGCCCATTCAATCTCGTCATTGGCGCCCAAAACAACGGCGGCATCCGGTAGCGCTTCGGTGGACTGGCGAAACTGGTCGACCATTTTGCCCAGTTTCTTTTTGCGTTTTTTTTCGTTCTTTTTAATACGGTATACATGGTAATAAATTTCTTCCCAGATGCCGCTGGTCTTGGGGTATTTAGCGCCGCCGCCGCTGCGTATCCATTTTTCAAACCGGCTAATCTGGAACAGCTGGCGCATTAAAATGGCCAGCGTCAGCAACAGCGCCAGGGGCATAAAAAGTCCGGTCATGCCGCCTATTATCGACACGGCTGCAAACAGCAGCACTGCGCTAATGAGTTCTTTTTGCCAAACATCCATATTGATTACGACGACAGCGATGCAGGCGCGCTTGACGAATCCGTTACTGAAAACCGATAACCGAAACCGCGCACGGTTTGAACCAAGTCCTCCCGCCCGTGTTCGCCCAGAATTTTTCTCAATCGTCTTATATGCACGTCGACGGTGCGTTCTTCGATGTATACGCTACGCCCCCAGACCTGATCCAGTAATTGGGTGCGATTGAATACTTTATCGGGATGGGTCATAAAAAACTGCATTAAGCGAAACTCGGTCGGACTGACTTCCAGTTGCTTATCGCCGATGCTGAGCCGGTGCTGTTCGGTATCCAGTATCAGGTCGCCCAGGGTGATCTGCGCCAGGTCGTTTATTTTTCCGCTTCGGCGTAAAACGGCGCGGATGCGCGCCACTAATTCCTTGGGTGAAAACGGCTTGGTCATATAATCGTCAGCGCCGATCTCAAGGCCTCGAACCTTATCCTCCTCCTCGCCTCGCGCCGTCAGCAGAATAATAGGCAGTTCCCGATACATGGGATCTTTCTTTAAACGCCTCGCCCATTCGACACCGCTGACGCCCGGCAGCATCCAGTCCAGCAGAATCAAGTCCGGCAAAGCCTCATCAAGGGCTTTTTGCGCATCTTCGGCATCCGCGGATGCAATCGACCTAAAGCCGGCCTGCTCAAGCACCATCATCAACATCTCCCGGATAGCGTCTTCATCTTCAACAACGAGAATATTTAAATTGGGCATAATTAAATTGGGATAAGAATAAATGGAATATTTTAACAAACTACATATTACCCTTTTATGACAATCAGGATTTGCTTATTGTCAGGGTAAAGTCAAGATTTACACGGTAAAAGAGCGGTTCAAAAAAATTCCAAAACTTATGCATTACGAGTATCATGCCATTCACCTAGCCTACGTAATAATACCTATTTTGCAGGTTAACGTAGCGTAACTCGATGACCGCTGCCGCAGAGCTTCGACCTTATAATGATTGAAATTTTACGCCGATATAGTCTCATAACGCTGCTGCTCTTTAACTTCACCGTTGCTGCTGCCGACGTCTCCCCCTTGGAATCGGCGCCGGACAAAGCCAAGATTGCACCAATATCGAAACAGGTTTCCGAAGAAACCGTCACTAGTAAATTGTGGAAATTATTATTGGATTTGCCGCTGCTCGCGGACTGGAACAAGCAGTCCGATGATATTTATAAACCCAGTTTCAGCACGCAAAGCAAATCCAAGGCGCCCAAATATATAATAGGTATCCATCCATTGCATAATCCGAAACGGCTATTTGAAGTTTACGGTCCCATCGTCGATTTTCTTAACGCAAACATGCCTGAAGCGAGTTTTACCCTGGAAGCGTCGCGCAATTATGAAGAATTCGACCGGAAACTTTACAGCGAACACTTTGATTTTGCCATGCCCAATCCTTATCAAACCGTTAACTCGCTTAAGCATGGCTATCGCGTATTTGGCAAGATGGCCGATGACGATGATTTTCGCGGCATTATTCTGGTGCGTCGCGACAGCGGCATTAGCAGCGTCGCCGATCTCAAGGGCAAAGCCGTATCTTACCCTGCGTCGACTGCGCTGGCGGCAACCATGATGCCCCAATATTATCTGCATATCCACGGCATCGATATTAACCACGATATCGAAAACCGCTATGTCGGTTCGCAGGAATCGTCCATCATCAACGTCTTGCGCGGCCATGTCGCGGCCGGAGCAACTTGGCCGGTGCCGTGGAAAACATTCAGTAAGGAGAATCCCCAATTAGCCGCTCAGCTCGAAGTCAAATGGCAAACCGAGCCCTTGCAAAACAACGGCTGGGTAGTGCGTAAAGACATTCCGGCAACGGTGGCAGACAAATTTGCCGCGCTGCTGTTCGCTCTTGGCGACCATGAGCAAGGCCGGGCGATGTTGGCACGGATTCCTGTTACCCGTTTTGAACCGGCGAATGACCACAGTTATGAACCGGTGGAGGCCTTTATTGCAACCTTTATCAAAACAGTACGGCCTTTAGAGTAAAGGGACATAATGACAACTGATCGTAATCGAAGTAAAACTCAACGGACTTTTTTTAACCGCTCCATTCGGCATCAATTGGCGTGGTCATTTGGCGGCGTGGCATTGATCATGATGATAGGACTTGCAAGCCTGTTATTCGAACGGCAGCGTAATTTTCTTTATAGCGCTGCCATGCAGCAGAGTAAATCGCTGACCACGTCGCTGGCCAGCAGCAGTACATCATGGGTGCTAGCTAACGATATTGCAGGATTAAAAGAAGTGTTACAGGGTTTTGTCGGCTTACCCGATCTTGAGCGCGCTTATATCTTGTCGTTGCGCGGCGAAGTGCTGAGTTCCACACGGCCTGACGAGGCCGGACTATTCGTGACCGATGAGCAAAATCAGAAATTATTAAGTTCCTCGCCCAAAACGCAAGTATTGCTGGCTACTGCCCGGCAAATCGATGTTGCCGCGCCGGTAATGGCCGGAATGCGCCATGTCGGATGGGCGCGAATAGAAATGACCATGAACGGGGTCAATGCCAACCTTCGCTCCGTTGTGCTCATGGGGGTGAACTTTATAGCGTTCGCGACGCTGACCGTTGTAACCGCAGCCATACTTCTGGCGCGGCGGCTTACCAGAAGATTGCATCACCTGATGCGGCTAGCCGCCGAAGTCGAGAAGGGCAGCCTTGACGTGCGAGCGCATATCTCGGGCAAGGATGAGGTTGGCATACTGGCGCACAGTTTTAATCAAATGCTCGATACCCTGTCCAATTCCGAACGGCAGCGAGAGCGAATCAACCATTTGTATGCGGCATGGACCGAAAGCGCCGACATTATTGTGCGCGAGTCGGACGAGGTTAAGTTATTGACCCAAGTATGCCGGATTATCGTCAATCACGTTGCTTTTAAGCTGGTTTGGGTGGGCATGCATGAACCGGATGGCTGGGTGCGTACCGTAGCCGCCAGCCATCCCGACTCTTCCCTGCTCCGGAATATCAAGGTCTCGGTGGATGAGTCATTGCCGGAGGGGCGCGGCCCGATGGGAACCGCAATCCGGGAAGGCATACCGAAAATTTTCAACAACTTTCTCAATGAACCCAGTACCCTGCCCTGGCAACCGATGGCCGCAGCGGAAAACATTAACGCCTCGGCGGCATTCCCGCTGATGCGCGGCGGCGGCTGCATCGGAGCGATTGCCGTCTACTCGGCTGAACAGGACTATTTCACCCCCGACCTGATTGACCTGATGCGCGGCCTGACCGACGACCTTTCCTACGCGCTGGATAATTTCGACCGCGAAAAGCTGCGGCTCAAAGCCGAGCATGAACTACGCATTGCCGCCGCAGCGTTTGAATCTCAAGAAGGCATACTCGTTACCGATGCCGACAACATTATCTTGCGCGTCAACAAGTCGTTTACCGAGCTAACCGGTTACAGTGCCGATGAGATTATCGGCAAACCCGCCGGCATCCTCAAATCCGGCCGCCACGACAGCGAATTCTATGCGTCCATGTGGGCAAGCATCAATCGCGATAAATACTGGCAAGGCGAAATCTGGAATAAAAGAAAAAACGGCGTCATCTATCCGGAATGGCTGTGCATAACCGCCATCACCAATCCGGAAGGCTTGGTTACCAACTATGTCGGCACCTTCACCGACATTAGTCAGCGCAAAGCCGATGAAGAGCGCATCAAGGATCTGGCTTACTACGACTCCCTGACCAAACTCCCCAACCGCACGTTACTGTTCGACCGACTCAATCTGGCGCTTAACGCCAGCAACCGCAACAAGACTCACGGCGCGTTGATGTTCCTCGATCTCGACAACTTCAAAACGCTTAACGATACCCTGGGCCATGATCGCGGCGATCAATTGCTGATTGAGGTGGGGCGGCGTTTGCAAAGTTGCGTGCGCGATGTCGATACGGTAGCCAGACTGGGCGGCGATGAGTTTGTGATCATGCTGGAGTGCCTCGACGAGCAGGAGATTGAAGCTGCCGTTCAGACCCACACCGTTGCCGAAAAAATTCGTAGTAATCTGGCTGAATTCTACCTGTTGAAAAGCAATATCGACAATAATCTACATCCTTTTGTCGAACATTATTCCACCGGCAGCATCGGTTTTGTGTTGTTTCTAGGCCATCAAACCAGCAGCGAAGAACTGCTTAAACGCGCCGATCTGGCCATGTACCAGGCCAAGCAAGCCGGGCGAAATGTGATACGCGCTTTTGTTCCTGAAATGCAGGATGCTTTAAATTTACGGGCCTCTTTGGAGACCGATTTGCGCAATGCGCTGGATCGTAACGAATTGAGCTTGCACTATCAGGTACAGGTCGATGCATCAGCACGGCCGGTAGGTGCGGAAGCGCTGATTCGCTGGCATCAGGCCGAGCGCGGCATGATTTCTCCCGCCGAATTTATTCCGCTTGCCGAAGAAACCGGGCTGATTCTACCTATCGGATATTGGATATTGAAACAAGGCTGCGAGACCTTGGTCGACTGGGCAAAATATCCTGAAACCCGCGAGCTGAAATTGGCGGTAAATATCAGCAGCCGACAGCTTAGTCAGGCTGATTTTGTTGAGCAAATATGCGCCATGTTAACGGAAACCGGCGCTAACCCCGCTCTACTCAAATTGGAAATTACCGAGTCGGTGATTCTGGATAATGTCGAAGACACGATTGCTAAAATGCACGCAGTCAGGGATTTAGGCGTCAATTTTTCCATGGATGATTTCGGCACCGGTTATTCCTCGCTGTCTTATCTGCAAAAACTACCTTTGGAGCAATTAAAGATAGACCAATCCTTTGTCAGAAACATGGCTTTTAACAACCATGACTCCGCTATTATCCGAACCATTCTGTCACTGGGAAAAAACCTTGATATTAACGTCATTGCCGAAGGGGTGGAAACGGAGATTCAACGCGAGCTTCTGACGCGCTACGGCTGCCTTAAATTCCAGGGATATTTATTCGGCCGACCGGTTCCTGCGGACACCTTCAAGCAGCAAATGTTTGAGGGAGAGACGCAAAGTTCGCCATTGCATAACGCCATGGATGACGTGTAGCAAGGTAGCCAAGCACAACTCAAAGGGCGAATGTCTTACCCAGATAAGACGCCGGCAGACGCCTAACTTTATTCCATCAGCACAAGGAAAAACCTTGCCGTGCCGCTCAAAATCCTATTTTTCGCCTTACTGGCCGCCGTTCCTCCTTGCCTTTACGCAGGCGGCGCCGATTCTCCCTACTTCAAAGGCGGCAAGCTTGACGCTTTCTACGACCGCAAGGATAACGGCGATTTCCAGGTCAACAGTATCTTATGGGCACCGATTTTTAAAGGCGGTCACGGCGTGCAGATATCCGAAACAGGCGGCCAGGACATTAACTACTTCGGCGGCTTTGCCCGTCCCTTACTGACTCGCCCCGAACTCGGCGATTTAATTCTGGGTGCGCAGGAAGTTCTGCAGGGCGATAGCAAACAAACCGAGGTACAAGGCGAATACCGCTTACCGTCCGGCTTGGGCTTTGGCGGCGGATTTGTCGATAGAAACCTCAGCAATCAGGACATTAAATTCGCCAAAATTTCTTACCGGAACGAATGGCAGTCCATTAAATATATTGCGTCCACGCAATGGCAGAGCTTTCAAGGACACGATTCCCCCGGCGGCTACCTTGCCCTGTACAACAAACAATTGATGGCGAGCTGGGGCAGCGATGGCGAACAATGGCGCAGTACCGTGGGTTATGTTGCGCCCGACCGAGGGGTGGATGAACTGCGCCCGGCAATCGAACTATTTTATGTCGATAACTCGATTGGCAAAATTAACGGCTCCAAAGATATGATGGTGACCGGCAGCCTGGGGTTTCGCAAAGGTTTTTTGGGACATGAATCCCGGCTGGGCCGCGCTATGGGACCGACCGGCGTGGAGTTTTCCAACCCACTGGGCTACCTGAATCCCAACTTCAACCGTCGCCTGACCGCGTGGGAAATCGGCGATTTTGTCAATTTCCGCTTTATCCATAAAAGCCTGCCGAATAGCGGCCGCGAAGAAACGCTGGAAACCGCCATTTATCCCGGCCAATTACTCGGAACTGACAGCCTGGTCAACGCCCTGTTTGCGGGAGTTGGCATAACCAGCCCGAATCCGGGGCAACACGGCGTCAGCGGCCTGTTGGGTTATCACAAACGCATCGACAACATTGAATCCAGCTTTAGGCTGCAACACGATTTTGACCGCGATGACACTTCACTGTTTTTCAGCTTGATTCACTGGCTGTGATGGATGCCGGCAAAGCGCTTTGTTTAACCCCCTTTCTCAGTTTCTAAGGCGTGCATGGCACGCCCTTCAACGGATATTCCTATGCGGAAACAAGATTAGTCGGATAATTGGCTTCTCTTTTTAGCCGCTGTAATCGACAGCGCGTAACATCAGTCAGTAACAAAATCCTGTTAAGACCGATTTTTCTAAGTGTTTTAACTTATTGAAGTACCGTTAAATAAATCTAAAATGACCGGTGTTGTTTATTCCGTCCGCCTCTAGCAAACTTTTTACTTCTTCAGGATTCTGATTTTACATACAATTAACTCCCCGTCCACCCAACGCCAAAAGGTACTCCCGATGAAACATTTATATAAATCAACTGCCGTCCTATTACTGTTGTTACCCATTAGCATGCTAAGTTCCGCTGCTGAACCGCAAAAAGCCGACGAACCTATGAAAGGAATGGGCATGCATCAGGGTATGGGCATGATGGGCGGCATGACTGAAGAACAAAAAAATGAACATATGCGCTCCATGCAGGAACACATGTTGATGATGCACGACCTGTCGAATCAGATTTTGTCGGAGAAAGACGCCGCCAAAAAAGAAGCGTTAAAAAATCAGCAATTGGAGCTCATGAAATCGCATCATGCTCAAATGATGCAGCACCGCAAACAAAAGATGCAAGAGCATAAAAAGTAAGGCGAATAAACCAGCAACTTTAATCGGACCCACTCGCTAGGCATCGGCCTCGCGAGTGCCCCCCAAAGAAAGGACACCGCTTATGAGCATGCTACAAGAATTTAAAGAATTCGCCATCAAGGGCAATGCTGTTGACATGGCGGTAGGCATCATTGTCGGCGCCGCTTTCGGCAAAATTATTTCATCCCTTGTTGCCGATGTATTCATGCCGCCGATTGGCGTATTAATCGGCGGCGTAGACTTTACCAAACTGGCGTTTACCTTAAAAGAAGCCTCCGGAAATGCGCCCGCCGTAACCCTTAATTATGGAAATTTCATTCAGGCTATGGTCGATTTCACGATTATCGCCTTTGTGATTTTTATGGCGGTGAAGTTCATCAACAGCCTGAAGAAAAAAGAAACGGCTGCTCCTACCGTAACTCCGGAACCCTCCAGAGAAGAACTGCTATTGACCGAAATCAGGGATTTGCTCAAGGAAAGAAAATAATATTTTACCGGGCTTACTTTTCGAGGCCCATGCCATTCGCCGCTACGCGCTTAAGACTGTATTTGCCTGTTTCAGCCAGAAATCAAGATCGGGATTGCTTAATAACCGCCCTGCAAATGAGCACGCTTGCTCAAGATTATGTTCGGCGTTTGCGCTCAAGCCTTCGCCCAATTCGAATTTCCCGGCTTTGATGCTCAGCAGAAAACACGGCGGAGGCAGTTGCTTTTTTATCGATTGATACACGTCTAAAACCGCTGCGGGACTCATCGCGTGGGTCGTGTAGCTTTTATCTCTGGCAGGTTCCAGCACGGTAAAATCAAAGGCCTCGGCACAGGCTACCGAGGCATCGACAAACAACACCAAGCGGCGGTTTTCCAAGTCCAGCGCATGTTCTATTTGTAACTGGAAGTCGGACAATATTTCAATTGCGTCCAAGCTGCAATGGCTTTCTACGTATTCCAGCAATAACGGCCCCAACGCATCGTCGCCGCGGCTGAGATTGCCGTAACCGAACAGCAATACCGGTTTAGGCATTATTCCGCTCGATTTGTCCGTCGCTGTGTTTGACCAGCTTATCGATCAGTTTGCCTCCGGCATCGACCAACTCAAGTTGCAGCGGCATTTTACCGACAGCATGGGTCGCGCAGGACAAACAAGGATCGTAAGCGCGAATCGCCACTTCCAGGTTGTTCAACAACGGTTCGGTCAGTTCGCGGCCTGACAAATATTCCGCCGCCACTTGCCGCACCGACTCGTTCATCGCCATGTTGTTACTGGTGGTCGAAACGATCAGGTTAGCTTTGGTGACGATGTCGTTTTCATCGACTTGATAGTGATGGAACAAGGTGCCGCGCGGCGCTTCAATCACGCCAATGCCTTCATAACGCTTTTCGCCTTGCGCGACCAGATCAGAACCCATGATGTCCGGGTCATTCAACAACACCTTAATGCTTTCGGCGCAATGCAGGACTTCAATCAGCCGCGTCCAGTGAAATGCCAAGGTGCTATGCACCATCGCTTCGCCGCTGTGCGCTTTAAACTCGACGCGGGCGGCTTCCGCCAACGGCGTGTCGATATAGTCGCAGTTATTGACCCGCGCCAAAGGTCCGACCCGGTACCAGCCTTGCGCCTGTCCCAACGACAGCAGGTACGGAAATTTCATGTAGGTCCAGGAGCGGACTTCTTCATGGATATAATCGTTATATTTGCAATAATCGATGTGATCCATAAGGGTTTCGCCGTGCTCATTCTTGGCGCGGATGCCGCCATGATAAAGCTCCAGCGCGCCGTCAGGCTTAGTCAGACCCAGATAATTGCTGCGTATCGTGGCAAAGTCATCGTAATAAGGCAGGTTGGAGCAATGCACTTTTTTTATCAACGCAACCGAACCTTCCGCCCAAGTTATCATCTGGTCGATGTCTTCAAGCAAGTAGTCGCGTTCGGCTTTAGTCAGCGATTTATTCATGCCCCCGGCAATCGCACCGGTGCCGTGAATACGTTTGCCCGACACCATGCGAATGACTTCCTGTCCGTATTTACGCAATTTTACGCCCTGTACGCCGATGTCGGGATACTCGGCCAATACCGCAACAATCGAACGCTTACTGATGTCGCTTTCAAAGCCGAACAATAAATCCGGGCTCGATAAATGAAAGAAATGCAGCGCGTGGGATTGCAGCACTTGCCCGAAATGCAACAGGCGTCTTAATTTATCCGCTGACACAGGCAGGTTGTCAGGATCGATACCGACCAATTGGTCGATGGCTTTGGCGGCGGCCAAATGATGACTGACCGGGCAAATACCGCATAACCGCTGCACCAAGACCGGCAGTTCCCAATAAGGGCGGCCTTGAATGAATCGCTCAAAGCCGCGAAACTCAACAATATGCAGTCGGGCTTGCTGAACTTTATTATTTTCGTCCAGCAGCAAAGTAACTTTGCCGTGCCCTTCAACGCGCGAGACCGGATCGACGACAACCCGTTTTAAACTGTCTCGATTTTCAGCTGTTTCTAAATGTTCGTACATGATTTTTCTCGTATTTTGTAGGTCGGTTTAGCGTAACCCGACAATTGCCGCTTCGATGTGTTGGGTTAGGTTATTGACTGCTCCTGAATAACCCACAGGGATGTGAGGGATGCAGATTGCACGGAGCAAAAATCTGTCCATACAGACGTAACCCAACCTACTCAATCGTAATGAACCAACTCATAAGGCAAGGATGGTTCGCGCCCTTCAATCAAATCGGTCAGGAATTTCCAGAATACGTCCGCTGACGGCGGGCAGCCGGGCAGGTAATAATCGATTTTGACGACTTCATGAATCGGATGCACCTGGCTCAACAATAAGGGTAATTCTATATCGCTGGGAATCTGCGGATTTTCCACGCCAATACCGTCCAAGTATGCCTCATTCAAACATTCTTCGAGCGGAATATGATTGCGCATGGCGGGCAGTCCGCCGTTAATTGCGCAGGCCCCAACCGCAACCAGGATTTTGCAGTTGTTTCGGAACTCCCGCAGCACATGCACGTTTTCGGAATTGCACACGCCGCCTTCAATCAGGCCTATGTCGCAGTTCGTGCAGTGTTCTATATCGGTAATCGGCGAGCGGTCGAACTCGACAACTTCAACCAGTTGCAGCATCCGCTCGTCTATATCTAAAAACGACATGTGACAGCCGAAGCAGCCTGCCAGCGATGTTGTCGCTACTCTAATTTTATTCGCCATGTTTAAGATGCTCCGTGCCGACTGCCAAGGATGGTGGAAGTGCCGCAGCCGGTTGGGAACCGGATGCGGCCAAACTCACTTGATCGATTTCTTTATGATCGTAAATACGCTCGCCAATCGGCACCTGATATCCGGTGCGCTTAATCAAAATTGCGCCGGTAGGGCAAATGTGCGCAGCCTGATCCGTCGCTTCTAAATCAGTATCTTTCAGCAAGCCGCTTTCAGCATTAAAGATTAAATGCTTGTGGATGCCTCGCCCGCTGATCGCAAACACGTCCTTGCCGTCTTTTTCGTGGCTGGCGCGGACACACAGCGTGCAAAAAATGCAGCGGTTATGGTCGATCATCACCTCGGGGTGAGAGGCGTCCACTTCCCGCTCCGGGTAAAACGCCGGAAAGTGGTTGTCGAGCATATTCAAATGATAGGCGACAGCTTGCAGCTGGCAGTTACCGGTTTTTTCGCAGCCTGGACACAGATGATTGCCTTCCACAAACAGCATCTGGGTGATTTTTTTCCGGTCGTCGATCAGCTCTTGGGTTTCACTCAGCACCTCCTGACCGTCCATTGCCGGATAGGTGCAAGCCGAACAATTGCGTCCGTTTACTTGTACCGTACACAGCTTGCAACTGCCGTGCGGGGTAAATTCCGGCTGATGGCATAAGTGCGGGATGTAGAACCCGGCCGCCATCGCAGCGTCCATAATGGTCTGTCCGTCTTCGAAAGGAATAACATTTCCGTCGATGGTAATTGTCTTACTCATGTTCGCTCTCCATCTGAGTCTGAGCCAAATGCGCGCCGGCATCATCCCGATTCGCCATGCGCCGCGCCGTTTCCAGTGCGCCGTCCAAATCGAATCCCGGTTCAAAGCTGATTTCTTTTAATCGGCTTTGGTACAAATCAGGGTAGCGCTCCAGCGTTGTTAATATCGGATTCGCAGCCGTTTGGCCGAGACCGCAATGACTATAGTTTTTGACCAGCTGGCACAGTTCTTCAAGCGCTACCACATCGCCCGCCGAACCGTGACCTTCGACTATCTTGTCGATCTGTTTTTGCAGCAACGAAGTGCCTACCCGGCACGGCGTACAAAATCCGCAGCTTTCATGCGCGAAAAAATGCGCGAAGTTATGAACCATGTCGAGAATGTTACGGCTGGAGTTGAAGATAATGAATGACCCGCCGGTGGCCAAATCTTCAAAAGCCAACTTGCGGTCGAACTCCTGATTGGAAATAAAGGTTCCCGATGGTCCGCCAACCTGCACACCGAGCACATCACCCGCCCCGCAATCATTTAAGATGGTGTGGATTGTCGTGCCAAACGGATATTCATAGATGCCGGGACGATCACAATCGCCGCTGATGCTGAGTATCTTGGTGCCTTTCGATTTTTCGGTGCCGATGCTTGCAAACCAGTCGCCGCCGTTGACCGCAATGCTTGCCGCCGCCAGAAACGTTTCCACGTTATTGACTACGGTCGGTTTACCCAAATAGCCCTGAGTGACGGGATAAGGCGGACGATTACGCGGAATACCGGCTTTGCCTTCCAGCGACTCGATCAACGCCGATTCTTCACCGCAAATATAAGCGCCCGCACCCAAGCAGATTTCAATATCGAAATCCAGACCTGTGTCCAGAATATTGCTGCCTAATAAGCTGTTTTGGCGACGTTGCTCCAAAATACGTTGCAGCTTGTCGTAAAGATGTAAATACTCGCCGCGCAAATACAAAAATCCCTGTTTGGCTCCGACAATCGCGGCGCACACCGCCATGCCTTCAAAAACCTGATCCGCATAGGCGTTTAGCAACACCCTGTCCTTAAACGTGCCGGGCTCGCCTTCATCGGCATTGCAAACCACGTAGCGCTCAATCTGCCGCTCTTCCGAACAGAACTGCCACTTGATCGCCGTTTTAAATCCGGCGCCGCCCCGGCCTCGCAACCCCGAATAGTCGATTTCTTTCAGCGTTTCCTTGATGCCTCGTTTAAAAGCCGATCTAAGCGCCGCGCCTTGTTCAATCTGTTGATTCAGCAGTAAGCCGGATTTATAAATATTGTCATCGACCTGAAATAACGCCTCGGGCCATTCGTCCAAGGGTTTTTGTTGATTAATCAGCTCTGCGATTTTATCAATTCCGGGACGATCCAGGCGGGTCAATGCATGGCCGTTAACCAAACCGGCCGGTCCCTGATCGCACATGCCGGTACATGAGGTATTATCCAGGCTGACCACGCCATCTGCCCGAACCTCGCCAACGGCAACATCCAACTTCTTTGCCAGATAATCGAGCAGACTTTTCTTACCCAGCATATGATCGGTTATTGAATCGCTGATCAACAGCTCATATTGCCCTCTGGGGACCCGATGAAAAAAACTGTAGAATTCAACGACACCGATGATTTGCGTCCGGGGAATGTTTAGCAAACCGGACAGCTGTTCTATCGCTGCCTCCGGTATATAATGATATTGCGCTTGGACCTGTCTTAGAATCTGCAATAAATGCGTTGCCTGATAATGGCTGTTTTCTGCGATACCCTGAATAAACTGTCTCACTTTATCTCCCTGGCCTTATCTTTCTGGATGTTTGTGGATATGATACGAGTTGATTATTACATTAAAGCGGCAATTCCCTTACAAAGTCTAACTATATCCCACTATCCTGGATAAACCAATAACTCGGTAAAGACTTTTCGACGCTGATTGACGGACAAATACTCATGGCAAAAAAAACGACTTCTTTTAAAGCGGCACTCTCATTCCCAAGCCGTACTATCGCTCATTTTTACAGCCAGATTGAGCAGCAAAAACAGGTACTCCAGCGTATTCATGAGGTGTTGCCGGCGACGATAGCCCAGCATGCACTGCACTGTGTTGTTAATGGCAAGAAACTGCTGGTTTATACCGATACGGCGGCCTGGGCGTCGCAATTGCGTTTTTATAACAGTGCGATTCTCACCGCTATCGCTCCGGTAACCCGGGAGTCGGTCTCGATTATGCAGATTAAAGTGATGGCGGAGATGTCGCCTACAGGACGTAGGCGAGGAGCTTTACAGACCGCGTCTCCAAGCAGGAAGCCGAACATTCCTTCGGCGGAAAAAATAGAGCTCATCCATCACTACGGCCTCACTGTTTCGGATGAGCAATTGAAGTTGGCGCTGCTGAGATTAAGTACAACGCTGGCAAAACTGTCGAAGCATCAAGCCCCGGCCTGATCAATCAGCCGGGCGCTTGGCGCTCGCAGCAGCCTTATGCGGCAGGTCTGGGGGATTCGGCAGAACGCATGAAAGAAATCGGCGCGTTTTCTTCATCGTCAAAGGTAACCATTTCCCAGGCATCTTTATCGTTTAATAAAGCGCGGAGTAATTTATTGTTCAAGCCGTGGCCCGATTTATAGCCGGTAAATTCGCCAATCAAGCTATGTCCCAGAAGATATAAATCGCCTATCGCATCAAGAATTTTATGCTTAACAAATTCATCCGCATAGCGCAGGCCGTCTTCATTGATAACTTTATCATCGTCAACCACGATAGCATTATCAAGACTGCCACCCAAGGCCAGATTATTTTGCCGCAGCATCTCAATGTCCTTCATGAAGCCGAAGGTTCTGGCTCGACTCACTTCCTTAACAAACGTAGTCGATGAAAAATCCATAGTCGCGGTTTTGACATGCTCTTCAAAAGCCGGGTGTTCGAAATCGATGGTGAACGTGACCTTGAATCCTTCAAACGGCTCAAAAGCAGCCCATTTATCGCCGTCCTCAACCCTGATGCTACGCTTTATACGGATATACTGCTTCGGGCTGTCTTGTTCTTCAACCCCGGCAGACTGGAGCAAAAACACAAAAGGCCCGGCACTGCCATCCATAATCGGAACCTCGGCGGCGCTGACATCGATAATGGCATTATCTATGCCTAATCCGGCAAAAGCCGAAAGCAAATGTTCTATGGTTGATATTTTCACATCACCCGCAACCAGTGTTGTCGACAGTACCGTTTCGCCAACATTTTCCGGCGTCGCCTCTATGGTCACCGGGTTTTCCAGATCAACCCTACGAAACCGGATGCCCGTGTTCGCTTCGGCCGGACGCAAAGTTAAATAGACTTTATCACCCGTGTGTAGCCCTACACCTGTTGCCCTGATTGTGTTTTTTAAAGTTCGTTGTTTAATCATAAAATCAATAACGCTAAGTAAAGAGGGCAAAAAGCGAAAATTTTATCACAATCAGCCTCCAAAATGGAGACTGATTGTCTTGTTAACCGCACTCGTTAGTCAGCTTGACGTCTTAAAAAAGCCGGAATATCCAGATAATCTAAATCGATGTCTTTTTTAGGTTGAGCCCCAAAGCGGGTTTCCCTGCCTTCGGTTTTGTTTTGACGCATGACCGTAGGCTTATCCAGGCCTTCGTAACTGACTTCACCGGCCACATTTTGATTAACGTATCCGGCTGTCGCTTTCGGCGCAAGCTTAACCACCTTGGACGGCAATCCCATGCCGGTCGCGACAACAGTCACTTTAATCTCGTCGCCTAGCTCGGGATTAATAGACATGCCGATTTTTATTACAGCATCCTCCGAAGCGAATTCGTGAACAATATTACCGACCTCGTCGAACTCGGCAATACCCATATCGGCGGCGGAAATATTAACCAAAATGCCGCGCGCGCCTTGTAAATTAATGTCCTCCAGCAATGGACAGGCAATGGCTTTCTCAGCTGCTTCGCGCGCCCGATATTCTCCTTTTGCCGCGCCTGTACCCATAATCGCCGCGCCCATGCCGGACATAACCGTTCTGACATCGGCGAAATCGACGTTAATCATACCGGGATGAACGATAAGCTCGGTAATGCCTTGCACAGCATCCAATAGCACATCGTTAGCCGCTTTAAATGCATTGACCAGCGATACATCGTTGCCCAATACCGGCAATAATTTTTGGTTCGGAATGATGATCAATGAATCAACAAACCTTTCCAGTTCCGCTATACCCAGCTCCGCCGTTGCCAATTTCTTTTTGCCTTCAAATGAAAACGGCTTGGTCACCACGGCAACCGTCAAAATGCCCATGCTTCTGGCAATTTCGGCAATCACAGGAATCGCACCGGTACCGGTGCCGCCGCCCATGCCTGCGGTCAGGAAAACCATATCGGCACCCTGTAAAACTTCTCTGATACGCTCTTTGTTTTCGTCCGCGGCCATTCTTCCAACTTCCGGATTGGTGCCTGCGCCCAGACCCTTGGTTAATTCAACGCCTAACTGGATAATCGTATCAATATTCAGCTTTCTTAATGCCTGCGCATCGGTATTTGCGCAGATAAACTCAACGCCCTCCACAAGACTGCCGACCATGTGGCTAACCGCATTGCCGCCGCCGCCGCCAACGCCGATCACCTTGATGACCGCATGTTCATTGCTCATATCCATTAACTCATATTTCATTGCCATTGCCGCTGCCCCTTAATTATTTACAAAACTATTAAAAATTACCTTGAAACCAATTTTTCATTCTCGCGAACACACTGGGACCGTCAGCATCAATGCCCCTGCCAACACCCTGGTGTTCTTTTCCGTACATTAATAATCCGACTCCGGTAGAGTGAATCGGATTTTTTACCACCTCGGTTAGCCCTGTAACATTTTGCGGCCCACCCATACGCACCGGCATATGGAAAATTTCTTCCGCCAAATCGATCAATCCCATCACTTTTGAACTGCCCCCGGTTAACACTACCCCGGCGGCAATTAATTCTTCATAGCCGCTACGTCTTAGTTCCGACTGAACCAACAGCATTAATTCTTCATAGCGGGGCTCAATAATCTCCGCCAGATTTTGCGTTGAAATCTTGCGCGGCGCCCTATCGCCGATACTGGGCACCTCGATAATTTCATCCACATTCGCCAACTGCGTTAAAGCGCAGGCATATTTTCGCTTAATATCCTCGGCATTAAGCGTCGGCGTACGCAGCGCGACCGCAATATCATTGGTCACCTGATCGCCCGCAATGGGGATCACCGCGGTGTGCTTTATCGCGCCTTCTACAAAAATCGCAATGTCCGTGGTGCCGCCGCCAATATCGATCAGGCAAACACCCAATTCCTTTTCATCATCGGTCAGCACCGAATTGCAGGAGGCCAATTGCTCCAGCACGATGTCATCAACTTCCAGGCCGCAACGCCGAATGCATTTGACGATATTTTGCGAGGCGCTGACGCTACCGGTGACCATATGGACCTTGGCCTCCAAACGAATGCCCGACATCCCGATAGGTTCCTTGATGCCTTCCTGGAGATCGATCACAAACTCCTGAGGCAAAATGTGCAGGATTTTCTGATCGGCAGGAATTGCCACGGCGCGAGCCGAATCTATCACCCTGTCAATATCGTACTGAGTCACTTCCTTGTCTTTAATGGCCACGATGCCGTGAGAATTGAGGCTTCTGATATGACTGCCGGCAATGCCCGCATAAACCGACCTGATCTGGCATCCTGCCATTAATTCAGCTTCTTCAATAGCGCGCTGTATCGATTGCACAGTCGATTCCAGATTTACCACAACCCCTTTTTTCAGACCGCGCGATGGTGTTGATCCAATGCCTATTATTTCTATATTGCCATCACTGGTAAGTTCACCAACAATAGCCGCGACCTTTGACGTACCGATGTCCAGCCCGACTATTAAATTACGCTCTGTTTTTTTCGCCATTTTGTTTACTCTGTGTCACTTTTTTATAAGATTAGCCATCTATTTCATGTTATGGATTGGCAATTTTCTTCCGATCGCCAAGGATGGCGACCGCGACTGCTCCCGGCAGTCTTGCGGCATTTTCCCCATCTCTGGGAGTCAGAAGTGTCGCATCGGTATGGAACCGGTGCGACCAGTCAATTTCTTGAGTTTCCGGTTTCCATGAAACCGCATATCCATTGGGATACCTCAGATCGACTATTGCTATTTTCTCAACCTGTTCTTGCCCTAATACGTCCAGCGTTTTCAAAAACCGTTGTAATTTTTTTAGCTGTTCATTTCGTCCCAGCAGTATTTCCAAGCCCGTTGTTAATTTAATCTTCCATGCCCATCGATCGTTAATCGTAAACTCCGCCATTTTCATCGACTGATCGGCTAATGCCGTGTTAACGCCCTTCATTATTTCCAGCGTCTTCAGCTGTTGCTGCTCAGGCCCTTGCAATATGGGCAAGGTCTGAAATTGCTCTATATTCTTCGGCGTAATAATCTCGCCCCGTGTACTGACCAGACTTTGCTGCCCCCAGCGCACATAGGGCTTCTTTTCGCGTATCTTTATGTCTATCGCATCGGGCCAAACTCGTTTAACCGTAACGGTATCGACCCAGGTCAATTGCGAAACAACCTGATGGATGGCCTGCATATCGGCATCGAAAAAACCGGTCATCACCAAAGGCTGCAAAGCCGTCTTTATCTCATCCTTACTGAGATATTGAAAAACCCCTTCGGTACGCACATATTTAATCGGAATGCGCTTAACGCCGTAACCCGTCATCCAGACTAAACCCGTCAACAGCAATACGGTCGTCATGCTTTTTACCGCAACCATCATAAACTTGCCTGGAACCGGCTCGCACTTGCCCGTAAGCGGGCATGGCAGGGATAGCTATGCATGAGCATTACCCGCAACTGGTTTCCAAAACACGCCAAACCAATTCCTCAAAATCCATACCCGCCTGCCTGGCCGCCATCGGCACCAAGCTATGATCGGTCATGCCGGGGACGGTATTAACCTCAATCAACTGGTACTGCCCCAAATCATCGATAAATACATCGACCCTGCCCCAGCCTTTAACGCCCACGACCTTGCAAGCCGTTACCGCCAAGTCCCTTAACAACTGTTCCTGTTCCTGACTCAGCCCGCAAGGACAATGGTATTGCGTCGTCGTGGCCTGATATTTTGCTTCGTAATCGTAAAATGTATTGGGCGTTTCCAGGCGAATGACCGGCAATGCCTCGCCGTCCAGCACCGCAACGGTATATTCCTTACCGGTAACCCAGGCCTCCGCATAGACATCGCAACGGTATTTCGCAGCAACGCTCAGAGCCGTCAACAACTCATCCCGATTGCTTGCCTTGCTCATGCCGATACTGGAGCCTTCCTGTGCCGGTTTGACGATAACCGGGAATCCCAGTTTTTCAATACAGTCATCAAGATCGGCTTCGTCTTTCAATAAGCACCATTTTGGCGTAACCAAGCCGTAACCCTGCCAGCACAGCTTGGTTCGGAGTTTATCCATACTCAATGCCGATGCCATCACGCCGCTACCGGTATAAGGAATCTCCAATACTTCCAGAACCCCTTGCAGCACGCCGTCTTCGCCGCCGCGACCGTGGATAATGTTGAATACCCGGTCAAACTGCTGTCCTGCCAACGCTTCAATCGGGCTGCCCGTTACATCAATGGCAATCGCATCTACGCCTTTACGTTTTAAAGCTTCGTAAACGGCCGCCCCGCTTCTTAACGAGACTTCCCGTTCCGCCGCCGAACCGCCCATCATTACCGCGACACGGCCGAATTGCTCAGGCTTGTTTAACATCAATGCTTTCATATTGTTTCACCTACCATACAAACCTCAGTCTGCAAGCTTACCCCCTGCTGCTGTTTCACTTTATCCTGTACATAATAAATGAGGGCTTCGATCTCCGCTGCCGTTGCATTGCCGGTATTGACGATGAAATTGGCATGTTTTTCCGACACACAAGCACCGCCAAGCGCATAACCTTTTAAACCGGTTTGTTCTATCAACCGGGCAGCATAATCGCCTTCCGGATTTTTAAATACCGATCCGCAACTGGGCTGATTGGTCGGCTGCGTCGCCCCCCGTTTTTCCAATAAACCTTTTATTTTCTGCTGACTGGCTACCGTATCGCCCGGCTGTAAAATCAACAAACAAGCAAGAAACCACTCGTTTTCAAAACCTTTTACCGACCGGTAACTCACGGTAAAATCCCCAGGCTTTCTGTGCGTTACATTACCCGAGGCATCAAGCATTTCGACGCTTTTAACGATAGCCCAGGTTTCCCCGCCAAAGGCGCCGGCATTCATTTTCAAGGCTCCGCCCATGGTGCCGGGTATGCCTGCCAAAAATTCCGCTCCGGTTAAGCCTCGTTCCCCGCAAAAACGCGCCACATGCGCGCAGGGTACGCCAGCTTCAACATAAACCGAGCCGTCATCGGTCAAACGCATCTCTTTTAAGCGTCCTTTGGTGTTAATCACCGTCCCGCGTATGCCGCCGTCCCTGACTAATAAATTACTGCCCAGCCCCATCCAAAACAGCGGCTCGGATTCAGGCAGAGCCTTGATAAACTCGACCAAGTCCTGCCGGTCTTGCGGAATATACAACCGGTCCGCAGGGCCGCCAACGCGCCAACTGGTATACTTGGACAGCATTTCATGCTTTAGCAAACGACCTTTCGGTAACGACCCCATGCAGTCGTCGGTAAATTGCTCCTGCATTACTCTACCTCCAGCACTCCCCACAAGGATGTGGGGAATGCTGATTTTGCATGGAGCAAAATATCTGCCCATGCAGTCGCCATTTCAATTGTCATTTCTTGTAAAGCTCCTGCTCTACAACGCCTCTACAAGACACGGTTGATATTCCATAAAAAATAATTTCAAAACAATAATGTGTTAGCGCTTGCATAATTTATTAAGTAATCGATTTAATTGGCAAATATCAACAAAATATTAGTAAGACCCGTCTATTTTAAGGGCAGTGCCAATAATGCACGGCATTCCCCCATTTTAATAATTCAGCGATTACAATGTACGGCATTAATCAGTAGAAATACATACGCACAACAACCTAGTCCATGCCGACATATCAACGCGAATAAATAACTTACGATAACTCCATAGCAAGGGCTCCCGCCAGCAACTGCGGCAATTGAGCGGCTATCTGTCCGACATTGCCCGCGCCCATAGTCAAAATCACATCCTCGGCATTTACGATGCTCGCTAATATTTGCGGCAATTCCTCCCAGTTTTCGACAAACACTGGATCAACTTGTCCGCGTACACGGATTGCCCGGCTTAATGCCCTTCCGTCCGCGCCGGGAATCATCGTTTCACCCGCCGAATAAACGTCCATCAGGATCAGCACGTCAACGGTTGACAGCACCTGCACGAAATCTTCAAATAAATCACGGGTACGCGTATACCGATGCGGTTGGAAAACAATGACTTTACGTCGCTCCGGCCAAGCCTGACGCAAAGCTTCAAGCGTCGCGGCAATCTCACGCGGATGATGTCCGTAATCATCAACCAGTGTCAGCTTACCCCCGTCCATCGGCACGTCGCCGTTAAGTTGAAACCGCCTGCCTACGCCTTTAAATGCGCCCAAACTCCTGATAATGGCTTGATCATCGACAGCCAGTTTGGTTGCTACGCTAATAGCCGCCAGTGCATTGAGCATGTTATGCCAGCCGGGCATATTCAAGGTGACCTGTAACGGCGGATAATCGCCTCTTCGTATCACTTCAAAACAGGTATGCATACCCTCTTGTTTAATATTAACGGCTCGTACATCGGCATCTTCATGAACGCCGTAAGTGGTGACCGGCTTGGATATTTCCGGCAAGATCGCCCTGACGCCTTCGTCATCCAGACATAGCACCGCCAGTCCGTAAAAAGGAAGATGGTGCAAGAACTCTCTAAAGGTGTCTTTTAAGCGCTGAAAACTGCCTTCATAAGTCGCCATATGATCTTGGTCAATATTGGTGACTATCGCCATCATCGGCTGTAAATATAAAAATGACGCGTCGCTCTCATCCGCTTCGGCGACCAGATAATGGCCTAAACCTAATTTGGCATTACTGCCTGCGCTGTTTAAACGCCCGCCGATCACAAAGGTGGGATCAAGCCCGCCTTCAGCCAGAATACTTGCGGTCAAACTGGTCGTTGTGGTTTTGCCGTGGGTTCCTGCAACGGCAATGCCGAACCTGAAACGCATCAATTCAGCCAACATTTCCGCGCGCGGAATAACCGGCACTCTTTGAATATAAGCTTCGTCAATTTCTTCGTTGCTGCGATCGATCGCGCTGGAAGCCACCACCACATCAACCTTGGCTATATTTTCCCGTTTATGCCCGATGTTAATAGTCACGCCCAAACCGGCCAGCCTTTCTGTCACCGCGCTTGCCTTGATGTCAGAACCTGAGACTTGATAACCGAGATTCGACAACACCTCGGCAATGCCGCTCATCCCGGTGCCGCCTATACCGACAAAATGTATCCGGTCGATACTGCCTAATGCTTTACTCGGCATTTGACTGTTAGGAATGTTCATAGCCCCGCCTCGGCCATGCAAACGCCGGCAACAACGTCGGTCGCATCCAAGCGTGCATATTGTTTTGCTGTTTTACTCATGACGTCCAATTGCTTAACCACTTTTGTTATATGTTCTACCAGCGATGCCGCATTCAAATCTTTTTGCAGCAATATCAGACCCGCACCGGCATCGGTTAAATACCGGGCATTCGCCGTTTGATGATCGTCAATTGCGCTAGGCAAGGGTATAAATATAGCCGGAATGCCTGCTGCGGCCACTTCGCTGACCGTCATTGCGCCGGACCTGCAAATCACCAAATCCGCCCATTGATAGGCCGACACCATATCGTCGATAAAGGCGTTCGCTTCCGCTTTCACGCCTAATTCTTTATAACGGCTCTCGACTTGCTTCTGCATAGCTGCACCTGTTTGGTGCCTTACCTCTACGCGGTCCAATTCGGCCAACGCGTCAGGCACAACTTCATTCAATATTTGGGCTCCCTGGCTGCCGCCTACGACTAATATATTAATGCCCTGATGCGCCTCTTTGCGCTCGGCGCATCCTATGAACTGCTTTCTTAACGGGTTGCCGGTAAATGTGGCATTCAGCTTTTTATTAAAGCTGTCCGGAAAGGCTTGCAACACTTGCTTGGCCATGCGCGCCAACAACCGGTTGGTGGTGCCGGGCACCCGGTTTTGCTCATGAATGACCAGAGGGATGCCCAATAGTTTTGCCATGAGTCCGCCAGGCCCCGCTACAAATCCGCCCATCCCCAACACCACGTCGGGTTGGCGCTTCCTCAATATTTTCAATGCCTGGATGCAGGCCTTTATCAACAACAATACCGCTGTTATTTTCGACAGCCCGCCTTTACCGCGGACTCCGGCAACCGACAACCAATCGATCTCTATACCTTGCTCAGGAATCACTCGGCCTTCCAACCCCTTCCGGGTTCCCAGCCAACTAACCTGCCAGCCTTTTTCAATCAAGGTTTGCGCCACCGCCAATGCAGGAAACACATGCCCGCCGGTTCCCCCGGCCATAATGACGATGCGTTTAGCCATGTCGGCTTCTCTTTGGCGTACCGGCCTTTATTTCCGCGACTTCGCTTTGCACCCGAAATAACAATGCAACCGCACAGCACATGATCATCATGCTACCGCCGCCATAACTCATCAACGGCAATGTCAAACCCTTAGTTGGTAAAATACCCATATTGACACCCATATTAACGAACGACTGGAAACCGAACCAAATCCCCAAGCCATAGGCAATAAATGCGGAAAAGCGCTGACCCGCCTGTTCGGCAGCCGCCGCTATTGCGAAAATGCGCCATACCAACACCGAAAATAAACCGATCACCGTAACCACGCCCAACAAACCCAATTCTTCCGCTATCACTGAAAATAAAAAATCAGTATGTGCTTCGGGTAAATAAAATAGCTTTTGTACGCCGCTACCCAGCCCTACGCCCAACCATTCGCCGCGCCCGAACGAAATGAGCGCCTGGACTAATTGAAATCCGGTTTTCAAAGGATCGGCCCAAGGATCCATAAAACTGGTGACCCGCACCAGACGATAAGGCGAAAAATAAACCAGCAACATTGCCAGTACGCCAATGACCGACAGCAGCACTATGAATTGCGATAATCTGGCTCCGGCTAAAAACATGATGCCCATGGCGATCATGATAATAACGACGGCTGAACCGAAATCCGGCTCCAGCAACAACAAGAAGCTGGCCACCGAAAACAATCCCAGCGGCTTAACCAACCCGAAAGCCGCGTTCTGCACTGACTCCTGATATCGAGTGACATAGCCGGCCATATAGATAACGGAAAAAAATTTGACCACTTCGGATACTTGTATCCTCATTCCGCCTATCGACAGCCAACGCACACTGCCGTTAACCTTTACGCCGAGACCGGGGATCAGCACAATAACCAGCAGCAGCAATCCCGCTAGAAACAACCGGGGGCCATTCTCTTCCCAGACCTTCATTGGAACTGCCGCCACGATCCCGCCGAAAACCAGTCCCAAGCCTATGTGCAACAACTGTCTGACAGGATAATACAAACCGTTGCCGGTCATTTTTATACCCAGATGCAATGATGCGGATGCCACCATCACATAACCGATCAACAATAAGCTGGTAGTCACGATCAGCAACACCGGATCAAAATGAAATCGACCGCCCCGCTCCCGCGATAATCTCATTTACGACCTCCATGGATGGAGGGAGTGTCGCAATTTGTCTGGAACAAATGTGACCGGCCTCCATGGATGGAGGGAGTGTCGCAATTTGTCTGGAACAAATGTGACCGACCTCCA
>Ga0207967_1000055_pt1 | contig 68335 bp, 75 predicted proteins | sample LakWasMet20_HOW5_2_FD_183866 | JGI IMG/M metagenome (GOLD analysis project Ga0207967, IMG submission 183866) | Freshwater sediment methanotrophic microbial communities from Lake Washington under simulated oxygen tension - Sediment Metagenome... | ecosystem: Environmental > Aquatic > Freshwater >...
CTATTATACAGATCCAATTCAGCGTGTCAACATCTATTTTCAACATCCTTTTTAGCTACCCGGTCATCCTGACCCTCTTCCAGAACTTGTTTCCCCGGAAGAGCCGACTATTATAGCTACCTGACACCATGTGTCAAGCCCTTGTTTTGCGTTTTAACTACTATTCCTAACTTGGATTTTTTTGTTTTCGATGCGGACTGATATGCAATTAATATCCTCGTAGGCGGGTGGGGACATAACGGCACCAGTTTTCACGCAAAATCGGGCACCATGTCGGGGACAGATAATTTCGTCGCCGTCCAATATACCGCTGGCAATCTCGGCACCATCGTGAGTGCAAACATCCTCAATGGCATAATATTCACCGTCTATTTTGAAAACTGCGACTTCCATTCCCTCTACATCAACAACCACATGCTCGCCATTTACTAACGCAGATTCATCAACTACATCCACCCACTCAGACATGCTTTGATCCTTTTAAATAAACGTCATAACGTAACAATTTTCCGGAAAAACTTTCACTTGGCTCGCCTAGCGGCCCCGCATGATCTGGACTTTTTACCACAACACGCTTGCCAGTTGCAGCCATTGCTGCGGCAAATAGTTGTTCTTTATCCTCATCATCACCCAGCAAATCCCGCAATATTGTCATTGATTTTTTTGCGAGTGCGGATTTTTTTCGTTTTGGAGGAAACATGGGATCTATATATATGCAGTCAGGCGAGACTTCCAAATTAGCCATTAGCTCTATGGAATTGCCATGAAGCAACTTTGGCGGCTCCAAACTTAACCTTTGCACCCAGTCCTGTTGAGACAAACGAATAAATCCGTCCGCTAACAGTTCAGCCATCAACGGCGACCGCTCAATACAGGTAACCTCGTAGCCCATGCGAAACATATGAAGACTATCTTGCCCCCAGCCGGCAGTTGCATCCAAAACTGATCTGGTTTTACGACCGACAGCCTGAGCTAAAGCTCCATCTTTAGGAGCTGGCCACGAACGCTGTTCGCCAGCCCGTGGCGCGACATCAACTGTTAATCCGCCCTTTTTTAACAACTCTTTATCTAATAGCTTCAAACAGCCATCACGCCAAGTTATAAAAAAATCTTCAAATAAATTAGCATCCAGGGAACTGTGCAAAGGCACAGACAATCTAAGAGCAAGCTGTTGATAAGGTTCAACATCACCATTACCCTGATAAAGAACCGCCAGCTTTCCTAAATATTTATGCACTTATTTATTCTGTAGATATAGCATTGGCTTCGTTTTTTAGCGCCGCATCTAATGTATGCCAAGCTAAGGTTGCACACTTTACCCGTGCAGGATATTCGCGAACCCCCGCTAATACAGCCAACTTACCCAACGCTTCAAGATTAATATGTTCTTCTTTGCCGGTAGTCATTTCATGAAACTTCGTGAACAACTCCTCTGCTTCAGCTTCAGTTTTGCCTTTGACAATCTCGGTCATCAACGACACCGACGCGGTTGAAATAGCACAGCCTGAGCCCTGAAAACTGGCATCAGTGATCACATCGCCGTCCATTTTCAAAAATAGAGTCAGCCGATCACCACACAACGGGTTGAAACCTTCCACCTGTCTGTCAGCATTTTCCATGACCCTAAAATTGCGCGGGTTACGGTTGTGGTCAAAAATAACCTCTTGATAAAGGTCGCGTAAATCTTCAAACATTAGCCAAATACCTCTATCAGCGATTGAATGCCAGCCATTAATACATCGATTTCTTGCTTGGTATTATACATGGCGAAAGATGCCCGCGCCGTGGCCGGCACACCGTAAAAGTCCATTACCGGCATCGCGCAATGATGCCCTGCCCTAATGGCGATTCCCAAGCTATCGAGCATGGTGCCTATGTCATGCGGATGAATTTTGTTCAGCGTAAAAGACAAAATCGCACCTTTATCTTCCGCTTCGCCGATAATCGTCAAGCCTTCGATTTGCTTGGCTTTGGCGGTAGCGTAATCCAATAACTCGGCTTCATAAGCGGCGATTTTATCCATGCCGATAGCAGTCAGATAATCGATTGCCGCGCCTAACGCAATCACATCAGCGATGGCCGGAGTGCCAGCTTCAAACTTATAAGGCAGTGTGTTGTATTCGGTTTCTGCAAACGTAACCTTCCGAATCATGTCGCCGCCGCCTTGGTAAGGAGGCATAGCTTCAAGCAAATTTTGCTTGCCGTATAAAACGCCGATGCCGGAAGGTCCGTACAATTTATGGCCCGAAAACACGTAAAAGTCGCAATCCAGATCCTGCACATCCACAGCCATGTGCGGAATGGCTTGGGCGCCATCAAGCAATACCGGAATACCTTTGGCATGAGCGGCGGCGATAATTTTTTTAACCGGATTGATGGTGCCCAAGGCATTGGACATATGCACCACCGACACCAGCTTGGTTTTGTCGCTGAGCAATTGTTCGAACTCGCTATAAATCAGCTCACCCTGATAATTCATCGGCGCCACTTTTAACACCGCGCCGGTTTGTTCACACAGCATTTGCCAAGGCACGATATTGGAATGATGCTCCATGGCGGTAATCAAAATCTCGTCACCGGCTTTGATATTGGCTTTGCCATAGGTTTGCGCAACCAAGTTGATCGCTTCGGTAGCACCTCTGACAAAAATAATTTCTTTGTCGCTGGCAGCATTGATAAAGCTTTTGACCTTGGATCTTGCCGCCTCAAATTTATCGGTAGAACGCACACTTAAGGTATGCACGCCGCGATGAATATTTGCGTAATCGTGGCTATACAACTGCACAATGCTGTCGATCACCGCTTGCGGCTTTTGGCAAGTCGCCGCGTTATCTAAATAAACTAAATCTTTGCCGCGAATTTTTTCCGCCAAAATGGGGAAATCCTGCCGTATTTTATTAACATCAAAACCGCTCATAACCATTCCTTATCGACACCTTGCTGTGGAAAGCGCGCCAATACTTGTTCTAAAACATTATCGTGCAAACTTTTAATACTGATTTTATCAACCATCTCGTTAGCGAATGCAAAGGTCAGCATGTTGCGTGCTGTCTCTTCATCAATGCAACGCGATTGCAGATAAAAAACGGATTTGTCATCCAATTGACCGACCGTCACGCCGTGTCCGCATTTGACATCATCGGCATAAATTTCCAACTGCGGCTTGGTATCGACTTCGGCATCGACTGATAACAACAGATTGCGGTTATTCATTTGCGAATCGGTTTTCTGCGCATCTTCGGCAACAATCACTCGGCCTTGAAAGACACCGCGCGCTTTATCATCAAGCACGCCTTTATACGTCTCGCGGCTAATGCCATACGGCTTTAAGTGGTTGATGCGAGTGTGGTTATCGATATGCTGACGCTTAACACCCAAATACAAACCATTAAGGGCACACTCTGAGGCATGATCTAAATCGGCATGAATATCCGACCGCGCCAACAAGCCGCCAAAGGCAAAGTTATGATGAGTAAAGCGCGCATCCCGGTCTTGCTTAATGTAAATGCCGCCGAAGTGATAAGCTTTTTCGGACTCACTTTGCATTTTGTATATAGTGAGATCGGCATTTTGACCGACAAACACTTCCGTGACTGCAGCCGTCAAATAAGCGTTGTCAGCACCGACAAAGGTTTCGACGACATTCGCCTCTGCGGACTCTTCTACGATAATGATGTTACGCGTAGTCGCCAAGGCATCGACTTGAGTAACGATGTGTAGTAATTGAATCGGCTTTGCCAACACCTGTTTGGGCGGCACATGCACAAATAAACCGTCGCTAAACCAAGCAGTATTGAATGCCACAAAGCTATGTTCTGACAAGCTGACCGCCTGCCCTAAATGGCTTTGCACTAAATCTGCTTGTGTTGCCAAGGCATCTGCCAAACTCAATATCGATACGCCATCCGGCAAACCGCTCAACGCAGAAAGCTCCGCAGAAAATCGTCCGTTAACCAACACCACAGACCACGCATCCGGCAATTGATAAGCCTTCAACCAATCAGCAGTCACATCGCTTGCAACCTGACTTGCGGGCACTGAAAACAGCTTTTTCTCAATACCGGAGACATTGGTATAGCGCCATTCTTCTTCGCGCGGCGACGGAAAGCCTGTTGCAGAAAAAGCCTGCAAGGCATCGCTGCGTAACTGTTGCAACCAGGGCAGATTCTGCCCTGGCAATGACGGGGCTATAGATTTATATTCGGCCGGATACCGGCTCGCTGTTACCGCAGACATTACGCTGCCACCTGTTCTTCGAGCCAGCTGTAGCCTTTTTCTTCCAGCTCCAACGCCAGCTCCGGTCCGCCGGACTTAACGATTTGGCCATGCGCTAACACATGCACGTAATCGGGTTTAATATAATCCAGCAACCGTTGGTAATGCGTGACCATCACAAACGAACGCTCCGGCGAACGCAGCGAATTTACGCCTTCGGACACAATCTTCAATGCATCAATGTCCAGGCCGGAATCGGTTTCATCCAGAATGCACAATTTGGGCTCAAGAATGGCCATTTGCAGAATTTCGTTACGTTTCTTTTCGCCGCCGGAAAAGCCTTCGTTAACAGCGCGATATAGAAACTTCTCATCCATTTCCAGTAAACGCACTTTTTCTTTAACCAGCGTTAAAAAATCCATTGCATCGACTTCGGGTTCGCCGTGGTGCTTGCGGATCGCATTTAACGCAGCTTTCAACAAATACACATTACTGACGCCGGGAATTTCCACCGGGTATTGAAATGCCAAAAATACGCCTTCACGGGCCCGAATGTCCGGCGCCATTTCAATCAAATCTTTACCTTGATAAGTCACCGAACCTTCAGTTACGGTGTAACCGCTCTTACCGGATAACACATGCGACAAGGTACTTTTACCGGAACCATTCGGCCCCATAATCGCGTGAATCTCACCGGCTTTAATCTCAAGGTTGATGCCTTTAAGAATGGGTTTGTCGCCAACGCTGACGTGAAGATCTTTTATGCTGAGCATGTTTTTACCTGAATTTAAATTTAAATCGTTGGGTACGCATTGCGCACCATTTTTAAGCTCCCGAAGGTACGCGGTGAGTACCCTACGGACTTGTTTAAAATTTCTATAGGATGGGCTGACAATAAATATTTTAATTTTGACCGTCAAACTAAAGACTCTATTTGTCTCTCAAACCCCTTATTTTTCTCTTTTAATTCGTCAATTTCACTTTCAATTTCCCAAATCTTCATCTCTACTTTAGACAAGTGTATTTCGTAGCTTTCACCCGTAAATTTTTTAGATAATAATCGCTCATGTGATTGCAGCCACTGAGTTTTCTCAGACTCTAACAAACCAATTTTTGTTAAATTCGAATTAAGAAGCGCCGTCAGTGCAGCTATTTTTATAGTTTTTGTCGACTCGCTTTTTTGCAACTCATAGGTTTTGGCAATCAAATAAAACGCAAATGCGGCGATAATTGGATTGAGTATCCCTCCAACATAATCGCCAAACGCTCCCCATTTATCATTACTTTCGGAAAGATTTTGAAAAACGTTCTGCCAAATATCTCTTTTTAGTATGTGAGAATTGAAATTAAAGTAATAAAAACCAACAACGATCAAGCCTAATACAACGAGTACAAATAGAACCATTTTTGTATTGAAGATGCTTGAATCAGCTTCGCTAGGTTTCTTTGTATTTTCGCTCAATTTTTAGCCTACCCCACCGACCCTTCCAAACTAAGCCCCAACAACGCCTGGGCCTCGACCGCAAACTCCATCGGCAATTCTCTGAATACTTCTTTGCAAAAGCCGTTCACAATCATTGATACAGCATCTTCGGCTGACAGGCCGCGTTGCTGGCAGAAGAACAATTGGTCTTCGCTGATTTTAGAAGTGGTCGCTTCGTGTTCAACTTGGGCGGACGGCTGTTTGACTTCCACATACGGAAAGGTATGAGCTCCGCATTTATCGCCAACCAGCAAAGAATCGCACTGGGTATAGTTGCGGGCGTTTTCGGCGCTTTTTAATACTTTGACCAAACCGCGGTAGGTGTTTTGGGCTTTGCCGGCAGAAATACCTTTTGAGACTATCGTGCTGCGGGTGTTTTTGCCGATGTGGATCATCTTGGTGCCGGTGTCGGCTTGCTGATAATTATTAGTCAACGCCACAGAATAAAATTCGCCGATAGAATTATCGCCTTTCAACACACAGCTGGGATATTTCCAGGTAATGGCTGAACCGGTTTCCACCTGCGTCCACGACACTTTGGAGTTATCGCCACGGCATTCGGCGCGCTTAGTTACAAAATTGTAAATGCCGCCTTTGCCTTCTTTGTCACCGGGATACCAGTTTTGTACGGTGGAGTATTTGATGGTCGCATCTTTCAGCGCGATCAACTCGACGACCGCCGCATGCAACTGGTTTTCATCACGCATTGGCGCTGTACAGCCTTCCAAATAACTGACGTGACTGCCTTCATCGGCAATGATTAAGGTTCTTTCAAACTGCCCGGTGTTTGCCGCGTTAATTCTAAAGTACGTTGATAATTCCATCGGGCAACGCACTCCCTTAGGAATATACACAAACGAGCCATCAGTAAACACGGCGGCATTCAAGGCGGCAAAATAATTGTCTGTGTGTGGCACGACTGAGCCGAGATATTCTTTGATCAGTTCGGGATGTTCGCGCAAGGCTTCTGAAATCGGGCAAAAAATAACGCCCGCATCTTTCAGCTTGCCTTTAAAGGTCGTAGCCACTGATACGCTGTCGAACACGGCATCCACAGCAATCCCGGCCAAGCGTTCTTGTTCATCCAACGGAATACCCAGTTTTTTGTAGGCTTCCAACACTTGCGGATCGATTTCATCCAGGCTTTTCGGGCCATCTTCTTTCCGTTTAGGCGCGGAGTAATAGCTGATGGCTTGATAGTCGATAGGATCGAATTTAACGAACGCCCATTCCGGCGATTTCATGGTCTGCCAGTGCCTAAACGCTTTTAGACGGTATTCCAGCATAAACTCAGGCTCATTTTTAACCTTCGACAAGCGATGAATAACCGTCTCATCCAATCCCGGTGGAAAGGTATCGGTTTCCAACTCAGTCACGAATCCTTGTTTGTATTCCTGGCTGATCAGATTCTTAATTTCTTGTTCACTTGTTGACATAACAATCTCTTTATTTCGTGGACGTGATGGATGGCAAGGAGCACATCCAAGGAGCGTTTTCTGCTTATCTATATAAACTGGCAACCGGAATCAACACTTCTTGCGGCACCGCAGCCGGCCTGATTAAATCGGCTAAGGTCACTGACTCCAGTGCATTATGAATAGTCTGATTAATCAAGTTCCAGTTACCACGAATATCGCAGCCTGATGCCTGCTCGCACCCCTGCTGGGAAATACTGCACTCGGTTAACGCAATCGGTCCTTCCAGCGCACTGATCACTGTCGCAACACTGATTTTTCCCGGCTCTCTGGCTAACACATAACCACCTTTCGCCCCTCGCGTAGAAATCAATACCTCAGCATTCACTAAAAGTTTTAGGATTTTACTCACCGTCGGCAAAGCTATTCCGGTCGCCGCCGCAATCTCCATGGCTGAATGCACCTGTGTTTGATCCTTGGCCATATCACTTAATATAACTGTCGCGTAATCGGTTAATTTGCTCAAACGTAACATAAATCCTTCCCTACTCAATTAAGGACTATTTTAGTCCTATTTAAATTCATAGTAAAGCAGTAGGTTATAGGGCGCAGATTATTTGGCATTCCAATAACGACTATTGATCTGGCGCATACTCGACACGCTTGCACCTGTATTTCCCAGTTTCACATCAATTGCGCCACTGTCCGCGCTGTTTAACCAGCTAATGCCGGATTGTTGGTAACGTTGCAAAACACCGGCATGAGGATGTCCAAACTGGTTGCGATAACCGGCCGGAATCAAGATAATTTCCGGCTTAACGGTTTGCAAAAATTGCATGGTCGATGAGGTTTTACTGCCGTGGTGCGGAGCAATCAGGACTTTAGCTTGCAATTTTTCGCCATAGTGCTCAACCAGCCAGGATTCTGCGTTTGCCTCGATGTCGCCGGTCAATAGCACCGCACCGTGCTTGCCTGTTACCATCAGCACACAGGAATTATCGTTATCCGACGCATATTCATGATTTGGTGACAACATGCTGAACATAACTTCATCCCATTGCCATGCCTGACCGGCGGCACAAGGCTGTGGTGCAAAGTCGCTTAGTTTTTGCAGTACGCTGGTCAGCACTTGTTCGGTCGGCATATTGCTCAGCAACGATGCGGCACCACCGATATGATCGTTATCGCCATGACTGACAATCAAGGTGTCAATTTTATCAATGCCCTGCGAACGCAGAAACGGCAGCAGTACACTCCGTCCCATATCGCTTTCGGCAGAAAATTTAGCGCCAGTATCGAAGACCAGCTGGTGATGCGCAGTTTGTATTACTGCCGATAAACCTTGGCCGACATCCAGCAAGGTCAGTTCAAACTCACCGGCATCGCGCTGTTTGGGCTCGATAAAAACTAGCGGCAAGAACATCATCAATCCTAGCCAGCGTCCCGGAATGCCTTTGGGGGCTAATAAGAGCAGAATGCCTGGCACCGCAAAAAGCAATGCCCAATAAGATGGCTGGGCGTGGTTAATTGTTGCATTGGGTAACGCTGCCATTTTTTCCAACAGCCACAGAAAACCACGCAATAGATAATCCAGCGGCACCAACAGTGGTGTCGCCAAAGTTATTGAGCACAACAATAACAGCACCGCCAATAAGGCCAGCGGCACTAATAACAGACTCACCAGAGGCACTGCCAGCAAATTGGCCAGTGGCGAGATAATTGAAACTTGCTGAAAAAACAGTAGCAATAAAGGCGAGAGCCCCACCGAAGTCGCCCAGTTAATTTTGATTGCCGACCAAAACGGCTTGAGCGCGCCTAAACGACCAGCGAGCACATAAACAATCAAACCCACCGCGATAAAAGACAGCCAGAATCCAGGAGAGAGAACGGCCAGCGGATCCCAAAGCAAGACAGCAAACATTGCAACTGCCAAGGTGTGAAACGGCCGATGATTACGCTGCAAGATAATCGCGATCATGCCGATAGCCAGCATAATAACGGCGCGCTGAGTGGGCACAGAAAAACCAGCCAAGCCCGCATAGATAATACCGACCAGTAACGCCGACCAAGCTGCAACCACTTGCGGCGACCATCTTAATAAACCGGTCCACGCCCAACATTTCAGCACCAGCCAATACACTAAGCCAGCCACCAAAGCGATATGCGAGCCGGAAATCACCATTAAATGCGTGGTGCCTGTTTTACGAAAGACCTCCCAATGTTGCTGATCTATGCTGTTGCCGTCACCGATAGTGAGCGCTTTAATGAGCGCACGGCTGTTCACATCAAGCTGAGGCACGGATAACTTATCGCTGATTAGTTGGCGCCAGACATCGATACTAGACCAGGCGGATTGATTACCTAATAAAACGGGTACTGGACTGGGTCGTACATAACCAGTCGCACCAATCCCTTCCGTGAATAGCCAGCGTTCATAATCAAAACCACCGGGATTTAAACTGCCATGGGGGCGCTTGAGTTTGACGGTAAACGACCATTGCTGACCGGCTTTAATCGTTTGATCTGGGTAATACCAACTTAAGCGCAGCTTTTTAGGGAGCTTGAATGAACCAATCGCCGTGCCGGTTCCAAGACGGCTAAGAGGACGCACACCATCCCTGGTGATCGCCGAACTTGCTCCAGGCAAGTTTTCGGCATACACACCATCCCTGGTGATAAAGTCAAAGCGGGCTTGTTTTTCATCTTGCTCGGGCAAGTCGCCGATAACGCCTTGAATGGGGATTTCCAGGCCTTCGTAGGTTTCCGGCAACTGATCGGCCAATCGGGCCATCGCAAACACCAACGCCCAAAGTACGCCTGCAAACAAAAACAGCAGCCGCCAATAACGCAATGCGGCCAACACCACTGCGATTATAGCCAGTGCAATCAGCCACTTAATACCTGGCAACACAGCAAGCTGCTGCACTAACAATGTGCCGGATAAAAAACAAAGGGAATTAAGCAGCATTGGCGACCTTGTGATTTTTAGACCTGCAAAAACCTGATAGACTGGAGCCCAGTAGAAACCTAACCTTGAGTGCGATTAATGATGCCTAAAGAACTACTGAAAAAATATATGCCACACCCGGATACTATCAAGAGTCACAAGAGTCTACAGTTTCTAGGGGCAAAACTGCATGATCCAAACTTGTGGCATTTAAATCGTCGCTCGGTATCGATGGCTTTTGCGGTAGGTCTGTTTTGTGCGTGGATTCCGACACCAGGTCAAATGGCAATCGCCGCGATTGCCGCCTTTTATGTCCGCGCTAATTTGCCGATTTCGGTCGCGCTAGTCTGGCTCACCAACCCGATTACTATGCCGCCGCTGTTTTATTTTGCTTACTTGGTTGGAGTTTATGCGTTAAATCTCCCCACAGCAGACTTTTCAATGGATGCCATATTATCTGGGGAGCTATTGTTTCCGTTTCTTACCGGCTGCTTGATGTTGGGAATAATTTGTTCAACAGCGGGGTACTTTGGTTTTAGCTATTTCTGGCGCTACCACACTATTAATAAGTGGCAACACCGTCAACAACATCGGCAACAATTAGCCAGGACTAAAAACCCATTTAGATCAATTGAATGGCGCTTATAAAATCACTCTAATTGCTATTTTATAAGCCACCTAGCTGTCAACTTACGATCAAACCATCTTCCATGTGCAGCACTTTGCCCATCTTGGCTGCCAATTCATGGTCGTGAGTCACCACCAAAAAGCTGACTTTCAACTCTTGGTTAAGCTCCAACATTAACTGATATACCTGCTCAGCGGTTTTGCTGTCCAAATTGCCGGTAGGTTCATCGGCCAACACCACAGCTGGCTTGTTGATTAATGCCCTGGCCACCGCAGCTCGCTGTCTTTCACCACCGGATAACTCGCCGGGTTTGTGCTCAATTCGATGCCCCAGGCCCACGCGCTGCAATAACTCAACAGCACGCACCCGCGCTTCTGTGACCGCCAATCCTGCAATCAATAGCGGCATGGCGACATTTTCCAACACGGTAAACTCGCCCAACAAATGATGCGATTGGTAAATAAAACCTAGGGATTTATTTCTTAATTTTGCCAACGCACTTGAGCTGACTTGATCAAGATTAACGCCATTCAAAACAACCGAGCCGCTAGTAGGCTTGTCCAAGCCACCCAACACATGCAGCAAGGTACTTTTACCTGAACCCGACGCGCCCATGATGGCAACTCGCTCGCCCTCGCCAATAGTCAAATCTACGCCTTTTAATACCTCAACATCCAGAATGCCTTGCGTATAACGCTTGGTCACAGCCCGGCATTGCAACATAGGCTTATTCATACCTTAATACCTCCGCTGGATTAACCTTAGCTGCTTGCCAGGCAGGGTAAATAGTGGCCAATAACGATAACAAGAAAGCCATGCCGGCGATGGCATAGACATCTGACCACACAAGCTTTGAAGGCAGATCGCTGATGTAATAAACATCGGCGGCCATAAATTGCACCTGGAATAGTTTTTCAATCGCCGGCACGATAGTTTCAACATTTAACGCCAATAAAATGCCCGCGGCCGTCCCCAGCAAGGTCCCGACCACACCGATGATCGCGCCCAAGACCATAAAAATGCCCATCACTGATCCAGACGTCAGCCCCTGGGTTTTCAAAATAGCAATATCGCCGCGTTTGTCGGTGACTACCATTACCAAGGTAGAGACAATATTGAATGCGGCGACGGCAACAATCAGCAGCAAGATGATAAACATCACCCGTTTTTCGGTTTGAATCGCACGGAAAAAGTTACTGTGCGCCAGCGTCCAATCACTGACGAGATAATCATCATAGAAAGCATTCTGCATGGCGTGAGTGATTTGTGGAGCATTGAATAAATCATCCAATTTAATGCGCAGGCCGGACACCGCAGATTCCAGACGGAATAATTTGGCGGCGTCATCAAGATGAATCAACGCCATGTTACGATCATATTCATACATACCCACCTGAAAAGTGCCGACTACAGTAAATCTGCGCATCCTCGGCACCACGCCAGCGGGCGTAGAATTAATTTGCGGGCTGATGACGGTAATTTTGTCACCGGTAATTACCCCAAGATAATTTGCCAACTCAGCACCTAAAACAATGCCGTATTCGCCGGGAACGAGATTAGTCAATTTGCCGGTTTTCATTTTATCGGCAACTTCAGAGACCTTGCCTTCATAGTCAGGCAAAATGCCGCTGAGCATAGTGCCGCTAACCCGGCGGTCCGCATTAATCATCACCTGCCCGTTGATAAATGGCGCGGTGCCTTCAACGTGCGGATAGTTTTTAAGTTTTTGCTCCAACGCATGCCAGTCATCCAACTGACCATAGCGACCGGTCATGGTGGCATGGGAAGTCATGCCCAGAATCCGCTCCCGCAACTCGGCTTCAAAGCCGTTCATTACCGACAAGACGGTAATTAACGCCGTGACGCCCAAGGCAATCCCCAGCACGGAGGTTAAGGTGATAAAAGAAATAAACTGGGTGCGGCGCTTGGCCCGCGTATAACGCAGACCGATATAAAAAATTAGAGGTTTAAACATGAATAGTAGATTTTTGAAAGATCAGGGTTATTTTTTACAAGTAGAGCAGATGCCGTAGAGATAAAGGCTGTGATCAGTTAATTCGTATCCCAACCTAGCGGCAATTTCTTTTTGGCGTGTTTCGATAACTTCATCGGTAAACTCTTCAACCTTTCCGCATTTTAAGCACAGCAGATGGTCATGATGGCTTTCAGTGCTTAGCTCAAAAACCGAGTTACCACCTTCAAAATGATGGCGAGAAACCAGTCCGGCCGCCTCAAACTGGGTTAATACCCGGTACACCGTCGCCAGCCCTATTTCCTGATTTTCACTGAGCAGGATCTTATAAACCTGTTCCGCCGACAAATGGCGTTCATCAGTTTGTTTTTCCAAGATCTCCAAAATCTTCAGTCGTGGCGCGGTAATTTTTAAGCCGGCAGTTTTTAAATCGTGATTATCCAACATCAATCTCCGAGGGTAGCAGGTTTGGCATAGCTAACAAGTGCGCCATTGTAGCCGCTTTTAGCCATCAGGGGCATGACAGTTTTATAGGCTAATCCTGTCACATCCTGTATGATTTGGTTTTTTGTAGATCACCCAGCCTCATCATGAGAAAGCCGATTTTCCCTTTTAGCTTACCCGGCAACCGCTCCCTACGTTACATTCTTATAGCCACCGCAAGTCTGTCGTTCAGCGGCTGCACCACGATATTAAGTAACCTGCCGGGGGTGTATACCGTAGACGTACAGCAAGGCAATATGATTGATCAAGACATGGTCGATCAACTGCGCCCCAATATGACTAAACGCCAAGTGCTTTACATTATGGGCTCACCAATGCTGACGGATTATTTCCACCAAAACCGCTGGGATTTTCTTTACTCAGAACAGCTGGATGGCGGCGAAAGAAAGCAAAAAAGGATCACCTTATTCTTCGAAAATGATCAAGTAGTTGGGATACAAGGCGATTTTAGACCCAGCGAATTGGCGGTTACCAAGCCATCTCCGGAAATTACTATCGATGTCCCCAAACGCGATCTTGAAAAAACTCTCTGGGAAACCATTACCGGTTGGTTTGGCTTTGACGGCACTGACGTCGATAGCACAACGGCTAAATCGCCCAAATCATCAGAAATACCTTCAGATAAATCAAATGCCGGGAATTTACCTCTGTAACTAAAACGCTTTAGCCTCGTTTATTGTTTATTTTCGCTCGTTGCCGTCTGGCATCTTTAGGATCGTTTAACAGAGGCCGGTAAATCTCTACCCGGTCGCCCGGCGCCAAAGTTTGGTCCAGCTGACAGGGTTTGGCAAACAGCCCCACTGCCAGCTCTCCCAAGCCAAGTTCAGGGAATTTCTGTCTTAACCCCGAGGTATTAATTGCCTCTGCAACACTAGCGCCTGCAGCAAGACTTACAATCACTATTTCTTGCCTTTCCGGCGTGGCATAAGCTACTTCGACTTCAATCATTGCTATATAACTGCTTGGCTCGCTCGGTAAAAGAGCTGACCATGGTGTTACAAATTTGATGGAATACTGCGCCGAATGCCAAGTTCGCCAACAATCCTGACATTTCAAATTCTAAATCCAGGGAAATTTTGCTGGCGTCTTCTCGTAGCGGCATAAAATTCCATACGCCATCCAGGCTTGTAAACGGACCGTTCAATAACGACACAGTTATTCGACCACCTGGATCAATAGTGTTGCGGGTTGAAAACGATTTCTTAAAGCCGCCTTTCGCAATCATTAATTCAGCCTCAATGACATCGCCTGCACGACTGATGATACGGCTGCCGCTACACCATGGCAAAAATTGCGGGTACTGCTCAATATCGTTTACCAACTCAAACATACGTTGCGCAGAAAACTTGACCAGTGCGCTTTTTTGAACAAGCGTCATAACTAAAGCACTCCCACTACATGCAAAAATACTAAAAACACTGCGGAGGGTGCGACATATTTAACCAATACAACCCAGACTTTATAACCTTGAGACGGCATTGCCAGTTCTTGTGCGCTATGTTGCTGATGCATTATCCAGCCGGTAAATACGGCGATACAAAACCCACCGATCGGCAACATCAGATTCGCCGTTAAATAATCCAGTAATTGAAATATTGTCCGGTCGAATAGCTTAACGTCCGACCATACATTGAAAGAGAATACCGTACCCAAGCCCAGCACCCATGCAGCGGCACCGGCCCACACACAGGCTTGCTGTCTAGTTACATTTCTATTTTCAACCAGCCAAGCAACCGCCGGCTCAATCAATGAAATGGATGAGGTTAATGCTGCCACCACCAGCATCACAAAAAATAATATGCCAAATAACCAGCCGCCGGTCATATTGCCGAAGGCTAGCGGTAAGGTTTCAAAAATCAGCCCTGGCCCTGAAGTCGCTTGCAGATTATTGGCAAACACAATCGGGAAAATAGCGATACCTGCCAATAGCGCTACAACGGTATCCGCACCGGCAACAAGCATAGAAGTTTTAGCAATCGAGATATTGTTAGGCAAATAGGCTCCGTAAACCATGATGGCCCCCATACCTAAACTTAAGGTGAAAAAGGCATGGCCCATTGCGGTCAACACGGCATTAGCGGTTAACTTGCTGAAGTCTGGCGTGAATAAAAAACGTAGGCCCTCATTATAACTGCCGGTAGTCATTGCATAGCCAACCAACAAGATAAGCAATACAAATAGACTCGGCATTAACAAACGCACGGCTTTCTCCAAGCCATTATTAACGCCGCGATTAACAATCCACATAGTGGCAAACATGAACAAGCTGTGCCAAAAAATCAACTGAATCGGACTGGCAACAAAATCGCCGAATATCTGTTTAATCCCTGCGGCATCTTCACCAGAGAAACTTCCCACAAAGGCTTTTAACACATAGGCAGAAGCCCAACCGGCAATAACGCTGTAATACGAAAGAATCAAAAATCCAGCAACCACGCCCAGCCAGCCCAAATAATGCCAGTTGTGATCCGCACCCGATTCTTCGGTTAATGTTTTAAGCGCATCAATCGGGTTCTGCCGGGTATGCCGTCCCATCATGGTTTCAGCGATCATAATGGGAATACCGATCAACAATACGCACAACAAATACACCAAAACAAACGCGCCGCCACCGTTTTCGCCGGTAATGTAGGGGAACTTCCAGATATTACCCAACCCGACTGCCGAGCCCGTGGCCGCTAAAATGAACGCCAACCGTGATGACCATTCATTATGTGTTTTCTGTATATTCATTATGCGAACGCCTGTTATCTGTAGTTTAAAAGCTCTAGGCTTCAGAAAATCGGGTAAAATAACACAGTATCACCTCACGCCAGTCTAAAAAATCCAGCCCACCATCATGGCCGATAAAAAATCTAAAAAAAGTAAAACTCAACAAAACGGCACTATTGCTGTCAATCGCCAAGCGACTCATGAATATTTTATTGAGGAACGCTTTGAAGCCGGCATGGTATTAGAAGGCTGGGAAGTCAAAAGCTTAAGAGAAGGCAGAATACAGCTCAAAGAAAGCTACGTCGTCATCAAACGCGGTGAAGCTTGGCTATCCGGCGCGCATATCTCTGCCCTGCTCTCGGCATCAACGCACGTTAATCCTGATGCCATACGCCAAAAAAAGCTGCTGCTGAATCGTCACGAGCTTAATAAATTAATCGGCGCAGTGGAGCGTAAAGGCTACACCATCATTCCGTTGTCGATGTACTGGAAAAACGGCCGCGCCAAGCTGGAAATTGGTCTCGCTAAAGGCAAGCAATTGCATGATAAACGCGCCACCGTCAAAGACCGCGACTGGCAACGCGAAAAAGCGCGGATTATGAAACACGCATAAATTCATCAACTTAAAAATATTTAATCATGTCACTCGCTGCCTTTATTGAAAAAGCCAAACAACAGCAACCGATCAGTTTCAATGAAACTATTGCTGTCATCACCGAGCACTACGATTACCAACCGACGGAATTCAGCAACGGCTTGGGCAAGCATGCTTTAGTCAGCCCAGCCGGCACTAATGAAGGCTCATGCAAAATCTTTGCGTTCGCCCAACTGCACCAGCTGGATCAACAACAAACCTTAAACCTGTTTGGCGATTTTTATCACACTGACGTGCTCAACGATCCTAACGGCACCGGCCACCAAAACATCAGAAACTTCATGCGTGATGGTTGGCCCGGCATTCAGCTTAACGGCACAGCACTGACCCCAAAATAAGCACTATATCAAATTAGTCGCCGTAAGCTGATGACAGTCGACTTTCTTATCATTGGCCAAGGATTGGCCGGCAGTTTACTGGCTTGGGAACTGTTGCAGCGCGGCTGTAAAGTCTTAATAGTTGATAACAACCAGGAAAACGCCTCGCAAATTGCCGCCGGACTGATTAACCCAGTCACCGGCATGCGTTTGGTAAAAGCCTCTGAAATAGACACACTATTACCGGTCGCGACTCGCTGCTATACAGAACTTACCGCATATTTTCAGCAACCTTTCTATATCGAAAAACCGATGCTGCGGATTTTGCGTAGCGAGAATGAAGCGACCTATCTTGAGCAACGCCTTGCCGACCCTAATTATCAAGATTATTTAGCGGCAATTGAACCAAGCGGCAGTTTTTCAGCCTCATTCGGTTTAGTTCAGCAAAAGCACACCGGCTACTTATTAACTCAGGCGTTATTAACCTGTTTGAAAAGTTTTTTTATTGCCAACGACTGCTACCGGACAGCTGTTGTTGATTACGCAGATATTGAATTAGGTGCCATGCAAAGCTGGCAGAACACCACCGCCAAACACATTGTTTTTTGCGAAGGTTTCCAAGGAGCCAACAATCCATGGTTTTCTTGGCTACCTTTTAAACCGGTCAAAGGGGAAATTTTGACCTTAAGTCACCAAGCGGCCTTGCCCGATAAAATCCTTAACAATGGTCATTGGCTGATCCCAACAACTAACCGGCTAATTCGAGTTGGTGCGACTTTCGACCGAGACAATCTCAACACATTGCCGACCGAACAAGGTAAAAATGAATTATTGGCGGCAGCGCGCACGTTAACAGCCGAGACATTTATAGACGTAATTGATCACAAAGCCAACATCCGTCCCTGCACCGCTGACCGAAAGCCTTTTATTGGCAGACATCCCGAGTATCCGCAGCTGATTATATTTAACGGTTTTGGCGCCAAAGGCAGCTTGCAAATCCCCTGGCACAGTCAGCAACTTGCTGAGCACCTGTTAGCTAGCCACGCACTCCCACACTCTTGCGATATAAAAAGGCATGAAAACACGCATTACGCTGGTTAATGTAGCCCACGAGTTACTCGCCGAAAGACTACAGCCCGGCGACATCGCTATTGATGCCACCGTCGGCAACGGCTATGACACCCTATTTTTGGCAGAACAAGTCGGGGAGACAGGTAAGGTATTCGGCTTTGATATACAACACGCGGCACTGCAATCAACCCACGAAAAATGCCAACAAGCCAATCTGCAAGATCGTGTCAGTTTAATTCAGACTAGTCACGCCGATATGGCTAAGCACGTTCCCGAAACTCAGCATGGCTATATCAGCGCCATCATGTTTAATCTGGGCTACCTACCCGGCGGCGATAAAACCGTCATTACTCAAACAGACTCCACGCTATCAGCCCTGGCAGCCGCCATCCAACTATTATCCCCGCACGGTCTAATCACCCTGCTCGCCTATCCCGGCCATCAAGGCGGCGACCAGGAAACCGAGCAAGTCAGCCGGTGGTGCGAACAATTAGATAATCAGCAATTTATTTTCGACACTCATTACAGCAACTCTGAAAGCGTCTCAGCGCCCAGATTGATTGTAATTAGTAAGCTCAATTGAATAGTATGAATCGACAATTTGGTCACTCGTCCGCACATCCGCTAAATATCTGGTGTTTTACCGATAACAAGCCCGGTCACCGAAACCAATTACAGGGGCTAATCAATGCACTTTCAACCCGACGCACAGTAAACTGCAGCTGGCTGCAGGTAGATGGAAGTTTTTGGCAAAAGCTAAAAGAATTACGCCAACACTATAAAGTGCATGCGCCTGATCTTATTCTCGGCGCTGGCCACACTACACATAAATACCTGCTGTTAAGCCGCTGGTTATTTGGCGTAAAAACAGTGGTATTAATGAAACCCAGCTTGCCTCTCAGCTGGTTCGATTTAGCCTTAATACCCGAACATGACGGCCAGCACAGCCAAGCCAATGTCATTACTACGCGCGGAGTTATCAATCAAATCAAGCCCGGGCAGCAAAAAAATACGCGCAAAGGCCTATTTTTGATCGGCGGACCTTCCAAACATTACGGCTGGAATAATCAACAACTGGCTGAGCAAGTCACCGCCATTCTTTCGGCTTACCCTGAATTAGACTGGCAATTAACCACCTCGCGCCGCACGCCGGAAGATTTCCTTGCCTATCTTCCAACCGAACCTAAAAACTTAACCATCACCCCGCATACAGAATGCACCCCCAGCTGGTTGCCTCAACAACTTAGCGATGCCGGGCGTGTGTGGGTGACAGAAGATAGCGTGTCGATGATTTATGAGGCGCTAACGGCCGGGGCTACAACCGGCTTGCTGGAAGTGCCGATTATCAAGCCGGGCCGTTTGCAGCAAGGTATCAAATCGTTACTGCAAGACGCGTTGTTATTCCGCTACAGCGACTGGCTCAAACATCCGGCAATAGAGCCGCGCCCCGTGCAACTTAATGAAGCCGATCGTTGCGCAGAGTTAATTCTTAAGGATTTTTTATTATGACAGCCAAGCCACTTACCGTTATTCAACTCTTGCCAGCACTCAATGGCGGCGGTGTCGAGCGCGGCACTCTGGAAATCGGTAAATATCTGGTGCAACAAGGCCATCGCTCCATCGTGATTTCGGCTGGCGGCCGCATGGTCGAACAACTAATTAAAGAAGGCAGTGAGCACATTGAGGCTGATATTGGCGCCAAAAAACTATCGACCCTGCGGCAAATTTTCCGGCTTAGAAAGTTATTTTTAGAGCTTCGCCCGGATATTCTTCATTTCCGCTCTCGCCTTCCTGCTTGGCTGGGTTATCTGGCTTGGCTTAGCTTGCCGACAGCATCAAGACCGCGACTAATAACCACTTTCCATGGCCAGCATTCCGTTAACCGTTATAGCCAGATTATGACCTGCGGAGAACGCGTCATTACCGTCTCGGAGATGATGAAGGAATATATCTTAAGGTCTTATCCGACGGTGGATGCCAGTAAAATTCGCGTCATTCATCGGGGAGTCGATACTCGTGACTATTATCCAGGTTACCGTCCTGACGAACGCTGGCTTGAGCAATGGTTTGAGCAATTCCCGCAAACTAAAGATATTGCCTTGCTGACGTTGCCCGGTCGATTGACCCGCCGCAAAGGTATTGAGGATTTTATTAAGATAATGGCGAACTTACGCCAATCCGGCATAGCAGTACATGGCCTAATCGTGGGTGAAACGCATCCTAAACAAAGCCACTATCAACAAGAGTTGGCTAACCTAATTAACACGCACGGCCTTGAAAAAGACATCACCTTTACAGGCCACCGGGCAGATTTACAAAATATTTTGGCAGTGTCTCGTGTCGTGTTATCACTGTCAAAAATCCCCGAATCTTTCGGCCGCACCGCCACTGAAGCACTAAGCATGGGCATTCCGGTGGTAGGTTATGCCCACGGCGGCATAGAGGAACAATTAAATGAGTTATTTCCGCAAGGAAAAGTAGCTGTCGGGGATGTGGCAGAGGCTAGTGCCAAGATAACCGAGTTTTTATTATCCCAACCGACGGTAAAAGCCAATCGGTGTTTTACGCTGGACAATATGTGTTCTAAAACGCTTAATGTTTATGAGGATGTCATGCAATCGAGCCACAACATCCTCGGCTAATCGCTTTAAGCCCAATATTTTTCAATCCACCGGGCAGGCTTAAAATATTTCAATATCCGGCCACCATAATTGCCGACAGCCGCCTGATCCGGATTAGGGTGTCCGTGAAAAGCCAATATTTTGCAACCTTCCGGTATTTTCGGCGTCAAAAAATAACGCAAAAATCCTTTGGGTATGGAGTGAAACTTAAAGCTGCGGCACCATTGTTCAGGCCAGTAGTTGATGTCGCCGATTCTTTTGGACAGATAAATCTGCTCGTTTCCGTACTCGTTGATAACATCGTCCATATGCTCTTCGTAGTGTTTAAGCACGTCGACATGCTCGCCTATCCGATAACAAAACACCGAAGAATTACCGATACCCCGGCCTTTCTGGGTCCAATTTTCGATAATGGTAAATTTTTCGGAATAATCAAAGAGTGCATCGATGTTGTCAACGATGACCACATCAAGATCAAGAAACAGGGTTTTTCCGGATAAATCACCCAATTGCTCGCTGAACACTGTCAGCTTTTTCCAGCCCGTTGTTGGCTTACCTACCGGCATACAAATTTCTGGTATCACTAAGGTTTCGATACCAGCATCTACCCCGTTCGTATTGTCAGTGATACAAACAAAACGAAACTCTCGGGTGACGTTTCGTTTAACCATTGAATAAAGCTTATTAACAAACTCAGGACCATAAAGATCGCCCCATTTAATGCAAATTACATTAACCATTTTGAAACCCTTTGAAGATAATGCTCGGAGAATGATTTAAGTAATCTCACTCAACAAATGTATTTTTATTATAGAGCTAACGAGTTGTTAGCAAGTCAAGCAAGAACTCAAACTGGCTTTGAGCATTTATTTATCAAAGACCAGGAAGTTTTATACACCGACATCTTGAAGAAGATTTTCAAGATGCTGCTTTAACACTTTATTGGCAAAAAATTGATAATAACTTTGGTTAACATATTTACGCGCTTGCAATATAAGTTCAGAACTCTCAGCCAATTTAGCAACCATTTCAGCTAAAGCACCTGCATCGTTAGCGGGAACAAAAAAAAGTCCAGAATCAGCATTTTGTCTTAATAACAACGGATAGGCTTCGGATGCACTCGTAATCACAGGTCTAGCACAGGACATTGCTTGATATACCTTATTAGGAATTACTCTTAGTGTCTTCTCTGTTGATCCAAATACTCCCAAACATATATCTGCCTGCGCAATGCAGTTAGGTAACTCAGTATAAGGAACCCAATTAGTAAAATGTACGCTGTCCAATCCTTGCAAACTATCTTGTACATTTTTACGTAAGGGGCCATCGCCTATAAAGTGCCACTCAACTTCAGGGCCTTGATACAAATGGATTGCTTGCGAGATTATTTCTGGTCCTTGTAAGGCAATATAACTGCCATAAAAAAGAATCCGTAATGGCTTGTTTAATAAACCATTGTCTTGTGGAATAAACAAAGCTTCTTCGGCACCCACAGGCAGCACAAAAATCTTGTCAGCGCCAACGTGCATGTTTTTTACATAAAAATCCGCATGCTGTTCAGTATCAGCTACAACATAGCCTGCTGATTGGAACACCCCCTGTTCCCATTTCAGCAGCTTTTTCGCCCTCTGACTTTGTTCGGAAAATTTATTTCGTTCCCAAACCTGCTTATCATAAGCACTAATTAATGGGTCAAAAATTAACGGTATATTTATCCTCTTTGCCCAACGTTGCGCAGCGATAATATCTCGCTGGCGAAAACAAGGCACCCAAACTAGATCAACCCGCGGCAGTCGCCTTATATAAGCCTCTATGTCACCTATAGCACTTATTCGTGGAACAAAATCAATGACTTCCCAACCAAGAGATAGAAACAGTTGGCGAACAATCCGATTCCTCGAATAATCCGCATCAAAACGCCCCCAAAATAAAACCTTTTTTGATTTATGCATTGTTAAATATTTAGTCAATAAATGGCTTACACATGCTCATTTATTCTCAACTTTTAGCTAGTTGTTTAGCATCAATCTCAGAAAGATAAAATAAAATAACCATAGAAACTACCGGAAACCACCAAAGTGAAAATAGAATCGGCATAGATTGAATAGGGAAAAATATCAATACCAGCATCTGTAACCATGGAATTGCCAATATATTTTCTTTAGAGCTTCTGGCGGCTCCCCATCTATAAATTAACCAAACAGCTATCAACAAACCTGCTAATCCAATAGTGCCTGTTTCTGCAATAATAGAAACTATTGGATTATGAGCATGAGCAGCTGCATTGGTTTCCTCATTAAAAATATCATTGGGACCTTTATATTCGTCATAAGCATCTCTAAAAGCTTTCGCTCCCACGCCAGTAACAGGATTATCTATGTACATATTCCATGCTGTGCGCCAAATATCTAATCGATAGGACAAGACTTGATTCCACTCACTATAACTATCGGGCACACCTGTAAAAGACTTTAGTTTATGCTCTGACAGGTTTGAATAATGACTAGCCAGCATTCCACCAATAAAAATCAATGGAATAATCATTAAAACTAGCTTTACTCGTTTTTTAATAATGACGTACAAGGTTATTGCCATCAATGCTGTCATCAGATCCGTTCTTACACCTGACAGCATAATAATGAATGTCACAAAAGCCAGATAGCTCGCCAGCCAGCCCCAGCCGAAATTTTCCAGCCTCGATATAACTAACGGCAATGTAATAGATAAAAATAAACTCAGTCTCAAATGATAAGCAAACGGTCCTACAATGCGTTCACCATCTCTTGGCCCAATCCCGAATATATCCTGACCAAAAATAAGTTGTATCAGGCCATCAGTAATCCCAAATACACAAACGGCTAACACTATATTAAATAACAGTTTTTTATCCAGATAATTATCGAGCAAATAAAGAATTCCCGCCGCAAATGGGATAAATAACGGCAACAGAATAATGAGCATTAACGTACCGTGACGATCAAAACTCCCAATTAAAGAAAAAAGAACTGGAACCCAAAATAACGACAATATGGTTGTAAATCTTGTTAGTCGTACATCTTTTATTGAAAATAAGTTTTTTATCAATACAAACAAACCTATCAGCATCAAGACTACCGAAGGTATTCTTGGGCCGCCAGAAAATGGTTGAGCCCAGAAAAGTGAACTTACCAGCAATGTCGCAAAATAAATTTGCAGCTTGTTGTCCATCGATAATGCGGGCACTTCAATATTTTTCATATTCAATAGCTAATATAATTTAACTTCTATTTATTTAAAAAATGAATTCTTATTATTTTTTAAAGCACTGTCGTTATTACACCGACTGATTACCAACAAGCTCCATCTTTGAAAGTTGGAGAATTGCTGACCAACTAAAGTTGTCAGCAATCCTTTCAGACATTCACACGCCTCATTGTTGTAGTTTGACGGCGGTTAATGTTAAACCTCCGCACTATTCAACCAAAGATCATGCTTGTTACATAAACTTAATGCGTAAATTGTTCCTTGATAGTTTTCCAAGGTAAATGTGGATACCGGCTCTTTATCCTTAGAGGGATCAAACAAATACTCATTTAAGAATTTGTAATCTTTATCAAGCAAAACATGTTTGACTATATAGTGTTCATAGCCTTTAACTTCATGAGCAGTAATCACTTTAACAGTGACTTTACCATCCGCTTTCTCCACCTGAATGCTCGGCAAATGCGTGGCAACTTTACCGCTCCAGCGTCCTGGTGAATCTTTTGTATAAAAAATATCTGCCCCAGCAGGTAGTTGTTTTGCTGGTTCAGCTAATGCTAAAGATGGAGCAACAACAGTTGCACCTAATCCTGCTACAGTAAACTTTATAAAATTACGACGTTCCATATTGCCTCTCTTATTTAACATCCAAAAGACGAGTTGTAAGACCCGGTTATTTACTTCTCACTCGTTACCTGCACTCTGATAAGCATCTTCTTGACGTTACCAATTGTTAGTAGGTCTCGCAGTGTTTTTGCCGCTTTTAATAATGGCCCTGCCCCGCCCATAGCAACGGCATCAACGAGACAATACCACGCTGCCACGCCACTAGGAGGATTGCCTTGTGGCAATCCCAATACCGGGTCAATAACGGCCCAGCTCCAAGTGCTGAGCGCAGTGCCAATAAGCTCTAACCAGGTGGTTATAAAAAAAGCAGCGAGATATACCATAGGCGAACGGCCCTTAAAAAGATACCCCAAAAACACACAAAAAAGTAAGGCGCCAACCGCATCGCCACGTTCGGCAAAGCCGCTGATACCCCAAAGCGACCATGCTCCGCACACCAACACCACAAGCGCCGCAATAATGCGTCCATGGCGTAAAAACAAACCCGAGCGCCCCAGGGCCACTGCAGTCAAATACACTAATCCATGCCCGGGCGGCACATAGGCCGGGACATTTTCAAAGCGATAGGTGTATCCCCCCATAAAAGGTGACGCAAAGTGCTCGCCGATGGTCGCAAAAATAACTGCGATTACCACCTGCATCCTGACTTCGCGGTTTTCACCAAGCAGCCAACCAACTAAAAACACCCAGCCGGTTACGCCTAAGGCATTTTGTTTTTCCAAACTTGCGGTTGCATCACTGACTAGGCAGACAGCAACACAAAAAAACGTAAACGCGGCAATAAAATAATCCCGTTTTCGGTGCGCATAGGCAACGTTAACTTTCGGAAAATGACGTAGCAAAATAACCTCTTGTGAATTTGTAGTGAGGGGGATTTAAGGCAATTAACACAACCTGCGGCCGGCTTGCTATTTCAATGCTTATCAATATAGATATTATCAACCAACTGTTTAAACCATCTTGGCCTAAAGATGACGATAAATAAGCCAATTGTACTGGTAATAGGCACCGGCCCAACCCCTAAAACAGCAAATACGATTAAAACTAAAGCGCTCATAAACCGGGCTTTCGTGGAAACAGCATTCATATTTTTGATCCAATCAATTTAATATAACGACTCATGCGAATGCCATAGCAACCACAACGTATCTTGCTAATTTTCCTATTAAGATCATCATTATCGCCGGCAAAATAGGCAGCTTTAGCCAGCCACCAGCAAAGCACAACCCATCACCAATAACAGGCAACCAAGAAAAAAGCAGCGTCCAAATTCCTTTTGACTTGACCATATCCAGAGCCTTTTGTTTTTTTTGTGGGAGAAGCGTAGCAACGGGAAACTTTTTTTCCGCCAACATGCCTAGCCCCCATGTGGTCATCGCCCCCAAAGTGTTACCCACTGTTGCGACAATAATTAATTCCGCAACATCATACCGGCCTGCCGCTACCATATAAGCCAGAACAGCCTCTGATCCACCTGGAGCGATTGTCGACGATATAAAGGCGCTCACAAATAGCGCCCCCACTTCAAGCCATGACTCTTGCATTTTTATCTCAAAAAAAAGCCCCTGCGATCAATGAACACAGGGGCCTTTATACTAGGTGTGTCTACCTTTCCGGTAGGATTTTATTTTTATTCGCGACAAGTAATTTGATCAACTTGGACACTAGATTTATTCCTAGGTCAATCAAGGTTCTAAGCAAATCAAAAACATACGCAACAATTTCGGCCGCCGTCATGCCTTTAAATTTTTTCGCTAAAAACGGCGCTATCAGTAAGCCAATTGCCAGTCCAATCACTGTAACACCTGAAACAAACGAGTCATCGGGTTGTTGCGGTGCGACAGGCGGTGCTTTGACTGCCGTTGCAACACTTGCGGCAGTTGCATCAGAAGCTACTTTAGCAGCAGCCACATCGGCCAAAGTTCCCTCATAATCATCGGGCACCACAGGCGCAGTAAGTCCAGGAATACTCGGCAAATCGCCATCGCCCTTACCTACTTTGAGCTCTGCTTTCATGCCCTTTTCCATATGTTGGGCAATATCACAATGCACTAAATAAGTTTTATCGCCGGGCGGCAGAATTAATGTTCCAGAAATTTTACCTGGGCCAGACACCTCCAAGTGGAACATACCTTGCGGATATAAGTACTTAGGTAAACCGTGCATCATCCACTGATGACGAACTTTATCGTCATTGTAAAAATGCACTGTCAACTTAGTACAAGGCTTGAAGTTAAATTCCTGAGTATCAAATGCAAACATTCTCCCAGGAAATTTTTCGGCAAACTTATGTCCGGCATGAACAGTAATCTCTTTAGTTTCTGAGATTTTTTCACATCCACCTGGCAGTGTTTCGGTGTTTTGCCCCATAACCATGCCGCCACCCATATCCATCAAGTGACCGTCACCATGATTCATGAGCATGCCATCATGATCTTCGTACTCTACTGCCATTGCCGGCAGAGAAAAAGCCAAGCTCATCAGCGAAGCTACAACAAACTTCAACATGCGTACAACCTCCTTTGCCTAATAAAATTTAATTTAGGCTTGACCACATCAAACACCGACCCGACAACATTCATTATTTATTAAACTTCTTTAATTTTGCCGAGGGCTTTATCAACGACGTTTTTAAAACCAGCACTAGATAAATAAAGAACATACAAACCAGCAAAAGCAAAAAACACATAAAGCAACAGTCCAGCGGTACTGGTTGTTTGACCTTTTCCAGCAACAAAGCTCATGTGAGCATCCAAACGTTCACCTTGATCAGGTACCAAAGTGATGTGAATTAAATATTTACCGACGTCAGGCACTCCATTAGGTAATGTCAACATGATAGTACCTGATTTGTGCTTCTTGGCTGGTTCAAAAAATACTCGTGTTCCTTCTGGCTCTTTGGTTACTTCAAACTCAACAGCCATGTTTCTATAGCGCATGTCTTGATAATCAAATACGAGCTGTATCAGGGAATCTGTAGCAGGAATACTGCCGCAAAAATCTTCGGCTGGAAACGCTTTTGGTTGGTATGCAGTGTAGTGAATCCAGTGATTGGGTTCGAGTTCAAACTTGCATTGGTCAGTATCAGTACCTGCTGCGCCACCATGCGCCCACAGTGCTGCAGAAAAAAACAATCCTAAAAACGTAAGGAGACCCTTTCTTAAAATGAGTGCTGTGTTCATAATACCTTCCAGTTTTGATAAAATTATAATTATTAAGAGGATTGCGATGCTATTGATATGGTATTTACCTCGTCAAAAATCAATCTTCTTCTGCCATATTTTAACCAATAGCATCAAACAACTTTAGCATACCGGCCTAGCCAATATAAAGGAAAATAAGGGAATGACAATGTTCTAATGCTTTATTGTTACACCCCTCATTTTCGTAAATTTTAATTCATTTCATTAAGACGGAGTCCAGCCGCATGTCATCTTTGACTATCTCACCAGCTTGGAAAGCATTACAAAAACATTACCAAGAAATTCAAGACCTTTCCATGCGTGAGAGTTTTAATAGCGACACCGACCGCTTCAACAAATTTTCCCTTCGTTTTAATGACATTCTTTTTGATTACTCCAAAAACCGAATAACCGATCAAACATTGCCTTTATTAATCGATCTCGCCAAGCAAGCTGGACTTGAAGCAAAAATAAACGCCATGTTCTCTGGCGAGAAAATCAACATCACCGAACATCGAGCCGTCTTACATACCGCGTTACGCAACCGTAGCAATAACGCTGTTTATGTAGATAACCAAGATGTGATGCCCAAAATTAACGCTGTGCTGACTAAGATGCGTCTCTTCACAGAACGTGTTCGCTCCGGCGCTTGGCAAGGTTATACAGGCAAAGCAATTACTGACATCGTAAACATTGGCATTGGCGGTTCTGATTTAGGGCCCAAAATGGTTTCCAAAGCCCTACGTCCTTATTCCGCAAAAAATCTAAATGTCCACTTTGTTTCCAACGTTGACCAAACTGATCTCGTTGAAACTTTGTCGACACTTTCGCCAGAAACCACATTATTTCTAGTCGGCTCCAAAACCTTTATAACGCACGAGACTATTACTAACGCCAGCTCCGCCAGAAAATGGCTACTCGATAGTGCTAAAGACCCTAGCGCAGTGGCAAAACATTTCGTCGCCATGTCTACCAGCGCCAAGCTTGTCGCCGAATTTGGCATTGATCCTGACAATATGTTTGAGTTTTGGGATTGGGTAGGCGGTCGTTATTCATTATGGTCAGCGATGGGCTTATCAATCGCTTTATACGTAGGAATGGACAATTTTGAAGCCTTGTTGCAAGGCGCGCACGAGGTGGATACTTATTTTCGCAGCACGCCTTTTGAGGAAAATATTCCGGTAATAATGGCGCTATTGGGGATTTGGTATAACAACTTCTTCGATGCCGAATCCCACGCAATACTGCCTTACGACCAATCCATGCGTTGCTTTGCTGATTATTTTCAACAAGGAGACATGGAAAGCAACGGCAAAAGCGTCGATATAGATGGCAAACGCGTCAACTACAGTACCGGTCCAATTATATGGGGTCAACCAGGCACCAACGGACAACATGCTTTTTACCAATTGATCCATCAAGGCACCAAACTAATTCCGTGTGATTTTCTGGCTCCAGCCAACAGCCACTACAACTTGCCTGAACATCACGATATTTTGATCTCCAACTTCCTCGCTCAGCCTGAAGCATTAATGAAAGGTAAAACTCCGGCCGAGGTAAAGCGCGATTTATCCGTTTCAGACCAAGCCGACGAGGTTTTGGTTGCATCAAAAGTATTTGAAGGTAATAAGCCGTCTAACGCTTTCTTGTTTACAAGATTGACACCCAAAACCCTAGGCTCATTGATTGCGCTTTATGAACATAAGATATTTGTTCAGGGCATCATATGGAATATCAATTCATTTGATCAAATGGGCGTGCAGTTGGGCAAAATTCTGGCCAATGAGATTCTGCCGGAACTGCAAAATGATGACATTATTACCAGCCATGACTGCTCAACTAACGCATTGATCAACGCTTATAAGCAAGCCAGAGAATCCTAAATTTAGGAATATTGAAAAGGCTGCACAAGAAGATTGTGTAGCCTTAAGTCTTGCAGGAACGACTCACCGCCTGGCGCGAAAAAAATCTCGTAACAATTCAGAACAATCCGCTTCCAACACCCCACCCTGCCAGCCAATCCGGTGATTTAAAAAACTGGCTTCGGCAAGACTTAACGCATTACAAACCGCACCACGCTTAGGATCAAACGCCCCAAACACCAAACGTTTAATCCGTGCATGACTGATTGCCCCCATACACATTACGCAAGGCTCCAGCGTGACATACAAGGTGGCATCAATCAGACGATAGTTTTCCAGCACCTTGCCTGCATTACGCAAAGCCACCATTTCCGCATGTGCAGTTGGATCATGATTGATGATAGATGCATTCCAACCCTCGGCAATACACCGTTCATCCTTAACAATTAACGCTCCTACCGGCACTTCACCTTGCTGCTCAGCCCGTTGCGCCAGCCGAATGGCGTAACGCATCCAGGCCTCATCGGTTGTCTGGCTTACTCCCATTCAATGGTCGCAGGTGGCTTGCCGCTGATGTCGTAAGTCACGCGTGAAATGCCCGACACTTCATTAATGATCCGCCGGGAAATCAAATCCAGAAAATCATAAGGTAAATGCGCCCAACGTGCGGTCATGAAATCAATGGTTTCTACCGCGCGAATAGCGATCACATAATCATAACGTCGCCCATCACCCATCACGCCGACCGATTTCACCGGCAAAAACACCGCAAAGGCTTGGCTCACCTTGTCATAAAGATCATGACGATACAGTTCTTCAATAAAAATCGCATCGGCCTGACGCAACAAATCGGCGAATTCTTTTTTCACTTCACCCAGAATTCTGACGCCCAAACCAGGGCCAGGAAACGGGTGACGATAGACCATATCCGCCGGCAACCCTAACTCGACACCCAGCTTTCTTACTTCATCCTTGAACAGCTCACGTAGCGGTTCAACCAGCTTTAAAGTCATATTTTCAGGCAAGCCACCAACATTATGGTGCGATTTAATCAGATGCGCTTTGCCGCTTTTTGAGCCTGCTGATTCGATCACATCCGGGTAAATCGTGCCTTGCGCCAGCCATTTGGCATCGGCAATTTTTGCGGCTTCTTCATCGAAGATTTCCACAAACAAGTTGCCAATGATTTTGCGTTTTTGCTCAGGATCAGTCACCCCAGTCAATGCATCAAAATAACGCTGCTCGGCATTGACCCGAATCACTTTAACGCCCATGTGCTCGGCAAACGTCGCCATCACCTGATCACCCTCACGTAACCTAAGCAATCCAGTATCAACGAACACACACGTCAATTGCTCGGCAATCGCTTTATGCAGCAAAGCTGCAACCACCGAAGAATCGACCCCGCCGGAAAGCCCCAGAATTACATGATCGGTGCCGACTTTTTCGCGTACAGATCGAATGCTGTCCTCGATAATATTGCTGGATGTCCATAACGCTTCGCAGCCGCAAATATCGACCACAAAGCGCGCCAGAATACGACCGCCTTGCTTAGTGTGCGTGACTTCTGGATGAAACTGCAGCCCGTAAAAAGCTTTATCTTCATCGGCAATACCGGCTATCGGCGCGCCTTCTGAGCTGGCGATTAACTTAAACCCAGACGGCAATTCCACCACCCGGTCACCATGACTCATCCACACATCCAGCAAGCCAAAACCTTCGGAAGACAAATGATCTTCTATACCGGCAAGTAATTTTGAATGACCGCGCGCCCGGATTTGCGCATAACCAAATTCCCGATGGTCCGAGCTTTCAACTTTACCGCCCAATTGTTCGGTCATGGTTTGCAAGCCATAACAAATGCCCAATACCGGCACACCCAATTGAAAAACAATGTCTGGCGCTCTAGGGGTGTCGCTGCTGGTAACGGTTTCCGGGCCACCAGACAAAATAATGCCTTTTGGCGCAAATTGCTTGATAGCTTCTTCACTGCATTCGCAGGAATAAATCTCGCAATACACGCCAATCTCACGAATGCGGCGGGCGATTAACTGGGTGTACTGCGACCCGAAATCCAGGATAAGAATCTTGTCGTTATGAATATTGGTAGCTGACTGCTTCACGGTAGTACTCGATGGTGTTGACTAAAAAAATAAGGGGCTCTTTTGAGCCCCCGGCAATACAGATAAAAACCGGCCCGGACTTAGTCCACCCGGTAATTAGGCGATTCCTTAGTGATGGTGACATCGTGTACATGGCTTTCTCTCATGCCCGCACTAGTCACGCGTACAAACTGGGCTTTTTCGTGTAAGACACTAATAGTTTGCGAGCCGGTATAGCCCATACTGGCGCGAATTCCACCCAATAATTGATGAATAACAGCAAGTAAGCTGCCTTTGTAGGGAACACGGCCTTCTATGCCTTCAGGTACCAATTTTTCAACTGAATCGGCTTCTTCCTGAAAATAACGATCACTAGAGCCTTGTTGCTGCGCCATTGCCCCTAATGAACCCATGCCACGATAAGATTTATAAGAACGGCCTTGGAACAATTCAACTTCGCCGGGCGCTTCTTCAGTACCAGCGAACAAGCCTCCTAACATTACTGAGTGAGCCCCGGCAGCCAAGGCTTTAGCGACATCACCTGAATAACGGATACCGCCATCGGCAATCAATGGTACGCCAGTGCCTTTAAGAGCATCGGCGACATTACTGACTGCAGTAATTTGCGGCACGCCCACGCCGGCAATAATACGAGTAGTGCAAATCGAGCCTGGGCCAATACCCACTTTGACACCGTCAGCGCCAGCTTCAACCAGCGCTAATGCCGCTGACGCTGTGGCAATATTGCCGCCAATTACTTGCACATCCGGATAATTTTGTTTAACCCAACGCACTCTGTCCAGCACGCCTTGCGAATGTCCATGCGCAGTATCGACAATGATGACATCAACACCCGCCTCGACCAATGCGGCTACACGCTCTTCGGTACCGTGTCCAGTGCCGACTGCCGCGCCTACGCGCAAACGTTCCTGCTCGTCTTTAGAAGCGTTAGGATAATCCTTGGCTTTTTGAATGTCTTTTACAGTAATCATGCCGCGCAGATGAAAATCGTCATTGACTACTAACACTTTCTCAATGCGATGTTTGTGCAGCAGTGCAACGGCTTCTTTGCGATCGGCATGTTCACTGATAGTTACCAGCCGTTCTTTTGGTGTCATAACCGTAGACACCGGCTCATCAAAGCGCGTTTCAAAACGTAAATCCCGACTGGTCACAATACCCAGCAGCTCATCGCCTTTAACAACAGGTACACCGGAAATATTTTTAGATCGGGTTAACTTGATGACATCGCGAACGCTGGCGTCCGGCCCAACAGTGATCGGATCTTTAATGACGCCACTTTCGTATTTTTTAACATGCCTGACTTCGCGCGCTTGCTGCTCGACCGTCATGTTTTTATGGATAATGCCGATGCCGCCTTCTTGAGCAATCGCGATAGCCAAGCGCGCTTCTGTCACCGTATCCATGGCCGCCGCGACCAACGGAATATTCAATCTGATGCTACGGGTCAATTGTGTTGTCATTTCCACATCGCGAGGGAGCACTGTTGAGTGCGCGGGCACCAGTAAAACATCGTCAAAGGTAAGCGCTTCCTGAATAATTTGCATAGACCACACCTGATAATCGGTAAAAATAACGATGCATTATACCTGCTTATAGTGTTTTCTGTCAGGCACTTAAACCAAGTTGAGCCGTTCATTATAAATTTGGCAAGCGCACAAAAAGCGCCTTGCTTCATCCGTAAAACTTAACCAGGCCCGTGTTATTCTTACCTCAATTTTAACCACTCCGACTTAGTTGATGATTTGTTACCTCGTTGGCGGCGCAGTCCGCGACACCTTACTTGGACGACCTGTTACTGAAAAAGACTGGGTAGTCATAGGCGAAACGCCTGAATCCATGCTTAATCTAGGCTTCCGCCCGGTCGGCAAAGATTTTCCGGTATTTTTACATCCTAAAACCAAAGAAGAATACGCCCTGGCCAGAACCGAGCGTAAAACGGCTCCCGGCTACAAAGGCTTTTCTGTTCACGCAGCGCCGGACGTGACTTTAGAACAAGATTTATTGCGCCGCGACTTGACCATCAACGCGATGGCCATGACCCCTGAAGGCCAACTTGTCGATCCCTATGGCGGCCAACGTGATCTGGAGCAACGCCTGTTCCGACATATTTCACCCGCCTTTGCCGAAGACCCGGTACGAATTTTACGCATTGCTCGTTTTGCGGCTCGCTATGCGCAACTGGGCTTTAACGTGGCAGCAGAAACCAGGGGCTTAATGCAAGACATGGTCAACAATGGCGAAGTCGATCATCTGGTGCCGGAGCGTGTTTGGGCGGAATTAGTCAAGGCACTCAACGAACCCACACCGGCAGCTTTTTTTCACACCTTAAGAGACTGCGACGCGCAGGCCCGAATTCTTCCTGAATTAGAAAACTTGTTCGGTGTACCGCAACCGGAACGCTATCACCCGGAAATTGACACCGGCATCCATAGCCTACTCAGCCTGGAGCAAGCGGCGCTGTTATCACCCAAAACTGAAGTTAGATTTGCCGCACTGGTGCATGATCTAGGCAAAGCCCTGTCTCCCAAAGAACACTGGCCGCATCATCACGGTCACGAGCGAAATGGCCTACCCGTTCTGGAACAGCTTTGTAGCCGTTTGCGCGTGCCCAATGCGTTTAAAACCCTGGCGCTGCAAGTCATGCATTACCACACTCACAGCCACCGCGTGTCCGAGTTACGCGCCAGCACCTTAACCGACATGCTGGCAAACTTGGGCGCCTTCAAAGCCAATAACACCTTAGATGATTTTTTGCTGGCCTGCGAAGCCGATGCCAAAGGCCGGACCGGACTTGAACATACTCCCTATCCCCAAGCGGACTTTATCAAGCGCGCCGCCATTGCCGCCGCAAATGTAGATACCCGCCCGGTTCTGCAGAGCGGCCTTAAAGGCGAAAAAATCGGCGAAGCCATTCGTCGTTTACGTATTCAAGCCGTTGCCGGCATTGCACCCTAATATTGGCAGCCGTTTGCCTGATCGACTTAACTTAATGGCATTGTAATGTTGGGCTCAAAACCAATTGCCCGTTAAAATAGCGCCAACGTTAACCACCTAAAGATTTAATCCTATGCCTTCTTTTGACATCGTTTCCGAATTTGATAAACACGAAATTAGTAACGCCATCGACCAAGCCAACAAAGAAGTCGGCACCCGCTTTGACTTTAAAGGCACAGACTCCAAGTTCGAGCTGACCGAAGATAAGCTGGTGATGATTTCTGAATCCAACTTCCAGCTGCAACAAATGTTCAGTATCGCCTGCGCCAAACTTAGTCGCCGTGGCATCGACATCGCCTGCATGGAAGTAGGTACACCTAAACCCGGCGGTAAAACAGTGCGTCAGGAAATCACCCTTAAGCAAGGCGTCGATTCGGCATTGGCAAAGAAAATCGTCAAATTAATCAAAGACAAAAAACTCAAAGTCCAAGCCGCGATTCAGGGCGAACAAGTGAGAGTCACCGGCAAAAATCGCGACGATCTGCAAGACGTAATCAAAATGCTACGCGAAGAAAACCTAGAAATGCCCCTACAATTTAATAACTTCAGGGATTAAAACTTTACCTGATTAGCCAGCTAAAAATAAGACCGTCTCGATTGTCTACACGCTTAGTAAATTAGCAAAGCAGCCAATCCTTACAATCATGCTAGACTCATTCCCGGCAAGCGATTAAGGGATCTCAGATTCAGCCCTTCGACTGTTTTGAGCCCCCCCTTAAGAACATGCTGCCAATTAACTAAAATAACAACACGAGGATGAGTCATGATGAAAAGTTTAAAAACGATTTTGACCGCATTAATCATCGTCGCTTCTAGCGCCGTACTATCAACACCCGCATTTGCTCAGTATCCACCTGAGCAAGCCATTGACCTGACGGTTGGCAAAGTACAATTAGCCATCGATGCACTAAAAAGCGGCGCCAATGCTGATGCCGTATCTGATTTAATCAAAGATGCATTGGATGCCAGTAAAGAAATCAATGCTAGTGACACTGTGTTTGTTGCCCGTACCAAAGGCAGCAACACCTTAAAAAATGCCCGTAAACATCTAAAAGAAGGTTCAACTAAAGACGCCGAACAAGAGCTGGACAATGCTCTCAAAGCCTTTAGCAACCTGAAAAAACTGCTTTAACGCAACATCAACACCAGGCCGGGCAGAAATACTTGCCCGGCCTACCTCATTGTTCCAACTCAATATTTACCGAACCGATCTGCTAAAACCGACGCGACTAGCGAACCGTTTAACTTTAATAGGCGTTGCAAAATTTCGCCATCGGCCATTTCCGGCGTGTAATCATCCCAACCATAAGCTTTGGCAACTGCTTTATCGAGTGCTAAGTGAGCATTGCCCAACCAGGCCAGCAATTGAGAAGGAGCCTAACTCACCTGTTTAGGCTCCGCTAGAAACTCGCCTGGTGTTTTTTCGTGGGCGAAGCGATTTTGGCTATGTGAGTTGAATTTGCTGGGCCGCTTGCTAATCAGCAAATATATGGTGTGGAAATACTTAGTCTTCGCCTGTCTTCAGACGATTCTCTGTTTATGCCGCTTCCTTAGCAGCACCCGCGAAGCTGTGGGTAACTACCAATCCCAATAAGTTGCAATTTATTGGGATTGGGATAACAAAGGTTCTAACCTCGTAACTTGCCGCTTTTTTTAAGGTACCGAACACCTAAATAAGCAGCGGTAAGCAGCGGCACAATAATCACTAACAGCTGATCGCGCAGCTCGTCTTGATAGTCGGTTAATTCCGGATATTTGAATAACAGGATTAAGGTAATACCTAATAACCAGATGAATTGGCTGCTGTATTCCTTAACTAGCCAGCGTTGCCAGTTGAATTCCATGCTTTTAAAGGTCGCGCCCAAGCCCTTGAGCACAGGGACCCAGCGGTTGACGCGTTTGGCGTAAGCATCGAACTCTGCACCAAATTTACCCCGCAAAAAATTCTCTTCCGCCAACACGATGCTTTGGAAAATAAATAAAAAAAGTGGGATGACCAATCCAACATACAGCAGCGAATTAGACAAAATGCCAATCCCAACCAGCATCAAGATATTGCCGACATAGAGCGGATTGCGGCAGTGATTGAAAATACCTTCGGTGACTAAATTTGCTGCATAAACCTTTTTATTCAAGCCGCCGCGTTTGATGTATGCCAGGCCAATAGTCGCGCCGCGGATCGCCTGACCGGTAATGGTAATCGTTAAACCAATAACCAGCACCCAAGCATGATAAGGCGTTGTCAATACTTCAGCGGATGGAATAAACAGCGCCAAATATAAGGGGATGAATACCCAGTTGCGGTATTGAAAAAAGAAATTACCTATTTGAATCATCATTATTTTTTTCTCGCGATGAGGCCGGAAAAGTTGTACCACTTAAAAAACACTTCGCAATTATCAAAACCAATGTCACGTAGCATTGCGATATTTTCACTGAGTTTATAAGGGATGAGGATGTTTTCTAACGCTTCTCGTTTTTGCGAAATTTCCATGTCGCTGTAATGATTGCGGCGTTTGTAGTTGTAATAATGCTTAATAAACTCGCGATTAAATACGCTATCTTCAGCCAATACTTTTTCAACCAGGATTAACACGCCGCCACTTTCTAAACCGTCAAAAACGCTTTTCAGCAATTTTTCTCGGTAAATAGGCCGAACGAATTGCAACGTCAGGCACAAAACCACGACCGAGGCGTTGTCAATTTCTACAGTTGAATTTAAATCGGCAACACGTAACTCAAACGGTCGAGAAAAATCGGCCTCTATCAGCTTAACTTGGCATTTATCGAGCATTTCCGGTGAATCATCGATACCGATAAAACGTATGTCTTTGGGGACAGCGGTGTTCATGCCTATTAAGGTGGTGCCGGTAGCGCAGCCCAAGTCATAAACATCGGTACCTGGTTTGGCGTAATCGGCCGCAAGCTCCGCGATCATCCGCTGCATTTCTCCATAATATGGCACCGACCGGCTAACCATGTCGTCAAAGACATTGGCAACTGTGGAGCCAAATTTGAAATCAGCGACGGTATTTATCTCTTCTTTAAAAACTTTATCTTCGTTGGACATAATAAATTTGATCCGATATAAAAAGTTGAGACTATAAAATTGTCAGAGAAATTACCTGATCAAAAGACAGGGATTCTTTCATTTTTCTAGTCTGTCGTAAAGTTGATAACCCCATTACTTGGTCTATTGAGAATATCAAACAAACCATTCCGTTCATGGTTCGACGGCTCATCACGAACGAAACACGTTGATTTACAAGGTAACGTTCACATTGATACCCAATGGCTACTGAGCAAGGTTACGCTGCAGACGCCTGGTATTTTTTATAAAAAATATAGCCAACCACCAGCGCAGCCAACCAAACGGTCGCCAGTGGACCGAGAATACCACCGGAATGCCCTTCGAAAATAGCCAGGTATTCGGCATTTGGATTCGTGTTGAACAAGCTTTTACTCATCTTGATTTGAAATACCCAACCGGCATGACAGCCAATGCACACTGCTAGGCTTTGTTTGTTGCTTACTCTGATGACGGCCAAGAAAATGCCCACCATTAATAAGGCACAAAAAGCTGCCACATTTTCCGGGTTGAATATATTGATAAATGCTTCAATAAGCAGTTGAAAACTGGCCGCCAAGCTAAAGTTATCCGCTGACAGGGAGCTTTTAGTATCCAAAAAATGTAGCGATGCGTAATACGTTGAGGTAAGTAATACAGCCGCAATTACGGGTAAATTACGCCGTAATCCCGCTAACAGCATGCCGCGAAACACCAGCTCTTCAACCACACCAATTAATGATGCCAGGACAAATGCAATGGTTATTTTTTTAAATACCAACCCTATCGACCACGGCTGGCTATCGTCAAACACATTAATCTCAAACAGGTACAAAACAATAAATATCGGCAACAAAGTCAATATACCTAAGCCAAAACCGCGCAGTAACTGGCTGATAAAGATCTTTTTTTCGGCAAGCCCAAGATCTTCTTTGGTTAATTTAAGCATGCGCATCAGCGGATAAATACTCAGCAACAATGAGATTTGGGTGATGCGGATGATAAGTTTCCGGAGCAGAGACGGATCATCCAAGCCCCATGCAATCAGGTAAGCTAATAAGCACGCATTGGATGTAATCGCCAGTAGCACCAACAGCGGCATCAGCGCATAAATCACAATTCTCATAAGTGTACCGTTCCTTTGCCAAAATCACCCCAGCACATCTGCACCGCGGCCAAGGCCGCTAGTGATGCGGTTTCTGTTCTTAAGATGCGTTGCCCGAGACGCACCGGAATAAAACCAGCCGCTTTGGCAAGCTCACGCTCATGATCGGCAAAGCCGCCTTCCGGGCCGGTGAGTAAGGTAACGTGTGGAGTTTCAGGCGTTAACTCGTTAAGGTTCTGCTCGGCATAGGGATCAAGAAAGATTTTTAAGCCTTGTTGATTACCAACCCAGTCTTGCAAATGCTGTATCTCAGGTAATGGTGGCAACAATGTTCGACCACTTTGCTCTACGGCATGTTGAACAATTTTTTGCCAGTGCAGCAGCCGTTGGGGCTTTTTTTCACCTTTAAATTGTACCTGACAGCGCTCGGTGATTAAGGGGGTAATGTGATTAACACCCAATTCCACAGCTTTTTGCACCGACAAGTCCATGCGATCACCGCGCGCAATGCCCAGTCCCAAGGTAATGTGTAATGGGGATTCGACGCTACGATCAAGCCATTGCTCAACGGCAATCAAGACGGTTTTACGGCTAACTTCAGCAACGGTGCTGACAAATTCGCCGCCCTCACCATTGAACAGAATGATGGCGTTATCCTTTTTTAAGCGCAGAACTGTTCTGACATAATGCTCGTTGTCTTCATCCAACTCAATGATCTTGCCGGATGCCAATGGTATGGGAACGTATAATCTGGAAACTCTCATATTAATCGACCATGTTTATAATTGGGTGGCATGCTGTATGCCTTGCCAAGCAACATCGGCAAGCAGTGCCAGTTCGTCCTCGTTAATAACATAAGGCGGCATGAAATAAATCACATTACCCAGCGGGCGCAATAGCACGCCTTTGGATAAGGCATATTGATAAACCATGAGGCCGCGACGCTCTTGCCAAGGAAACGGCTCTCGGGTTTGTTTATTTTTAACCATTTCAATGGCCAAAATCATGCCGGTCTGCCGAACTTCGCTGACATGCGGATGCTCGTTAAATCTAGCGCCGGCTTTGGCCAATGCCGCAGCCAAGCCATGATTTTGTTCGATGATACTGTGCTGCTGGAAGATGTTTATCGTCGCCAATCCGGCCCGGCATGCCAGTGCATTGCCGGTATAGCTGTGCGAATGCAAAAACGCGGTCAGTTTTTGATAATCGTCATAAAACGCCGAGTAAACTTTATCTGTCGTCAACACCGCTGACAACGGCAGATAGCCGCCGGTCAGTCCTTTGGATAAACACATAAAATCCGGCGTGATGTCGGCTTGTTCACAGGCAAACAAAGTCCCGGTACGGCCGAAACCGACGGCAATTTCGTCGGCGATTAAATGCACGTTGTACTTGTCGCAAGCTGCGCGCAGTAATTTTAAATACACCGGATCGTACATGCGCATATTGCCCGCACACTGCACCAGCGGCTCAACGATAACAGCAGACACAGAGTCGGCATGTTGCTGCAGTATTTGCTCCATTAACGCAAAGCGGCGCGTGGAATAGTCCGCCCAGGTTTCGCCGGGTTCCCGAAAATAACAATCCGGCCCCGGCACGGTAATCACATCCATCAACAGCGGCGCGTAAGTTTCCTTATACAAGGCAACATTGCCGACTGCCAGGGCGCCGAGGGTTTCGCCGTGATAGCTGTTTTCCAGCGTGATGAATTTGGTTTTTTGAGTTTGCCCAAGATTGCGCCAATAGTGAAAGCTCATTTTCAGCGCGACTTCTACCGCTGCAGAGCCATTGTCGGCATAAAAACAGCGGTTCAGTCCAGACGGGGTAATTTCGACCAGTTTTTCCGCCAACTGGACGGCAGCTTCATGAGTAAAGCCGGCAAAAATGACGTGCTCCAGCGTATCGAGCTGATCTTTTAACGCCGCATTGATGGCTGGATTAGCATGCCCGAACAGATTCACCCACCAGGAACTGATCGCATCCAAATAACGGTTACCGTCAAAATCCTCGAGCCAAACACCTTGGCCTTTTTTGATCGGGATAATGGGAAAGTTTTCATGGTCCTTCATTTGTGTGCATGGATGCCACAAAACAGAAAGATCTCGGTTAGCTAAAGTTTGGTTGGTCATCATGTTGGGTACGAGATGTAAGACTCCAGCGCAAGCGCTCTGCTGAATACGCTGCAGAGCGGGCTAAAAGTACCTAATTAAACCGTTGTTTTTTGCAAATTAGCGAGGATAGCTAATGTTGGTGTGGCTTGATTCATGGTGTAAAAGTGCAATCCTGGCGCACCAGCATCTAATAAACGCTGACAAAGATCACTGACCACATCCAAACCAAAAGCTTGAATGGATTCACGATCATCGCCAAAACCTTCCAAACGTTTGCGCATCCATCTAGGAATATCGGCGCCGCACATTTCTGAAAAGCGAAATAACTGTGCGTATTGGGTAATCGGCATGATGCCGGGCACGATGGGAATGTCGATACCGTTCTTTTCACAAGCATCGACAAAGTAAAAATATCCCTCGGCATTATAAAAATACTGAGTGATTGCGGCATTAGCACCCGCATCAACTTTGCGTTTAAAATTTTTGAAATCTTGCGCTCCGCTGGGAGCCTGAGGGTGTACTTCAGGATAGGCAGCAACATGGATCTGAAAATGATCACCGGTTTCCTGACGAATAAATTCAACCAGTTCATTGGCATAGCGGAATTCACCCGCTGACATCATGCCAGAAGGCAGATCGCCTCTGAGCGCGACAATCTTGCTTATCCCATGTTGCTGGTAATTATTAAGAATGGCACGAATATTATCTTTGGTTGAAGCAACGCAAGATAAATGCGGTGCTGCGGTGACGCCTTTGGCTTGAATGTCGACCACCGCATCAAAAGTAAGGTCGCGGGTTGAACCGCCGGCACCAAAGGTTACGGAAAAAAAGTCAGGATTGAGATTTGCAAGCTTGCCTTGAACTACTTGCAAGCTGGCTGCGCCTTCTTCAGTTTTTGGGGGATAAAATTCGAAACTGTAGAGCTGAGGGTGTTTTTTTTGTGATTGCATGTTTGGTATCTGTAAGACCGGTGAAGCTCACGCCTCATCCGGTCTTGAAAGTGTCAATCAATAACGGTAATGATCAACCTTGTAAGGACCTTCAACCGGCACATTGATGTATTTGGCTTGCGTATCAGTCAATACAGTCAAATTTACGCCTAGTTGAGCAAGATGTGCTCTCGCCACTTTTTCGTCTAGCTTTTTAGGCAGCATGTACACATTGTTTTCGTACTTATCTGCATTTGCCCATAGCTCAAGCTGTGCCAATACTTGGTTACAGAATGAATTGGACATTACAAAACTAGGGTGGCCAGTTGCACAACCCAAGTTAACCAAACGGCCTTCCGCCAATATAATCAGGCGTTTGCCATCTGGAAAAATGACATGATCGACTTGCGGCTTGATGTTTTCCCAGGTGTATTGGCGCAGTGAAGAAATTTCGATTTCAGAATCAAAATGGCCAATATTGCAGACGATTGCTTGGTCTCTCATAGCCGCTAAATGCGCATGAGTAATAACATTAAAATTACCGGTAGCAGTAACGAAAATATTAGCAATTGGCGCTGCATCTTCCATGGTCACGACACGGTAACCTTCCATTGCCGCCTGTAACGCACAGATTGGATCAATTTCGGTAATCCAAACAGTCGCACCCAGACCACGCAACGATTGCGCACAGCCTTTACCAACATCACCATAACCACAAACGACGGCAATTTTACCGGCAATCATAACGTCAGTTGCACGCTTGATGCCGTCAACTAATGATTCGCGGCAGCCATACAGATTGTCGAATTTTGATTTGGTCACAGAATCATTGACGTTAAAAGCTGGCACTTTCAACGTGCCTTTGGCAACTCGTTCATTGAGACGCAACACGCCAGTGGTGGTTTCTTCTGACAAGCCTTTGACTTCGGCCATAAGCTCCGGAAACTTGTCGTGCATCATGTTCGTCAGATCGCCGCCGTCATCCAGGATCATGTTCGGACGCCAGCCATTAGGGCCAAGAATGGTTTGTTCGATACACCACTCGGCTTCTGATTCTGTTTCACCTTTCCAAGCAAATACCGGCACACCTGATGCTGCAATCCCAGCGGCCGCATGATCTTGAGTAGAAAAAATGTTGCAAGACGACCAACGCACTTCTGCGCCTAACGCAGTCAGAGTTTCAATCAATACCGCTGTCTGTATAGTCATATGCAGACAGCCGGCAATACGCGCACCTTTTAAAGGTTGCTGTGCCCCGAACTCTGAGCGCAATGCCATCAAACCCGGCATTTCTGTTTCAGCGATGTTGATTTCTTTACGGCCCCATTCTGCAAGGGCTATATCGGCGACTTTATAATCGTGTTGACTCATGTTGTTTCCTGTAAGGATTATTAAAGACCTGCAGCATCTCTCAATGCATCGACTTTGTCAGTTTTTTCCCAACTGAAAGTGTCTTCGGTGCGGCCAAAATGGCCATATGCGGCGGTGACTTGATAAATCGGTTTTAACAGGTCCAGCGTGGCGATCAATCCTTTAGGTCTTAAATCAAAGTGATCTCTGACAATTTGAACTAATCTGTCCTCGCTCAACTTGCTGGTACCAAATGTTTCTACGCTGATAGAAGTAGGCTCTGCAACACCGATGGCGTAAGAAACTTGGATTTCACAACGCTCAGCAAGGCCGGCGGCAACTATATTTTTAGCTACGTAGCGCCCCATGTAAGCTGCAGAACGGTCAACTTTTGAAGGATCTTTACCCGAAAAAGCACCACCACCATGTCTAGCCATGCCGCCATAGGTATCTACAATGATTTTACGGCCTGTCAAGCCGCAATCGCCAACTGGACCGCCAATAATGAATTGTCCGGTAGGATTGATGAAGTATTTGGTGTCTTTATGCAGCCATTCTTTAGGCAGAACCGGCAGGATAATTTCATCCATAACTGCTTCATGCAAGGCTTTTGCTGAAATATCAGGAGAATGCTGAGTAGAAAGCACTACAGCTTCAATTGCGACTGGTTTGTTGTTTTCGTAACGGAAAGTAATCTGACTTTTTGCATCGGGACGCAGCCATGGCAATGTTTTATTTTTACGCACTTCAGACTGACGCTTAACCAACAAATGCGAGTAAGTGATGGGAGCCGGCATAAATACATCGGTCTCATTACTGGCATAACCAAACATTAAGCCCTGATCGCCAGCGCCTTGTTCATGATCATTAGCTTCATCAACACCCATCGCAATATCTGCAGATTGTTTGCCGATAGCATTTAATACTGCGCAGCTCTGTCCGTCGAACCCTATGTCACCATGATCATAACCGATGTCACAAACCACTTTTCTTACCAAAGCTTCAGTATCAACCCAGGCATTAGTGGTAATTTCGCCCGCAAGAACAACCATGCCGGTTTTTACCAATGTTTCGCAAGCAACTCGCGCACGGGGATCTTGTGCAATTATCGCATCAAGAACCGCATCGGAAATTTGGTCAGCGACTTTATCTGGATGCCCCTCTGAAACAGATTCTGATGTAAAAATGAAGTTATTGCTCACACTACCACCTTCTTAAAAATATAAAACTACTGATACACAAAAGGCTGCAATAAGCAGCCTTTTTAATTATGGTGGGCCCTGTAGGACTTGAACCTACGACCTGCCGATTATGAGTCGGACGCTCTAACCAACTGAGCTAAGGGCCCCTTGTTACTTTTTACTCACCATCCAAGAAGCATCTCAGTTGCTCTGATCTTGAAGGATGTCTTAATTTTCTTAATGCTTTGGCTTCAATTTGGCGGATACGTTCACGAGTAACGTCAAACTGCTTACCAACTTCTTCCAACGTATGATCGGTATTCATATTGATACCAAAACGCATACGTAACACTTTAGCTTCTCTTGCAGTCAACCCTGCCAATACATTTTGTGTCGACTCTCTCAATCCTGCAATAGTAGCAGCTTCAATCGGGGACAATACTTTAGCATCTTCTATGAAATCTCCCAAGTGGGAATCTTCATCGTCACCGATTGGTGTTTCCATAGAAATAGGTTCTTTGGCTATTTTCAATACCTTACGAACCTTGTCTTCAGGCATTTCCATTCGCTCTGCAAGCTCTTCAGGAGTAGCCTCACGGCCCATTTCCTGCAAAATTTGCCTGGAAATACGATTAAGCTTGTTGATCGTTTCAATCATATGCACTGGAATTCGGATAGTTCTGGCCTGATCCGCTATAGAACGGGTAATAGCCTGCCTTATCCACCATGTTGCATAAGTGGAAAATTTGTAACCACGGCGATATTCAAATTTATCAACTGCTTTCATCAAACCGATATTGCCTTCTTGAATTAAATCTAAGAACTGCAAACCACGATTAGTATACTTTTTTGCTATGGAAATGACCAACCGTAAGTTGGCTTCAATCATTTCTTTTTTCGCACGCCTGGCCTTAGCCTCACCAATCGACATACGTCGATTAATGTCTTTCAATCCATTAACAGTCAAACCATAACGATCTTCTATTTCAGATAGTCTTGTTTGAGCTTTTCTAACCTCTTTTTCATGGACTTTGAATATATCGGCATAACTGTCGTTTGCATTCAAATATTGCCCAAACCACTCCGAACTGGCTTCATTGCCAACAAATGACGCAATGAAATCTTTACGTGGAAATTTTGCCTGACTAACAAAAACATCCAATATAATTTTTTCTTGTTCACGGACAGCGGCTACACCATCGGGAATGATGGCGGTCAATTTTTTTAGATATTGCGGGGTCCATTTAAATTCCATGAACAACCCCGCTAGTATTTCAAAGGCTTCTTCTGTCTTATCACTAGAATAACCATGCTTTTTAATTGCAGCCGAAGCTAATTTCAATTGCGCTCTAAGCGCCTCAACTTTTTCCTTAACTTCTTCATAGTTGAGACCTTTTGTCTCATCCTCTGCACTCGCCTCTTCTGTCTCACCCTCATCAATGTCATCTGCAGCTGGCAAGGATGCCACTAAATCTTCAGGCTCACTTAAATCGGCAAAACCAGATATAAGATCAGTCAAACGAGTCCCGCCTTCCTCAGCAGAAACACTATCAAATGCCTGCAAAAAATCCTCAACAACCACACAAGACCGTGAAATTGCTTTCACCAATTGCTGCTGACCTTCTTCGATTCTCTTGGCAATTTTTAGCTCATCTGCACGAGTGAGCAATTCCACAGATCCCATTTCGCGCATATACATGCGCACGGGGTCGGTAGTTCTACCAAATTCGCTGTCTACTGACGCCAATGCAGCAACCTCTTCAGCGTCCTCATCATCTGTCGTTACAGCGGCAGAATCAGTGATAAGCGAGTCTTCATCCGGGGCTACTTCATAGACCTGGATGCCCATATCGCTGATCATGCCGATAATATCTTCAATTTGCTCTGGATCAACAATGTCGCTAGGCAGATGGTCATTTACTTCCGCATACGTCAAGTAACCCTGAATCTTACCTTTGGCTATTAATTGTTTAAGCTGGGATTGTTGCTGTTCTTGATTCATATTTACTCACAAAGGTATTCGGCATCGGTACACAAGGCGCGGGATTGTACTACAAACTGCCGTTATTTTGTACTGCACCTTTTAATCGTCAACAGGCTAAGCCATCTTTCTTTCTCTTGAGGATTCAATCCTTCATTTTTTGCTTTAGCCTCTAATCTATCTAACTCCGCCTCCCTAGCACGAACGAGTAAGCTTTCCACTGCACCGCAAAACTCGGCCTCAACACCTTCATCGGGAACAAGTAATTCCAAACTAGCCAACGCTTTTATCGTTTTTTCTTCGGCTGTTCCACGAAAAAGTTCCAACAAAACCGCCACATTAGCGGGCTTTTTATCTTGAATTGTCTCAAGTAAAGCTTTAAACAACTCTACCCCCGGAAATTCAAGCCGGCTCAAATCAATCTCTTTTTGTTCAACTACACCTGCAAGCCTAGGATTTTGCAGCAACAAAGCCATGGCAACGCGAGCAGAAGAAGGGCGCCCGGTCGCTCGCGTCATTTTCTGATTTGAAGTTAAATTAGCTTTAACTCCACCAGAAACATTAATACTGGCAACTCGTGACATTTCTTCAAGACGCGCATACATCATTCCTTTGAACACGCCATCCGGTAATTTGTCGAGGAACGGCTTAGCTGTATTTACCAACTGCGCCCTACCCTCCATTTCCGACAAATTCAAACCCTTGGCAACAGACCGAAAAAAATAATCTGATAATGTTTCAGAGGACTCGATACTTTTAACAAAGCCATCAACACCAATTTCACGAACTAAGGAATCAGGATCATGATTTTTCGGCAATAGCATGACACGAACTTGACGACCATCCCTTAGCGAAGAAAAAGCCTGCTCCATAGCTCTATCAGCTGCTTTTTGCCCGGCATTATCACCGTCAAAGCAAAATACCAACTCCGAAGCAAACCTAAACAACAAATCAATATGCGCTTGAGAGGTCACCGTGCCTAAGGTAGCAACTGCAGAATAGAATCCAAATTCAGCCAAGGCGACAACATCCATATAACCTTCAACAATCAATATTCTCTGCGGCTTAGGTTGCTTTTGCAGAAGCTCATAAAGCCCATATACTTCACGCCCTTTGTGAAATAAGGGCGTTTCTGGAGAATTCAAGTACTTGGGCAAAGAATCATCTAAGACGCGACCACCAAAGCCGATGGTTCGACCACGCTTATCTCGGATCGGAAATATAACGCGACCACGAAAACGCGCATAAGTATCACCAGTATCGGATTTTCCCAGCAAGCCAGCATCAAGCAGCGCCTGCTCTCCAAATTGATCAATCAAGACTTGCCATTTTTTGGGCGCATACCCCAGCATGTAGTCACGAGCTATGCCGGTACTCACCCCTCTGTACTTGAGATACTCGGCAGCTTGCCTGCCCTCGGAACTGGTCCGCAGCTGCTCTACATAAAATACTGCAACCTGCTCCATAACCTTATAAAGGCTACTTAAATCAGCGGCCTTCTGCTGCCCCGAATAATCAACCGACTCTCTGGGAACATCAATGCCAATAAATGCAGCGAGATCTTCAACAGCTTCGACAAAATCAAGGTGACTATAGTTCATCAGAAAGCTAATGGCGTTACCACTAACTCCGCAACCAAAACAGTGAAAGAACTGTTTATTGCGATTTACAGAAAAACTGGGAGACTTTTCAGTGTGAAAGGGACAACGAGCCACATAATTGGCTCCCGTCTTCTTTAAAGGAACGTGCGAATCGATTAGATCGACTATATCGACTCGCACCAAAAGATCATCAATAAATTCACGAGGGATTTTACCGGACATGCTTATGCCCCGAAAAAATGGTAGGAAATAATCTATTCCGCCAATGCGGCTTTAATTTTTCCACTCACTATCGACATATCGGCACGCCCCTGCATTTTTGCTTTCAGCAACCCCATGACTTTACCCATGTCTTTAACTGACTGCGCGCCAGAAGCTGCTATCGCTTCGTCAACCATAACATCGACTTCAGCATCAGTGAGCGGCTGCGGCAAAAATTCTTGAATAACAAGCACCTCTGCCTCTTCAATCGCGACCAAATCATCGCGACCAGCATCGGCAAACTGGCGAATTGACTCACGCCGCTGTTTTAGCATTTTATCAAGCACTTGTAAGGTACGCTCATTATCAAGGGTGATACGCTCATCTACTTCAATCTGCTTAATCGCCGACAAAATCAACCGTATCACACCAAGCCGTGCCTTCTCGCCGCTCTTCATTGCAGCTTTCATATCATCCTTAATACGATCGACCAATAAGTCCATTTGCCAGCCTTTATAGAGTTGGACGACCGCGACGCAAATTCTTTAACGCATAGCGCTCGCGAGCCAATTTCTTTAAATGGCGCTTAACAGCTGCAGCGCCTTGACGTTTACGTTCTGCAGTTGGCTTTTCATAAAACTCACGACGACGCACTTCAGCCAACACTCCGGCTTTCTCACAAGCGCGTTTAAAACGGCGAATTGCAACATCAAAAGGTTCGTTTTCTTTAACTTTGACTGACGGCATTAGGTATTCCAAGTATGTTAATATCAAATAAGACGTAGGCACGTTTACCCCGCGGGTAAACATAACCTTGAATTATACCTTCACTTTATATAATTTTCAAAAACCCAATGTACGTTTTAGGCATAGAAACCTCCTGCGATGAAACCGGCGTAGCCATTTATCACTCTCAACGAGGCTTAATTAAGGATTTTTTGTACAGCCAAATTGCGATGCACAACGACTATGGAGGCGTTGTTCCAGAGCTGGCTTCACGCGATCATGTTCGCAAATTGATTCCACTTATCCGGCAATGCTTAAAAGAAAGCCAGTTGACGAGCTCCGACATTAACGGCATTGCCTATACAGCCGGCCCAGGCTTGATGGGGGCTTTATTGATTGGCGCTGTCACTGCCAGAAGCCTGGCCTGGACATGGCAAATCCCTGCCATTGCCGTACATCACATGGAAGGTCATTTATTAGCCCCTATGTTGGAAGTAAATCCACCAGCTATGCCTTTTGTAGCTCTCCTCATTTCTGGCGGACATACTTTACTGATTCAAGTAACGGGCGTCGGCAACTACCACTTATTAGGAGAATCGCTTGATGATGCTGCCGGAGAAGCTTTTGATAAGACCGCAAAAATGCTGGGGCTAGGCTATCCTGGCGGCCCCAAACTTTCAAAACTAGCCGAACAAGGCAGCCCCCAATTAAAATTTCCAAGACCAATGACCGACCGCCCAGGACTGGACTTTAGTTTTAGCGGACTAAAAACTTTCACTATGAACGCACTTAACGCCACCGGCAAAACCGACCAGGACAAAGCAAATATAGCCGCTGCTTTTCAAGAAGCCGTTGCCGACACACTCAGCATCAAATGCAAACGCGCCTTACAACAAACCGGATTAAAAAGACTTGTGGTGGCTGGAGGTGTCAGCGCCAATCAACACATTCGCGCAACACTTACACAAATGATCAAGAAAGAAAACGGTGAAATCTATTTTCCCAGACCAGAATTCTGCACTGATAACGGGGCCATGATTGCCTATGCCGGTTGCCAACGCTTACTCGCAGGACAACATCAAGACCTGGAAATACAGACACGCCCACGCTGGCCAGTTAATGAACTACCTAGCTGTTGATTTACCTTCGACACCAGCCAACAAGCGCTGAATGTTACTCTTGTGCCGCCACAACAAAAGCACCGTCATTACTATTGCCACCTCTACGACGCGCACATCACCAACGATAAACCAAGCATAAACTGGTGATAATGCAGACGCACACAACGCCGCTAACGATGAAATTTTGCCTAGCTTGTAAACTGCAAGCCAAGTAATAATTACCGCAGCACCTAACCACCAAGAAAGACCTAACAATACTCCCAGAGAAGTAGCCACACCTTTACCACCTTTAAAACCAAAAAATATGGGATAAAGGTGCCCTATAAACGCTGCCAAGCCGGTCGCCACTAAAATATCCACGGGAACTCCAAGTATTTTGGCTATATAAACCGGCAGCAACCCCTTTAACAAATCACCCAACAAGGTAATTGCTGCCGCTTTTTTGCCACCTATACGCATAACATTGGTAGCGCCTGGATTACCGGATCCCTGATCTCGTGGATCGGGCAAGCCCATCAAACGACAAATTAAAATTGCACTGGAAATTGAGCCTATCAAATAGGCAGCTGGAACAAACAACCACTCACTCATGATATACCTTTCGTTATTCAGATCTTGTAAGACTAAAGCGTTTCCCTGATACTGGGCGCTTTTTTAACCTCCAGCATCATAACCGGAAATCATAATGGATATAATATTTTTAGGCGGATTGGAAATCCAAACCATTATTGGCATTTACGACTGGGAACGAGAAACCAAACAAACCATTATTCTCGATATTGAGATGGCATTTGATATTGAAAAAGCCGCCGAAACTGACGATATTCAATACACACTTGATTATAAAACCGTGTCCAAGCGTATCATTTCATATGTAGAAGACAGTCAATTTTATCTAGTAGAAAAATTGATTGTTGAAATAGCCAACATCATTCGCAATGAATTCAATGTTTCCTGGGTAAAAATCACCTTAAACAAAAAAGGCGCTATTCGTGGAGCCAGTGATGTCGGCATAGTGATTGAGCGCGGAGAAAAAATCTCGTGACCAGAGGTTATATAAGCATAGGCAGCAACATCGACAAGGAAACCAACATTCCTGCGAGTTTGAAGGCTCTTGAAGAATGTTTTGGCAATCTGACTGTATCCAGTATTTACGAATCGGAAGCTGTTGGATTTACTGGCGACAGTTTTCACAACCTAATTGTTGGTTTTGATTCTGACCTAGATGTCAAAACAGTTGCCAAGCAACTTCGTCAAATTGAGTTAGATCATGGTCGTAGTCGCAATAGTGAAAAATTTTCCCCTCGCACGCTAGATCTGGACTTAATTTTATACGGTGACATTATTATCAACGATGGTCGCCTGCAGATTCCTCGAGACGAAATTGAACGTTACGCTTTTGTGCTTGAACCCTTGGCAGAAATTGCCCCAAACTTAAAACACCCGGTCAGTCAAATTACCTATGAAGAGCTGTGGAATAACTTTGACAAAACCACGCTCAAGCAATGGCGACTACCGACTAAACAAGCGTCAACAAAATAATGTTCGCCCGCCATCTACAGACAAAATTTGACCGGTAACATATTCAGCATCCCTGACTAAAAATAATACCGCCTTGGCAATATCAGCGGGTTGACCGTGTCTACGCAAAGCAACACGCTGTAAAATTTCATTTTTGTCTTCTTCTGACATATCGAATTCAGGCCAAATAATTGCGCCCGGCGCTACGCCATTAACTCGCACAGAAGGCCCCAATTCTTTAGCCAGAACTTTAGTCATAGCAGCCAGACCAGCTTTGGCAATACTGTAGACGGGGTAGCCTTTCAATCCCCGCTCAGCATGAATATCGACAATATTAACTACACATCCTTGCCGCTCTAACAAGGCATTTGCTAATGCTTGCGTTAAAAAAAAAGGCGCTTTTAGATTGCTGCCAAGCAATTCATCCCATTGGGCCTCAGTGACGTCAGCCAGCGCAGTCGGATAAAAAGAAGAGGCATTATTTATCAAGACATCCAAACCACCCCACGCCACTGCCGCCTGATGAGCTAGATTTTGCAATTGCTCTCGATTTAGCAAATCGGCCTGCATGACTCTTGCGGAATCAGGGCGTTCTTGGTTTAACTCAGAACAAAGCTGCAGTGCATCTTGCTTCGATGCGTTGTAATGCAAGATTACATTACAACCTTGCTGGTGCAGCAATCTTGCACAACTTGCTCCAATACGCTTAGAAGCACCTGTAATTAATACATTTTTGCGACAGAACTCAGTCGCCATCGAAATTTTGATATTCGACCGGATAATTAATTTCGTTATTCGGCTTGGGTACAAACAACCTAGAGCACAAAAGACCTATCTCAAATAACATCCACATTGGCACTGCCAACAAAGACTGTGAAACCGGATCCGGAGGTGTCAAAGGCATCGCAATAATAAACGCCCCAACAATCACATACGGGCGTTTATCAGATAAATCCGCCGGTGTCACCAATCCCATCCAAACCAAAACTATGGTAACTATCGGCACCTCAAAACAAATACCAAAAGCAAAGAACATCGTCAGAACAAAATCCAGGTATTTGCTAATGTCTGTCATTACCGCAACACCTTCCGGCGCTGCCGCAGTCAAAAAACCAAACACCAATGGAAAAACCACAAAATAGGCAAAAACCACCCCCAGATAAAACAAGAACGTGCTTGCAATCAGTAAAGGCAAAATCATACGCCGCTCGCGCCGATACAAACCCGGAGCAACAAACGCCCAAAATTGATGCAGAATTATCGGTACGGTAATAAAAACTGAGACGACCAGCGCCAACTTGAAAGGTGTAAAAAACGGCGACCCGACATCAATGGCAATCATGGTGCTATTTGCCGGCATATGTTTCATTAACGGACCTGCCAAAATGCTATATATATCATTAGCATAAGTAGCCAACCCCAAAAACACCACTGTTATGCACAAAACCACCTTTAACAGGCGGTCACGCAATTCAATCAAGTGACTTATAAACGGCTGCTCGATAGAGCGATCGGAGTTATTCTGAGTCATACGGGGATTTATTTTGAGCGGCAATCTGCTCTGAGCCTCGCTCGATAGAAGATTTTACGGCGTTAACAGAGTCAACAGTTTGATCCAAAGCCTTCGTTACTTCCATCTTAATACCAGACTGTTCTTCCATAATTTGGCGAATTTCTTCCGTTTCTAGTTCGTGTTTTATTTCAGCCTTAAAATTGTTGACCATATTACGGGTTTTGCCTATCCAAAAACCCGCAAGTCTAGCTACTTTTGGCAGTCGTTCCGGACCGATCACTAATAAACTGACTAAGCCAACCATTACCAGCTCAGAAAACCCTATCTCAAACATAAAATTTAAACATTCTCGTTTTTCTTAGAGCTAATCTCGCCATCTACGCTGTCACTATCAGAATCGGCGCTTTTTTTGTCATTCTCACCATCTTTCACGGCAGTTCTAAAGCTCTTTATGGCACCACCCAAATCACCGCCAATATTTCGTAACCGTTTGGTTCCAAATAAAACCACGACAATAACCAATATAATTAATAACTCACTAACACCGATGCCCATTTTTAACTCCCTTTTAAGTTTCTATAAATTACGTTTTATTACGTTGCGCCTTTTCTTGCAGGCCAGACAAACCAAAGCGACGCTGCAATTCCTGCAGTACATCGTCCGGCCCTAAATTTTGATCGGCAAGCAGCACCAAACAATGGAACCACAAATCCGCCATTTCATACACGATCTGCTGCTTATCTCCACCTTTAGCGGCAATAACAGTTTCGGTCGCTTCCTCGCCTATTTTTTTTAGGATAGTATCCAAGCCTTTACTATACAAACTAGCTACGTATGACTTTTCGGCAGATTCAAGTTTACGCTGTTCGAGAATTTGTGCCAGTTGCAACAATACATCATTCATATCTTTTTATAAATATCTGCAGGATTTTTTAAAACTGCTTCAACAGCCTGCCATTGGCCATCAAGCAATTGCCTATAAAAACAGCTCTCTCTGCCAGTATGACAAGCTATTCCACCTTGCTGTTCTATCCTAAGCAAAATCACGTCTTCGTCGCAATCCAAATAAATTGCCACAATTTTCTGCCTATTACCGGATTCTTCGCCCTTACGCCACAGCTTGCCGCGAGAGCGTGACCAATAAACAGCATAACCTTCGGTGACGGTCAACGCTAAAGACTCACGATTCATCCACGCAAACATCAAAATTTTGCCGGTATCCGCTTGTTGCGCAATCACCGGAATCAAACCTTCTTCAGTCCATCGTATATCATCCAGCCAAGCGCTACTCATAATCGAACTTCTATGCCGCGTGTAGCCAAGTGCTCCTTCGCTTGTTGAATGGTGTACTCGGCAAAATGAAAAATACTGGCCGCTAACACTGCATCAGCTTTGCCCTCAATAATGCCATCCGCGAGATGATCCAAACAGCCGACGCCGCCCGAAGCGATTACCGGAACACTCACCGCTTCGCTAATTGCACGAGTCAAAGACAAATCAAAACCTTCGCGGGTTCCGTCACGGTCCATGCTAGTCAACAAAATCTCGCCAGCTCCATAGCTGACCATTTTTTCAGCCCAGGCAATAGCATTAATTCCGGTCGATTTACGACCACCGTGGGTAAAAATCTCCCAGCTATCTCCAACTTTTTTGGCATCAATCGCCACAACAATACATTGCGAGCCGAAGCGCTCCGCTGCTTCACGGACAAAATCCGGATTAAAGACTGCCGCGCTGTTAATAGCTACTTTATCGGCCCCAGCATTGAGCATTCGACGAATATCATCCAGCGTTCGAATACCACCGCCTACCGTCAGGGGAATAAACACTTCACTGGCCACCTGCTCAACCACATGCACGATAGTATCGCGATTATGATGGGTCGCAGTAATATCCAGAAAAGTGATCTCATCGGCACCTTCGCGATCATAGCGCCTGGCGATTTCAACCGGGTCGCCTGCATCACGAATATCGACAAACTTAACGCCTTTAACAACACGCCCGTTGTCGACATCTAGGCAGGGAATAATACGCTTGGCGAGTCCCATGAATTAAAACGGCTCCGCGTAGGTTCTGGCTTCGACAAAATCCAGTGAACCTTCATAAATAGCTCGTCCAGTGATCGCCCCCATAATTCCTTCATGCGCCACCGCACTTAGCGCACGAATATCATCCATATTGGTGATCCCGCCAGAGGCAATGACAGGTATTTTAATGGCTCGCGCCAAGCGCGCAGTCGCCTCAACATTAACACCTTGCATCATGCCGTCCCGAGAAATATCGGTATAAATAATGGCTTCAACGCCATCAGCTTCAAAATGTTTCGCTAGATCAATGACATCGTGCTTGGATAACTTTGACCATCCGTCTACAGCTACTTTGCCGTCTTTGGCATCTAAACCAACAATAATCCGACGCGGATACTCTTTAGCTAAATCGCTGACAAAATGCGGCTCATTAACTGCTTTAGTACCGATAATCACATATTCGACTCCAGCCTCCAAATACGCTTGCACCGTATCTTCATCACGAATGCCACCGCCAATCTGTACAGACACATCAGGATAAGCCTGGACAATAGCGTGAATAATATCGGCATTTACTGGTTTGCCTGCGAAAGCGCCGTCCAAATCAACCAGATGTATGCGTTTAGCTCCTGCGGCTACCCATCTACCGGCTACAGCGACAGGATCTTCAGAAAAAACAGTATCATCTTCCATGCGACCTTGACGTAAACGTACGCACTTTCCTTCTTTCAAATCAATTGCGGGGATTAACAACATAGCTAGCAAGTCCTCAACAGCGGAGTATAAATTTTAAAGATTACCATCCCAGTGTAAAAAGTTTTTCAGTAGCTGCAAGCCAGCTGATTGACTTTTTTCCGGGTGAAATTGCACGGCAAACACGTTCTTTTGGACCAAGGCACAAGCAAACGGCTCAGGATACTGGCTAATCGCCGCCACTCCAGATGCGTCATTAGGCTGGGCATAATAACTGTGTACGAAATAAAAGCGACTATCCTGGGCAATCGACTCCCAAAGCGGATGAGCTTGTGCTTGATGTACCTGATTCCAGCCCATATGAGGGATTTTCAACAGCTTACCGTCGCCATCCTGTAAAGGCTCTGAAAAACGCCGAACATGCCCAGAAATAATATTTAAGCAGGGAGTTCCTCCATTTTCCTCACTATCCGATAGTAGCGCTTGCATCCCTAAACAAATACCTAATAAAGGCTTGGTGTTGGCAACATTTTGAATAACTTCTGCCAAACCCGACTCATTAAGCGCTTGCATACAATCGCGTATCGCGCCTACACCAGGAAAAACCACTCGATCCGCGCGCAAAATGGTTTCGACATCAGATGTGACTAATACCTTCACATCTGGCTCTGCATGTTGCAGGGCTTTAGCAATGGAATGCAAATTCCCCATTCCATAATCAATAACGGCTACAGAAGACATATTGTTATTTGGATAAATTAAAGACTACCTTTTGTGGAAGGCATCATGCCAGCCATGCGTTCATCAGGGGTAATTGCCATACGAATCGCACGACCCATAGCTTTGAAAATGGTTTCAGCGACATGATGAGCGTTACTGCCTTTGAGATTATCAATGTGCAAGGTTACGCCAGCATGATTGACAAAGCCTTGAAAAAACTCACGAAATAAATCGACATCGAAGCTGCCAATTCTAGCTTTTGGATACGTGACTTCATAAAACAATCCAGGACGACCGGAGAAATCAATCACTACTCTCGATAAGGCTTCATCCAACGGCACATATGCATGACCATAACGGTAAATGCCCTTTTTATCACCTATAGCTTTCGCAAAAGCCTGTCCTAAGGTAATACCAACATCTTCAACTGTATGATGATCATCTATATGTAAATCACCTTGTGCTTGAATATCCATATCTATCAAGCCGTGCCTAGCAATCTGATCAAGCATATGCTCCAGAAAAGGCACGCCAATAGCAAAAGACGACTTGCCAGTACCATCCAGATTGATGCCGATATTAATTTGAGTTTCAAGAGTGTTTCGCTCGACTTGAGCAATGCGTTCAGCCATGACTGTGAATGTAAGGAGATTTAAAGACTGTCGGGATTTTACTATGAGTTACAGAGATTGCGCAGCGAATGTTGGAATAAGGTAGGGGTAGCGCTTTTATTTTCAGATTTTAGTTGCGCAACTGGCACCAACAAAGTCAGTGCCAGCTTAACAGCTCGAGGATTAGTGCTTAGACGCTCTCTTACGCTCGTTTTCGGTCAAGAATTTTTTGCGTAAACGGATAGATTTTGGCGTCACTTCGACCAACTCATCTTCAGCAATAAATTCCAATGCTTGTTCCAAGGTTAGCTTTTGAATTCGCGCCAATACCAAACTTTCATCGGTACCAGAAGCACGCACGTTAGTTAATTGCTTAGGTTTACAAGGATTGACGCATAAATCATTACTGCGTGAATGTAGACCCACTAGCATGCCTTCATAGACCTCATCGCCATTCACCAATAGCAATTCACCACGCTCTTGCAGCGGATGCAAAGAGTAAGTAACCGCCTTACCTGCCACCATTGAAATCATAACTCCGCGCAGTCGAGTGCCAACATCACCCGCTTTCATGGGACCGTAATGATCAAATACGTGATAAAGCAAACCAGAACCAGAGGTAGCTGTCATAAACTCAGTTTGAAAACCGATTAAGCCACGTGAAGGCATCATGTACTCCAAACGAATTCGGCCTTTGCCATCTGGAACCATATTGGTCAAATCTGCTTTGCGTTCGCCCAATTTTTCCATGATCGAGCCTTGATGCTCTTCTTCTACTTCAATGGTCACCATTTCATATGGTTCACATTTCTTGCCATCAATTTCTTTCAAAATTACTTCTGGACGAGACACGCCCATTTCAAAGCCTTCGCGACGCATATTTTCAATTAATACCGACAAATGCAATTCGCCACGACCGGATACTTTAAACTTGTCTGGGTCCCCAGTATCTTCAACTTTGAGCGCGACGTTATGTTGCAACTCTTTTTCTAAGCGATCACGAATCTGACGCGTAGTAACGAATTTACCTTCCTTACCGGCAAATGGAGAATTATTGACTTGAAAAGTCATAGTCACTGTCGGCTCATCTACTGACAATGGCGGCATACTTTCTACAAGCTCAGGACTACAAATCGTGTCAGAAATCTCCAGCTTTTCAATCCCGGCAAAAGCAATAATGTCGCCTGCACGCGCTTCAGTCACTTCCACACGATCCAAACCATGGAAGCCAAATACTTGCAGCATACGGCCTTTTCGCTCAACACCTTCTCTGTTCACAATTACAAGCTGCTGGTTTGGCTTAATAGTACCGCGCTGAATACGTCCAATTCCTATAATGCCCACATACGTGTTGTAATCTAAACTCGACACCTGCATTTGGAATGGCCCATCGACATTTACCGGTGGAGGGCTGACTTTATCAACAATAGTTTGGAAAAGTGGTGTCATATCACCGCCACTTGTTGTGGATTCTAATCCAGCATAACCATTAATTGCTGAGGCATAAACAATAGGAAAATCCAGTTGTTCATCTGTTGCGCCAAGACGATCAAATAGATCAAAAGTTTGATCAACCACCCAATCCGGACGCGCGCCTGGACGGTCAATTTTGTTGATAACTACTATTGGCTTCAGACCTAAAGCAAATGCTTTTTGAGTCACAAAACGAGTTTGCGGCATCGGACCATCAACTGCATCAACCAGCAACAATACCGAATCAACCATAGATAGCACTCGCTCAACTTCGCCACCAAAGTCGGCGTGACCCGGGGTGTCTACGATATTAATATGGTAACCATTCCAATCCAGCGCGGTATTTTTCGCCAAGATAGTAATACCACGTTCTTTTTCAAGATCGTTGGAATCCATAATGCGCTCAGTAACTTTACTATGCGAAGCAAAAGTACCCGACTGTTGTAACAGCTTATCAACCAGGGTGGTTTTGCCATGGTCAACGTGCGCAATAATGGCAATATTTCTTAATTTTTCGATCACTTTATGAATACTCTACGTTTTAATAAACAGACTGACCAAGCCTAGTACAGGCACTGGCGATTGTGCGGGGAGGAAGAAACAATGACATTAAGCCATTAAACTAACGGTTTAGATTGCGTTGGACGCGCCCGGCTTAGGTCCAACTTAAAAATAAAATTAACTTTGCTCCCAAGGCAAGCCAACAAAACGCCAGCCACCAAGATTGCCTCGATGCTTATTTGCATCCAAAGAACCTTCAAAGCCATCAACGATATTAATCAAATGCTGATAACCAGCATTTTCAAGAGCCTTTGCAGCATCCAGCGAACGCTGTCCACTGCGACACAACAACAATACGGGGGCATTGGGATTAGTCGCCACTTTTTTAACATCAGCCACGAATTGATTATTAACTTGCCAGTCCGGCGCTTCTTTCCAAGCAATGTGAATTGCACCTGGCGGATGACCTACGAAAGCATGCTCAACCTTACTTCTGACATCCACCAACACAGCACCAGCATTACTTTGCAACACTTCCCAAGCTTGTTGCGGAACTAAATTTTCTATCATTGTAACCCTTGCAAACCTTTAAAAAAATCAACGCCACTAAGCTTGATAGTGGCCTATTATCGCATTCATTAAGCGGCGGTCAAGAAAACAGCACCCAAGTCGTATAACTCGCCCCTAACCGCCAGTATTTCAGAGAACATAATTACCACCAAACAAGACAGTGCCACTACATTAGCCAAGCAATGATTTTTTGCGTGCAATCCGCAAATATTCCAAGCTTTGCAGCATGCGCTACCAAACAAATACTCAATTGAATTTTCCTACTAAATTCTTTATCAAAAACTTTATATTGATTGTAAAACAATCTTAATACTCCGCTGGTATCCTACTACCAAAAAACACCTTGCATGTTTAAACTCCTTATTTGATTTTATATTGAAGTATAATTATCAGCGGCATTAGTCAATGCTTATTTAAGTCTCATCATTCATAACTGGAAAAGCAAAATGACAGGAGTATCGACCACTCCCCTTATCGTTGATTTGGATGGAACACTGACGCCAACAGATACCTTAGTAGAATCCATAATTCAACTTGGCAAGCAACATCCTTTTGATCTTTTAAAACTGCCCTTTTGGCTCCTCAAAGGACGCGCTGAATTCAAGTCAAGCATAGCAACTCGTTCGACGCTGACAGCTTCTAATCTGCCCTACCGGGTAGAATTAATCGATTATTTACGCAATGAAAAGAAGAACGGCAGGCCATTGGTTCTTGCCACCGCCGCAAATAGCAATATTGCCAATGCGGTCGCTGCGCATCTTGATTTATTCGATACCGTACTGGCTAGCAGTGAAAACCATAATCTTAAAGGCTCAAACAAGCTGGAAGCGATACAGCAGGCAGTCGGCCCAGATTTTGTTTATGCCGGCGATAGCAAAGCGGATTTGCCTATTTGGCAAGCAGCGAAGGCGGCAATTTTGGTCAATACATCGAATAAAATTGGCAATACTGTACGCAAAAGCACCCCTATCGAACTAGAGATTCCAGCCGTAAAAATCGGCCTGAAACTTTGGTTGCGCGCTATGCGTGTACATCAATGGTTTAAGAATTTGCTGCTGTTCGTTCCGTTATTGACCGCCTTTTCGTTTCACGACATTGATAGATTAGTAGCGATCACATTAGCTTTTTTTGCCTTTTCCTTTACGGCGTCAGCAACGTATATGGGTAATGACTTGTGGGATCTTGATAATGACCGTTCCCATCCTCGCAAAAAACATCGCCCGTTTGCCAGCGCTCAAATCCCAATCTTACAAGGCATTACGGTAGCAGCCATATTACTAACCTTAGGTTTAGCGCTAGCGATAAATGTATCGTTAAATTTTTTCTGGATGTTGCTGTTATATCTGGTAATCACAACAACTTATACATGGGCACTTAAGGCCTATGTCTTAATTGATGTCATAGTTCTTTCGCTGCTTTATACCTTGCGCATAATTGCCGGCTCTATTGCCATGGATATTCCTGCCAGCTCATGGTTACTGGCTTTTTCCGTATTTATCTTTTTCAGCCTAGCCTTAGTTAAACGTTGTTCAGAATTGGTAACGCTTCAGCAAAGAGGCCAACAAGTCACACATGGTCGCGATTACCGCACCTCAGATCTTGTGGTACTTTGGCCACTGGGTGTAGGCGCTGCATTATCGGCAATCGTCGTGTTCGGATTATTCATCAGCGCACCTGAAACCCAGGCCCGTTACGCTACTCCCCAAGGCTTGTGGTTAGTAGCGATTGGCTTGATTTATTGGCTAGCCCGATTGTGGATTAAAACAGCGCGTGGAGAAATGCATGACGATCCACTGGTGTTTGCGATCCGCGACTTCGGTAGCCGTCTTACTATCCTAGCAATGATTGCCATAACCCTTGCCGCCCACTTTATAACCTTGGATTAACCCATGCGCGTTCTGTTAGTCGCTGTCATCAGTATCATTCTTTCTGTCGCCGCTCAGTTTTTGCTGAAAGCAGGCATGTCGAATATGGAAATTAAACAAGCATTAGCACAACCTTTAACGTTGCGTTTGCCTTGGATTGTAATGACTAATAAATTCATATTTGGCGGCTTCGCACTTTACGGCCTGGGTGCAATCGTATGGCTTAAAGTGTTATCAACATGGGATGTCAGCAAAGCCTATCCGTTGGTTGGCCTAGGCTTTGGCTTGACTGTACTCGTAGGCATGGCCTTGGGGGAAAGCGTGTCTGCACTTCGTGTTCTTGGGGTGTTGTTAATTTGTGAGGGAGTATGGTTGGTGGCAAATTCATGAAAAATGAATGGCTTATAAAAAACCACCTACAACATAAACATCGCCATTTATTTTATAGGTCAGATTATGAAATTTTCATCAAATCAAATTAGTTGGTTAAACATATTGGTTTTTTCTGTAGTCGTTTTAAAAACTATGCTTTTGCTAGTTATATTCCCTTGGTTACTTCCTAAGCTCGGCAACAGCTTCCAGGCGGGGCTCTTCCCCGACGGTTATGGTGATATTGCGTCTAACTTAATCGCTGGTAATGGTTACCGAATGTATGATGATACAAGCCTTACTATGCTTAGATCCCCTGGTTTTGTTCTAGTTCTCGCAAGCCTATTCTTGTTTTTTGGCAAGAGTCTTTTTGCTGTGCAAGTTATGCAATTATTAATGTCTCTGGCAACTGCCGCGATCATTTATTTTCTCACTAACCGACTTTTCAAAACACAGTCAATTTCCGTTGTTGCGTCATTGATATTCCTGTTCCATCCTGGGGTGTTAATAGCTGAAACGCGAGGAGGTATTGAAAGCACGCTTATGCTCTGTTTTACGGGGTGTATTGCGTTATCGTACCTGGTGCTAGATCACCCTAAATGGCGAAACTTTATTTACTTTGGAATCGCCTTCGGATTAACGATGTTAGTCAAAAGCTCTGTCGCAATTTACTTTCCAGCTCTGGTGGTAATTGCTTTGTGGTGGAAGCCAAAGGGCTTGTCTGTTAGTACTTTACTGAGCCGATTCGCAGCCGCTGGACTAATCTCTCTAACAATAATGTCGCCGTGGATTATTAGAAATTACAATATTTCTGGTCAATTTGTACCCACAATGACCGTAGGTGGTCTTGCTTTATTTCAAGGGGCCTACTTAGTAAAGAATGCCGAAAGCGAAAAGGACAGCTATGTTTTGCTAAATGAGGCTGCAGACAAGCAAATTAAAATAGCCCATGAAATGAACCTAAAAATACATGAGGATTTTTTTCCTCAGTTTTATTCGCCTAACGATGAAATCAACTATTACAATCAACTTGGACGTCTTGCGATAAACGATTACCGTGAGTCACCATGGTTGTTGTTCAAAGCAATCGAGCACAATAGTTGGGCGTTTTGGTTTCAAGGGCGCACGGAGCGAGCTACGATGCTTAATATTATTCTTACGGCCCCCATCCTTATTCTTATGATTTGGGGTAGTGTACTGGCCCTTAAAGTTACCCGTGACACATGGCTCCTATTGGTAGCTCTTTTTGCTTTTATAGCACCTCATCTATTGATCTTATCTATGGCCCGTTATCATATAATTCTCGTCCCATTAATTTCGGTACTAGTCGCAGTCTCAGTAATTCATTGCTGGCAGCTACTTAAAACAAGACATCTGAAGCCTAATGGACTGTCGTTATAGCGATTTCATAAGCTGGTAATAAAATATCCGTAGCATCTCCACAACAAGAAATAAGCCTCTATTGAAGCTGATGCCCAAGTCGAAAATCATGATTAGTAGAAGCGGTGACTAAGAAAATCAAAGCGTCAGCAACTAAACATATTGCGTTAACAAAAAACAATGGGGTATGCTCGACATAAGAAAAATACCCTAGCTGATTGATTTAGCGGTAATGAATTCATATTTTGTTAATAGTCTTCCATATTTTTTCGTAAACGCGCACATTCCATTATCTGGCTCGTTCCAATTTTTTTGACACTACATTCAAAAATGGAGCATTTATGAAACAAAAAATGACAAGTAGCTGCCCAAATAAATACAACATCCGTATGCAATCAAATTAGATTAAAGACATGTTTGCTCATTATTAACTCTTTACTGTCATTCAGTTAAATAAATCCTGCCCTCATTAAGCTGCATAAAAAAATGAATTCTCCTGACAAAGCCAACTCACTCATTGATTTGAGAAAACCAACCATCATCTTATCTGCCTGGGTTCTTGCTCTGCTATTGCTTGGCTTAACATTTAAAAGCGTTTTGGAGGAAATGGTCGGTATATGGATAAACGTAGAGGAATATAGCCACGGTTTTTTTATACCCGTAATCAGCGTTTATTTTTTATGGCTTCGGAGGAAAGAACTAAAGTTTGTTGATAATGTTAAAGACTCCTTACCCGGACTTCTGATCACAGTCTTCGGCTTACTCTTGCTTCTTATTGGCACATTGGCAACCGCAAGAGTAGTTGAACTATATTCATTTATAGTAACGCTAACAGGGGTATTTGCTATTGCATTCGGCACGCAAGGGTTACGTGTCGGAGCAATACCGTTGCTGTTTCTAATTTTCATGGTGCCAATTCCTGCGGTTATTCTGAACAATCTGTCTTCAAAATTGCAGCTGATTTCGTCATGGCTAGGGGTTGAGTTTATTCGTGCCTGCGACATCATGGTTCATCTTGATGGCAATGTAATTGATCTGGGTATTTATAAATTACAAGTGGTTGATGCTTGCAGTGGGCTCCGTTACCTATTTCCCTTAGCAAGTCTTTCTTTTCTGTGCGCTTATTTGTTTAAAGGGCCTTTTTGGCAAAAAGTACTGATTTTTCTTTCGTCCGCTCCATTAACCATTTTCATGAACAGTTTTCGCATTGGTGTCATCGGCATCCTAGTTGATAATTGGGGAACAGAAATGGCAGAAGGCTTTTTGCATGATTTTGAAGGTTGGATTATCTTTTTGTTTTGTATGGCTTTACTATTTGTTGAAATGTGGCTTTTTTCAAGACTCAGCGGGAAAAAGCTACCATTTAACGAATTAGTTTTAATTCCAAGCGAGTGGTCAAATAACACCGAACAGAAAGAACTTGAAATTAAATTTAATAAAACAATATTTGTGTTGCTATTGTTCCTATTCACAACCGCAATCACATCTAATTACATTAAGGAACGCGAAGAAATTATCCCTTCACGCCAAGCTTTTCTTAACTTTCCATTGCAACTGGGGGCATGGCAAGGACGTAATGACTACCTTAGTCAATTCTATCTCGATCAACTAAAGCTAACAGACTATGTAATTATTAATTATGCTGCCCCAGAATCAGCCAGCAGCGTCAATTTTTATAGCGCTTATTATCAATCTCAACGCCAAGGAGCTTCGATACATTCCCCTAAAGCATGCATGCCTGGCGATGGTTGGAAAATCACCCAATTTGGACAACAAAGTTTTCCTGATATAACCGTTGACGGCAATGCGCTTGAGTTTAATCGTGCTGTTATTGAAAAAGGTGACAGTAAACAGTTGGTTTACTACTGGTTTCAACATCATGGCCGCACGATAACCAATGAGTATTTAGAGAAGTGGTATTTGTTTTACGACGCCATCACTATGAATCGCAGTGATGGCGCCTTGGTAAGGCTAGTTACCAGCGTTGAAACAACAGAAAATATTGAAGTTGCGGATCAGCGTCTGAAATCTTTTATTAAGCAACTAATGCCTCAATTACCGACTTATATACCCGGTAAATCAGTTACTGAATAAATTTTGCGCGAGGCTTAACACCTATTGGCGCCGATTGAAAACTGACCAGGGGGAATTGCGTTGTAGCGTACTACGCCGCATTGGATTAGTCGACCAAACTGAGTTAGTTTTGAACTCCTTCTGCTATTGAGTCGTCTTTCTTTAATAAAACAATAAGCATCCTATTCATGAGCCTCGACCTCAACGGTGTCGTCCGGGATTGGCCTGTCACGTTTAGCCGACTCTCTGGATTTGATGCGCTCCTTGGCAGTGGCAGTACTTTGCTTAAATCTGAAGAAGTCATTGCTCGTTTCAATGATATGGCAATGATGCGTCAGCCGATCCAATAATGCGGTGGTGAGCTTGGCATCAATAAACACGCTACTCCATTCTGAGAACGTCAAATTGGTGGTGATAATGACACTGGTGCGTTCATAAAGCTTGGAGAGTAAATGAAACAGCAGTGCACTGCCGGTCTGTGAAAAAGGCAAATAGCCTAGTTCGTCTAAGATCACTAAATCCATCTGCATCAGGCTGAGCGCTAAGCGCCCTTGTTTGCCCGCCACTTTCTCCCGCTCCAGAGTATTGACTAATTCAACGGTGGAATAAAAACGGACTCTTTTGCTGTGATGCTGGATGCCGCAGACGCCAAGTGCGGTGGCTGGATGCGTTTTACCGGTGCCCGTGCCACCCACCAGCACGAGATTCTGTACGGCATCGGTAAATCGCATGGTGGCCAGGGTATTCACCAGCGGCGCGTCCACTTTGGATTGGCTAAAGTCAAAACCTAACAAATCCCGGTGGATCGGAAATTTAGCTGAGCTCAGCTGATAACTGATCGCCCGTATACTGCGATCAGTGGCTTCTGCTGCCAATAATTGGCTGAGCAACTCGGTTGCCGGCGCAACAGCGTCAGCCGCACCGTCTGGACGCTGAGCTAGGATTTCTGCATAGCATGCTGCCACTTGTGCCCTGTGGGTATGCCATGCAATTTGAGTGCGTTGAATTGGCTCATGATGTCAGACATAGGACACCTCTTGATCATGCAGGCTGTCATAACGAGCTGTGTCAGCCATCGGCTCTTCGATGAGTTAGTTTGAGGTGGGTTTCCACCAAGGCAGGGGTAAGTCATTAAGTCGAGACAGCACATTGATGACCTGTTCAATACTGGTCACACCGGCGTCCAACAGCTGGTTGACCGCCCTCAATACCGTTTCTAAGCCATGCGCAGGCACGGCAGCTAGCACCTTTGCCATAATCCGATCACCTTGTTGACGTTCTCGGTGCCGTAATGCCGTTTGTAGTTGGGCTAAAGGTAGCGGCAATTCGGCAAACGGCGCACCGTTACGCAAGGCGCCCGGCTTTTTCTCAATCAGCGGATATAGTGTTGCCAGTCGTAACTGACTTGATCACGTGCCAATAGCCGTTGATGCTGGGCAACGATGGCCGTTTCGGTACAGATCTCAATGCGATCGGCGTACAGATGAATGGTCCACTTTGCTGTTGGCTAAATGACAGGACACCGAGTATTGGTTACGCTCCACCGTCACCAGACAGGTGCTGGAGACTCGCGCTATGACTTCGACGTAGCCGTCAAAGGGCGTTGGCATCGGCATTAAATAGATCTGCTCTTGCTCTAGTTCCTCAACGAGGGTAACCCCCTTGTAATCAGGATGCTCGATTTCTGACCAAAGACTGCGGCAACGCTCGTCAAGCCAGATATTGAGTTCAGCAAATGAATTAAAGCACTGCGTTTTGGCTTCTATCCAGACACGCCGTCTGGCATCCTGAACGTTCTTCTCAACAATACCTTTTTCCCAACCGGAAGCCACATTGCAGAAATCCGGTTCAAATAAATAGTGCACCGTCATGGCAAAAAAACGCGCATTGACGACACGACCATTGCGTTTGGTTACCTTGTCGACGGCTGTTTTCATATTGTCATAAATACCGCGTTTGGCAATGCCACCCAACGCAGTAAATGCGCGGGTGTGCGCGTCGTACAGCATCTCCTGGGTTTGCGTGGGGTAGGCAGAAAGATAGAAGGCGCGACTGGTACACAGCTTGTTATGTGCCGCTTGGATTTTGCGCTGAATACCCCCGATCATCAGCCATTCATCGCTCCAATCAAATTGAAAGGCTTCGCCGAGTTGAAACTTCAGCGGCACAAAGGCAGATTTTCCGGAACCACTAACCAACCCATTACGCCAATGACGGACATAATCGGTCAGAATGGAATAACCGCCGGCATAGCCATCCTTCTTAATCGCCTCAAACAACATCAAGGCGGTGCGTCTATCCCGCTTCGGACGCCGTGAGTCAACCTCCAGTGCCAAAACAGGGCAGGCACAAACGGCGTCAGCTTGCCATTAACCTGAGGTCTTTTAGGATACTTGTAAGCATCAGCGCTGGTTTCCTTAAGCCAAGCTTTGATGGTGTTACGTGACAGGCCTGTCCGCCGATGGATTTCACTGATAGACAGGTGATCGCGATGAAACAACCGTCGAACTTTTGCGTATGTTGACATGTAATACACTCTTGATGTGCTCCTGCTTAAAAACTAAGCAGAATGCGCGGATTACCTGGTCAATTTTCAATCGGTACAACCCCCTCTAAATAATCAATTTTCAATCGGCGCCAACAAAGCGGCGTCTGATAGTGGCATGGGGGTAACTGTGTTGCCCCGATGTTACCCCTACTTATGCTTGAATGTCACTAACCATCGTTGCATTTCTCTGGACAATAAAAAACCCGCTAAGCTATATAACTTGCGGGTTTCTGTATCTTATTGAATGTTGCGGGCTCTACCACAAAAAACTCCACAGGTGCTTAATCACAAGATATTCGTGTTTTTATTTTTTATTGTTACCCCCAAAGTTACCCCGTGCTTATTCTTGAGGCCCAATTACTTTACCGGTTATTTTTGGCGCATCTGGAAAAAATAACATCAAACTTCGCCAATTTATGCCAGTTGATTTTCGGCATACTGCCCATTTATAGAGGCTTGCAGCCGATACAGAGCGTTTACTAAAAAAACAAAAACATTCGTTTTTAATAAAACAAATTCAATTAAAA